>Ga0307488_10002946_pt1 | contig 14280 bp, 26 predicted proteins | sample SB02metaG_FD_202248 | JGI IMG/M metagenome (GOLD analysis project Ga0307488, IMG submission 202248) | Sea-ice brine microbial communities from Beaufort Sea near Barrow, Alaska, United States - SB 0.2 | ecosystem: Environmental > Aquatic > Marine > Coastal | place: USA: Alaska | collected... | reverse complement strand
GAACGACGCGAACGGCGAGATTTGGGAGGGGCACCTCGTGCGTCGCCACGCCGCCGGGCCCAGGAAGCAGGAGGTGCTGACGTGGCTGGATCAACTCATTGTGCCGTGAATAGCATCCAGTGTATGCAACCAACGTGTGTTCAAGGCACGGCGTCGTTACCACACGAAGCCTTGCACATGGACATGATGACGCACTACATCTACCACAGCATCTCTTCTCGACAACTTACTGAGAAAACATGAAAATAATGGGCCCAGGAAGCAGGAGGTGCTGACGTGGCTGGATCAACTCATTGTGCCGTGAAGGGACTCCAATGTATCAACGCAATGTGTTCAAAGCAAGGCGTCGTTACCACACAAAGCGACGCACATGGACATGATGACTCACTCCATCCACTACAGCATCTCTTATCGACAATGTGAGAAAACATGAAAATGTTCTCCCGCGCACATCATAGCATGATGGAGGACGTCTGGTTGGATAGCTAGAGCTGAAGGCACCGTGCGTGCGATACAATTATTGCATACTCCGCCCATCGCGCCGCCGCGCCCACGCGCCGCCTGCCGCCGCCTTGCATCTTCCGCTTTAAATTCCTCCCCACTCAACCCCTCCGTATCGAATTTGACTTCGATACCAGCCCGCCAGCTCCGACCTGCGTGGAGGGTGCCCAGCAAAAAGCCACGAGGGGAGGGAGCGCCGCCCCGACACAAGTTTGCGCGCGCCACACGACTCCCGCCGCCAACGCACGCGCCGCCGCCACTTCCCTCGCCCCTCCCTATCGCCGCCAGATCCGATGACGACCGCGGCGCTAGACGACCCTCCCCCGTCGGTGCTGCTCGCCCCCTGCTCGAGCACCTGCCCGACCTCTTTCAGCAGGAGGTGCTGCGGCGTCTGGGCCCCACGGACCTCGCCTCACTCGCGGGCGCGGGGCGCGGGTGCGCGGCGGCGGTGGCGGCGACCGCGCTCATGAAGCTGGCCAAACACGTGAAGGGGGCAGCACCCTGGTACTTCCAACGATTATGTGTGCAGAGTGCTTGTTCACACGCCGCTCGTTGGGGGAACCGAAAGGTGTTGGAGTGGCTGCACAACACCGGCTGCCCGTGGGATACGACAGCGTGCGCGGCCGCTTTTGGCGGCCACCTGGACGTGTTGCAGTGGGCGCGGGAGCACGGCTGCCCGTGGGACACGAAGACGTGTACATCCGCCGCTGGGTCCGGGCACCTGCACGTGCTGCAGTGGGCGCGGGAGCACCACTGCCCGTGGGGCTCGTCGACGCTGACATGGGCCGCTGAGCACGGGCACCTTGAAGTTTTGCAGTGGGCGCGGGAGCACGGCTGCCCGTGGAACAGGGGCACTTGCGTATGCGCCGCTCGAGCAGGGCAACTGGAAGTGTTGCAGTGGATGCGGGAGAACGACGCGACCGGCGAGGTATGGGACGAGCGCATCGTGCGTGCCCACGCCGCCGGTCTCAGGATGCAGGATGTGCTGACGTGGATGGATCAGCTCAGTGCGCCGTGAAGATCCACGAATGTATCCAAGCAACCTGGGCTCAAGGGACGGCGTCGGTATCACACGAACCGACGTACATGGAAACGATGACGCGCTCCATATACTACAGCATCTCTTCTCGACAACGTATGAAAACATGAAACTATGCTCTGAGGCACCTCATAGCCTGGAGGACGTCTGGTTGAATAGCTAGAGCTAAAGGCGCCTTTTATTCGATACGATCAACGAGTACTCCGTCCATCGCGCCACCGCGCCCGTGCGCCGCGCGCCGCCGCCTGGCATCTCCCACTCTATACTCCTCTTCACTCAACCCCTCTGTAGATGTATTGAGTTTGACTTCGATACCAACCTGCCAGCTCCTGACATGGACGGTGCCCAGCAAAAAACCACGAGGCGAGGGCGCGCCCACACAAGTGTCCACGCGCCGCCCGATCCCCCCCGCCGCCGCCACCAACGCCGCCGCCGCACGCGCCTCCGCGACATCCCGTCACCCCTCGCCGCCCGCCTCCCGTTCCGATGACGACCGCGGCGCCAGATGACTCTCCCCCGTCGGTGTTGCTCGCCCCCTGCTCGAGCACCTGCCCGACCTCTTTCGGCAGGAAGTGCTGCGGCGGCTGGGCCCCACGGACCTCGCCTCGCTCGCGGGCGCGGGGCGCGGGTGTGCGGCGGCGGTGGCGGCGACGGCGGTGGAGGTGCTCATGAGGTGGGCCAAACGCGCGAAGCTGATACCCCCCGAGCACCTCCTCCCCCGGTACCTCCGCGAGTTCCAGGTCCCACTGTGTTTTGAGAGGGCGTGTTCATACGCTGCTCACGGCGGGGATCTGGAGGCGTTGGAGTGGCTGCACGACACCGGCTGCCCGTGGACTGTTGGGACGACGTGTGCGGCCGCTGGTGGCGGGCGCCTGGAGGTGGTGACGTGGATGCACAAATATGGCTGTCCATGGGATGTGACGAACGTTGTGCGTATGACGCAGAGGGCGGGCACCTGCGCCTGCTGCAGTGGGCGCGTGAGCACGGCTGCCCGTGGAACTTTTGGACGCCGACGTTGGCTGCTAGGGGCGGGCATCTCGCGGTGCTGCAGTGGGCACGGGAGCACGGCTGCCCATTTGAGGGGAGGCCTTGCATATGGGCTGCTCAGGCCGGGCAACTGGAGGTCTTGCAGTGGATGCGGGAGAATGGCGAGAACGACGGCAAGGTTTGGAACGAGGACGAGGTGCGTCGCTGCGCCGCCGCGCACGGGAGGCAGGAGGTGATGACGTGGCTGGACGAGCTCAGTGCTCCATAAGAGCCTCCAATGTATCCAAGCAGTGTGTGTTCAAGGCATGGCGTCGGTACCGCACGAACCGACGCACATGGAAATGATGACGCACTCCATATACACAGCATCTCTTCTCGACCACGGGAGAAAACATGAAGATATTTTCCTGGGCACCTCATAGCCTGTGGAGGACGTCTGGTTTGATAGCCATAGCTGAAGGCGCTGTGTCATAGATGCGATCAGCGAATACTCCGTCCATCGCGCCGCCGCGCCACGCGACGCCCGCCGCCGCCTTGCTTCGTGCACATTAAACTCCTCCCCACGCAACCCCTCTGTATCGAATCTGACTTCGATACCAGCCTGGCAGCTCCGACCTGTGCGTGGAGGGTGCCCAGCAAAAAGTTACGAGGGGAGGGAGCGCCGCCCCGACACACGTGACCGCGCGCCGCACGACACCCGCCGCCGCCGCTGCCGCCGCCAACTTCCCTCGCCCCTCGACGCTCGCTCCCCGATCCGATGACGACCGCGGCGCCAGACGACCCTCCCCCGGCGTTGCTGCTCGGCCCCGTGCTCGGGACCCTGCCCGCTCACCTCTTTCAGCAGGAGGTGCTGCGGCGTCTGGGCCCCACGGACCTCGCCTCGCTCGCGGGGGCGGGGCGCGGGTGCGCAGCGGCGGTGGCGGCGACCGCGCTCATGAAGTGGGCTAAACTAGCGAAGAGGGCAGCACCCGGGTACTTCCTCCAACGATTGTGTGTGCAGAGTGCTTGTTCACACGCCGCTCGTTGGGGGAACCGAGAGGTGTTGGAGTGGCTGCACAACACTGGCTGCCCGTGGCAAGAGACAGCGTGTGCGGCCGCTAGAGGCGGGCACCTGGACGAGCTGCAGTGGGCGCGGGAGCACGGATGCCCGTGGAACGCGTGGACCTGTGCGTACGCCGCTCGGTCCGGGCACCTGCACGTGCTGCAGTGGGCACGGGAGCACCACTGCCCGTGGGATGTTTTGACGCCGGCATGGGCCGCTGAGGGTGGGCACCTGGAAGTGTTGCAGTGGGCGCGGGAGCACGACTGCCCGTAGCACGTGGGGACGTCTCGATGCGCCGCTCGGGGCCGGGCAACTGGAGGTGTTGCAGCGGGTGCGGGAGAACGACGCGACCGGCGAGGTTTGGAACGAGAACACCGTGCGCACCCACACCAGTGGGCCCAGGAAGCAGGAGGTGCTGACGTGGCTGGGCAGACTCACTTCTCCGTTAAGACCAGCCCTGAATCCACGCCATGTGCTCTCGAAATGGGGCCTCGATGACACACAACACACATGTACATGATGACGCACTCCTTCTACACCATCTTCTTCTCAACAACGTTGCATAATACATGGAAATATTAACACGCGCGGGCATCAAACAGCCTGGAGGACGCCTAGCTAGTGTGATACGAGCAGCTAGATATACATGCGCCGTGTTGAATGTACGATCACTGAGTACTCCTTCGATCGCGCCCCTCCACCGACGCGCCACCCCCGATCGCCGCCTTGCATGCTGCACCTCAGGCATCTGTGCTCTAATGTGTCAAAATTGACTTCGATACCAACCCGCGAGGAGGGGGGGTGCCCAGCAAAAAACCACGATACGAGGGGAGCGCCACACACGTTTTCGCGCGCCGCATGAATCCCGCCGCCGCCGCCGCCTGATCCAAACACACGCGCAGCCGCCAAATCCCTCGCCCCTCGCCTGTCGCCCCCAGATCCGATGACGACCGCGGCGCCAGACGACCCTCCCCCGTCGGTGCTGCTCGCCCCCTGCTCGAGCACCTGCCCGACCTCTTTCTCAAGGAGGTGCTACGACGACTGGGTCCCACGGACCTCGCCTCGCTCGCGGGGGCGGGGCGCGGATGCGCGGCGGCGGTGGCGGCGACCGCGCTCATGATGTGGGCCAAACTCACGAAGATGACACCCCCGGGCTCCTCGGGTTCGACCTCCCACCGCTATGTTTGATGAAGGCATGTTCTTACGCCTCTCTTGGCGGGAACATGGAGATTATGGAGTGGCTGTACAACTTTGGCTGCCCGTTGGTTGCTGGGACGGCGTGCGTGGCCGCTGGTGGCGGGCACCTAAAGGCCCTGACGTGATTGCACAACCGTGGCTGCCCGTGGGGTGTGGATACGTGTGCGTACGCCGCTCGGTTCGGGCACCTGCGCGTGTTGCAGTGGGCACGGGAGCACCATTGCCCGTGGGATTCTTTGACGACGTTGAGGGCGGGCACCTGGAACTGTTGCAGTGGGCTCGGGAGCACGACTGCCCGTGGTCCGTGGGGACGACCCATTGCGCCGCTCGGGCCGGGCACCTGGAGGTGTTGCAGTGGGTGCGGGAGAACGACGCGAACGGCGAGATTTGGGAGGGGCACCTCGTGCGTCGCCACGCCGCCGGGCCCAGGAAGCAGGAGGTGCTGACGTGGCTGGATCAACTCATTGTGCCGTGAATAGCATCCATTGTATGCAACCAACGTGTGTTCAAGGCACGGCGTCGTTACCACACGAAGCCTTGCACATGGACATGATGACGCACTCCATCTACTACAGCATCTCTTCTCGACAACGTGAGAAAACATGAAACATTCTCCAGGGCACTTGATAGCCTGGACGACGCCTGGTTTGATAGCTAGAGCTACAGGCGCTGTGCGTTCGATACCAGCAATGCGTACTCCATCGCGCCGCCGCGCTCACGCGCCGCCCGTCGCCGCCTTGCAGCTTTCACTTCATACTCCTCTCAACTCAACCCCTCTGCATCAAATTTGACTTCGATACCAGTCTGCCAGATACGATCTGCGCGCTGCGTGGAGGGTGCCCAGCAAAAAGCCACGAGGGGAGCGCGCGTCCACACAAGTGTCCGCGCGCCACCCGACCCCCGCCGCTGCCGCCGCCAACGCCAACGCCAACGCACGCGCCGCCGCCAACTTCCCTTGCCCCTCGACGCTCGCCCCCCCGATCCGATGACGACCGCGGCGCCAGGCGACCCTCCCCCGGCGTTGCTGCTCGGCCCCGTGCTCGGGACCCTGCCCGCTCACCTCTTTCAGCAGGAGGTGCTGCGGCGGCTGGCCCCCACGGACCTCGCCTCGCTCGCTGGGGCTGGGCGCGGGTGCGCGGCGGCAGTGGCGGCGACCGCGCTTATGAAGTTGGCCAAACACGTGAAGGGGGCAGCACCCGAGTACTACTTCCTCCAACGATTGTGTGTGCAGAGTGCTTGTTCACACGCCGCTCGTTGGGGGAACCGAGAAGTGTTGGAGTGGCTGCACAACACTGGCTGCCCCTGGCAGGAGACAGCGTGTGCGGCCGCTGGAGGCGGGCACCTGGAGGTGTTGCAGTGGGCGCGGAAGCATGGATGCCCGTGGTGCGAGTGGACGTGTGCGTACGCCGCTCGCTTCGGGCATTTGCGCGTTCTACAGTGGGCGCGGGAACACCACTGCCCGTGGAATACGTGGACGTCGACATGGCCGCTCAGCATGGGCACCTGGAAGTTTTGCAGTGGGCGCGGGAGCACGACTGCCCGTGAACCTCGGGCACTTGCGTATGCGCCGCTCAGGCCGGGCAACTGGAGGTGTTGCAGTGGATGCGGGAGAACGACGCGAACGGCGAGGCTTGGGACGAGCGCATCGTGCGTGAACACGCCGCCTTGCACAGGAGGCAGAAGGTGCTGACGTGGCTGGACGAGCTCAATTCACAGTGAAGAGCCTCCAACGTATCCAGGCAACCTGTGCTCAAGGCACGGCGTCATTGCCACACGAAGCGACGCAAACGGGCATTGTGACGCAGTCCATGTACTACAGCATCTCTTCTCGATAACGTAAGAAAACAGGAAAATACTCTCCCGGACACCTCATAGCCTGGAGGACGTCTGCTTCGATAGCTAGAGCTAAAGGCGCCATGTGTTCAATACCAGCAATGCTTACTCCGTCCGTCGCACTGCCGCGCACACGCGCCGCCAGCTGCCACCATGCATCTTGGACTGTATACTCATCTCCACTCAACCCCTCTCTATGTATCTCTATCGAATTTGACTTCAATACCAGCCTGTCAGCTCCGACCTGCGTGGAGGGTGCCCAGCAAAAAGCCACGAGGGGAGGGCGCGCCCACACCAGTGTCCGCGCGCCGCCCAACTCCCGCCGCCGACGCCGCCGCTGCCAACGACCACGCCACCGCCACCTCCCGTCACCCCTCACCGCTCACCCCAAGATCCGATGATGACCGAGGCGCAAGGCGACCCTCCCCCGTTGGTGCTGCTCGCCCCCCTGCTCGAGCACCTGCCCGACCTCTTTCGGCAGGAGGTGCTGCGGCGTCTGGGCCCCACGGACCTCGCCTCGCTCGCGGGGGCGGGGCGCGGGTGCGCGGCGGCGGTGGCGGCGACCGCGCTCATGAGATGGGCAAAACGCGCGAAGATGACACCCCACGGGTGGTCCGGGTATAACCTCCCATCGCTGTGTTTGAAGGAGGCCTGTTCATACGCCGCTCGTGGCGGGAACCAGTAGGCGTTGGAGTGGCTGCACAACACCGGCAGCCCGTGGGATGTTAGGACGACGTGCGCGGCTGCTACGGGCGGGCACCTGGAGGTGGTGAAGTGGCTGCACAACCATGGCTGCCCTTGGAACGCGTGTACCGTGTTGTTTGTACGCCGCTCGATCCGGGCACCTGCACGTGCTGCAGTGGGTGCGGCAGCACCACTGCCCGTGGAATTCGTTGACGCCGGCATGGGCCGCTGAGGACGGGCACCTGGACATGTTGCAGTGGGCGCGTGCGCACAACTGCCCGTGGGACTCGATCACTCCCCTAAGCGCCGCTCGGGCCGGGCACCTAGAGGTGTTGCAGTGGGTGCGGGAGAACGACGCAGCCGGCGAGGCTTGGGACGAGCGCATCGTGCGTGCCCACGCCGCCGGGCACAGGAAGCAGGAGGTGCTGATGTGGCTGGACGAGCTCAGTGCGCCGTGAATAGCCACCAATGTATCCAAGCAATGTATGTTCAAGGAACGGCGTCGTTACCACACGAAGCGACGCACATGGGCATGATGACGCACTCCAAATACTAGAGGATAGGCACCTCTTCTCGACAACGTAAAAAAACATGAAAATATTCTTCTGCCTGGGCACACATAGGTAGGAGGACGTCTGGTTTGATAAAGGCGCCGTGCGTTAGATACGAGCAATGAGAACTCCGTCCATCGCGCCGCCGCGCCACGCGACGCCCGTTGCCGCCTTGCATCTCCCACTTTATACTCCTCTCCACTCATCCCCTCTGTATCGAATTTCCCTTCGATACCAGCCTGCCAGCTGCCGATCATGAAGGGTGCCCAGCAAAAAGCCACGAGGGGACGGCGCGCCCACACAAGTTTCCGCGCGCCGCCCGACTCCCGCCGTCGCCGCCGCCGCCGCTGCCGCCGTCGCCGCCATCGCACGCGCTGCCACCTCATCCAGTCATCCCTAAACGCTCGAACCCGGATCCGATGACGACCACGGCGCCAGACGACCCTCCCCCGGCGTTGTTGCTCGGCCCCGTGCTCGGGACCCTGCCCGCTCACCTCTTTCAGCGAGAGGTGCTGCGGCGGCTGGGCCCCACGGACCTCGCCTCTCTCGCGACCGCGCTCATGCAGTGGGCTGAACACGTGAAGAGGTCACCCCCCGGTCACCTCGGGTCCCGCCTCCCACCGTTGTGTTTGAAGGAGGCCTGTGCACTTGCCGCTTGTGGCGGGAACGAAGAGGCTTTGGAGTGGCTGCACAACACTGGCTGCCCGTGGGACACGAGGACGTGTGCGTTCGCCGCTGAGGGCGGGCACCTAGCGATTGTGCAGATGGCCCGGAAGCACGGCTGCCCATGGGATATGTGGACTACTGCGTACGCCGCTCTGTTCGGGCACCTGCACGTGCTGCGGTGGACGCGGGAGCACCACTGCCCGTGGAACTGGGCGACACCCGCGTTTGCCGCACAGGGCGGACACCTGGAGGTGTTGCAGTGGGCGCGGAAGCACGGCTGCCCGTGGACCTCGAGCACCTCCCGATGCGCCGCTGCGAACGGGCACCTGGAGGTGTTGCAGTGGGTGCGGGAGAACGACCCGACCGGCGAAGTGTGGGACGAGAACACCGTGCGCCGCTACGCCGGTGGCCCCAGGCAGCAGGAGGTGCTCACGTGGCTGGACGAGCTCAGTGCGCCGTAAAGAGCCTCCAATGTATCCAAGCAACGTGTGTCCAAGGCACTGCGTCGTCGCCACACGAAGTGACGCACATGGACATGATGACGCACTCCATACACTACAGCATCTCATCTCGGCAATGTAAGACAACCTGAAAATATTCTCCTGGGCACCTCATAGCCTGGAGGAAGTCTGGTTTGATAGCTAGAGCCAAAGGAGCCGTGTGTTCGATACGATCAATGTGCACTCTGTCCATCGCGCCGCCGCGCCCAAGCGCCGCGCGCCGCCGCCATGCATCTCCAATGTATACTCCTCTCCACTCAACCCATGCGTATCGAGTTTGACTTCGATACCAGCTTGCCAGCTGCCGACATGCGTGGAGGGTGCCCAGCAGAAAACCACGAGGGGAGGGCAGCGCCCACACAAGTGTCCGCGCGCCGCCCGACTCCCGCCGCCGCCGCCGCCAACGCACGCGCCGCCACCACCTTCCATCACCCCTCGTCGCTCGCCCCCTGGTCCGATGACGACCGCGGCGCAAGGCGACCCTCCCCCGTCCGTGTTGCTCGCCCCCTGCTCGAGCACCTGCCCGACCTCTTTCAGCAGGAGGTGCTGCGGCGGCTGGGCCCCACGGACCTCGCCTCGCTCGCGGGGGCGGGGCGCGGGTGCGCGGCGGCGGTGGCGGCGTCCGCGCTCATGCAGTGGGCCGAACGCGCGAAGATGGGGGCGGCGTTGGCCGCTGAGGGCGGGTACCTGGAGGTGCTGCAGTGGACGGTGGAGCACGGCTGCCCGTGGGACTCGAGAACCTGCACATGCGCCGCTCGGGCCGGGCAACTGGAGGTGCTGCAGTGGATGCGGGAGTACGACGCGACCGGCAAGGTGTGGAACGAGAACACCGTGCGTACCTACGCCGGTGGGCCCATGAAGCAGGAGGTGCTGACGTGGCTGGACGAGCTTGATGCGCCGTGAAGAACCTCCGGTGTATCCACACAATGTGTCTTCAAGGTACGGCGTCGGTACCACACGAAGCGACGACCATGGAAACGATGACGCACTCTATCCACACCATCTTCTTGCCGACAACATTGTGTACATACAAACATTAGCGCGGACACCTGGCATCCTGGAGGACGCCCGGTGTGATAGCTAGCGCTAAACGTATTTTCTGTCAGACCACAGGTTAGCACTCCGTCGAGCGTATCAACATGCCCACGCGCCGCCCGCTGCCGCCCGCCGCGGCCACCCTTGCATCGTGCATCTTACTTCTCCCCACTCTGTATCTGAGTGGTGTGCTTGTGTCAAAATGACTTACCCATCATTGTCATCCTTCCAGACTGGCGCCAATGTGATACGTGACGTGGCGTGCACCGGTACAATATTCAACTATGTGGGGACTTGGCCAAATTTGAACTTTCGGAACAACCAAGAAATAGGGAGACGGCAACTCTGGGTTTGAGGAGCTACTCGTTGCTTGCCTCACTCCCCCACGCGCACGCAACCGCACCCGCTTCCCCCCGCCAAAAAGCGCTCAACCCCCCGCGCTCTGAGACAACCATGTCGGACATCTCCGGCGAGGCGCTGTACACCGCGTGCCAGGCCGGCGACACCGCGGCGGTGGCAGGCTGCTGCCCTCGGGCGGCACGCACTTCAACCTGAGCGGGGCCCACTTCCAGGAACCCAACAAGGGTACGCCGCTCATGGCGGCAGCCCATTTCGGGCACACTGACATCGTGCGGATGCTGCTGGAGCGCGCTCCGAACACTGCTGTAGACTACGCGACCGCGAACGGATGGACGGCGCTTATCGTGGCGGCGATGTATCACCACGCCGATATCCTCGTGCTGCTGGCTGGCGCCGGCGCGAACGTGAACTACCAGCAAGGGGGTCCGGGGTTCACCACACTGCGCCTCGCGGTCCAGGAAACCCCCCGCGCCGCGACTCCCCGCGACCCCGACCCCGACGGCGCGCGACATATCGCCGCCGTGAGGGCGCTGCTCCAGCTCGGCGCAGGTTCGTTGCCCCCCCCGCCCCTTCCCTTGCCCCCACTCAACCCTATTTGCACAAACCTCCCCCATTTTGAAAAAGTCCGTGTTGCCACTCACAGGCCGATCTAATTAACCCGCCCACGCTGCTTCCCACGCAGCCCCCGACCTCGTCGACGACAGTGGTATGACGCCGCTCTGCCGCGCCTGCTTCGGGCTCGGCAACGCCCAGGTCGATGTCGCCCTAACCCTCGCCCTCCTGGACGCCGGCGCAAACGTCGACTTCGCCTCGCACACCCGAATTGACCAGCCTGAAGTACCTGGGTGCACGCCGCTTATGTTCGCTGCGATAGGCAACCGCGCCTGCGTCGTGAAGCTGCTGATCACGCGAGGCGCAGACGGCAGCATGACTACCACCGAGACAGCCGGTAGGATCGACGCGGGATCCACCGCGCTCGACATCGCGCGCATCCTCGCCGAGGAAAGCGCCGAGTTTGCGGAGACATTTGCGGTGCTGCGCCTGATGTGCTGCAGCACGTGCGGCAGGGGCTCACGCACGTTCACTTTTCAGCTCAACTTGAGCCGTGTCCGACACACGAGAACACCTTACACACCCTAGACAACCCCTAACACCCCCCTAACACGGGCTACACAACCCCTACGCACACCCCCTATCCCATACAAAGCGCTCAAGTTGAGCTGAAAAGTGGACGAGTGTAAGCCCCTGACATGCGGCATAACGTCGTCCGGCTCGCCCCCGAAGACGGCGGGCAAGGAAACGCACCTCAAGTCATGCGCCAGCTGCCCCCCGAGTGGGTCTCGCACTTACTATTGCAGCAAGGACTGCCAGCGCGCGGACTGGGCGACGCGGCACCGCGCTGAGTGCGCCGAGGCGCGGCGGGCGCGGCAGGCTGCCGGAACCCAGGTTTGAGCCAGGGAGGAGCCGGGATGCGCGAATGATGACGCCCACTAGATATGGACACACAATCTGAACGTATTCATGCTACCAGCTCTATGACGTTATCTGCGGGGAGTGTACGGGAGTGGTAGCAACGGCGGCGGCGGCTGCCACTCCACTCAACAACAACTTAATTAGTAGAATACCCACTCACTCAGCAGTGCACATTACGAGGCATGAGCATTTCATCATTGTAATCGCACTCAGGTACCATACAATTGGCAGCGTGCGTGCGACCGTCCGGCGCGGCGCCAGAACACGGTTGCTCCTCGCCGTTGTCTTCGCTTGATGGGAGTCCGTTCAAACTCATCGTTACTCACAACTGAGCCATTTCGACTTGGAATAAAACTATCCCAACATTATCCCCTGAATCCCGACAGACCGTTTGGTCAGTCCGCTTGATATGGCGCATGGTCTGATGGGGTTGGTTGATGCCTCCCATGTGATCGCGTTGCGTCCCGACGAGTGGTCGTAAAAATATATTAAGCTTCTACGAAGCAGCCTAGTCTAACTAGCTGTATAACACACTCTACAACACTTGACTTGTTTTACGTATCGTCGTCGTGCCCTTCTTCCCCCGCGTGCCGCGTCCGCTCGCAGCGCACCGGCACACCGCCGGCCAGCATCCGCCGCTTCAGCTCCACGGACGGCACCGCCGCCCGCTCCTCCTTCGACACTCGCGTCGTAGGGAACAGCATTGGGTTTGCATCTCTTTACGTCTCGAACTGACCTCTGGTATCGTGTTGACAACATTTGTTCAGTTGGGCACGTCATTGGATCAAGATTGCTCTGGAAATGTGGGTTTAAGCTGTGGTGGGTGACGTGTGGGTGACATGGCGAGCACCGGTAAACTATGTGGCGGATGACATGGTGAGAGCATTGTCCAGTGCCTACCGAGTGCTCAATCGCAGGAGGTCCAGCCACAAAGTGACCGCCACCGTACACACCCCCGGCTAGGGCCTGGCAGACATTATCCACCACGTCATTCAGGCTGTCAGGGCACTTTGAACAGGAGTTTCGTACTCTGAACCCAATCCCAAACGCAAAACCCTTGAACCCTCATCATCAGCAACCCTACACCCTAGACCCTATGGCACTCCTATGACATGGCGAGCAATGTATGTCCGGCCTTACCCCGGGAGGGGAGATGACGCGGTGGAACCAGAAACTTGGAATGTACAAGCACTCCCTGGCGTTAGGGACAAGCCAAAATTGCCTGCCAGGTCATCCAACGCGATACAAATCGTCGCTCCTTCAGTGAACGGGTATCCTATATGCAGCGAGCAATTCCTGCCGAGACATGAACCCTCATTCCTTGAGTGACATTGCATCCGATGATGTGGCGAGCAGTTCCTGCTAGGCCCTGCCCCGCGTTGACGGTGACCGACAGCGGCGTCAATGCACCCGTTGGCCTACCCTCTGCGTGCATCTGATCCTCAGAATGCGTCGCCTCCCTCGCCTCCCCCTCCGCTGCCTCATCCTCCCCCGGCTGCCCCGCCGCTGCTGTGTCCTCCTTTGCCGCTGCCGCCTCCTCCTCCACCGCCTCACCCTCCGTTCGCTCCGCCTTCGCCTTGGCCGCCTTCGCCGCCTCCGCCTCCCCAACAGGGTCCCGAACGAAACTCACGCGGTCGTGCCCCACTCGTTCTCCCACCAGCACCCCCTGCGCGGGGTCCAGCAGCTGCACATCCATGCTGTAGCGGCGCAAGTTGAATTGACAGCAAACGTTGAAAGCAGTTCACGAGTTCATAGTTTCACGCGCTGAAAATCATCATAGTAGACCTAGGCGCTTTCAAGACGGGTTTTGAAAGTGTCAACCTGTACCGCCTTACCTTGCTGCCCCGCGTTACGCAGAACAGGTTCTCCCACGCGTCGTTGTGCAGCAGCGAGTCCGTGTCCGTGCAGAAGTGTCGTTGAGAACAAGCACTCGACCGAGGTCTAGGGAAGACTTGCCTTCCGGGTTAATGCTCATACAGACACGCGGAGGAGGAGGAGGAGATTCAACGTGGGTCGGGTGCTTGTACTCAATGACCTCCTTGCCGTGCCGATCCACACCAGGAGCTCGCGCACTGCCGGGCTGAACCCGCCGGCCTCGTGCAGGCACGGGACCGGCCACTGACGCATCTGCATCTCGCGCAGGAGGCTGTCGGGGGGGCTGAAGGCTAGGTACATGTGCTCTCGCTGCGGCGGCGGCTCCGTAGCGGGGGCGGGATGGGGCCCGGCCGCCATACTCACACCGTCTACTCTGGTCGCGTCGTTGTCGCCTTCACCCCCACTCGCGACATCGAGGTTGACCGCTGCCGCCTCCTCGTCGCCCCGGCCGCCGCCTCCGCCACCGCCGCCGCCACCGCCGCCCCCGCCGCCGTTGGTCCCGCCGCCGCCCCCAACGCCCCCAGTCGCGTGCTCCTT
>Ga0307488_10002944_pt1 | contig 14286 bp, 29 predicted proteins | sample SB02metaG_FD_202248 | JGI IMG/M metagenome (GOLD analysis project Ga0307488, IMG submission 202248) | Sea-ice brine microbial communities from Beaufort Sea near Barrow, Alaska, United States - SB 0.2 | ecosystem: Environmental > Aquatic > Marine > Coastal | place: USA: Alaska | collected... | reverse complement strand
GAGGAGGGCGGGGACGCGGTGTGGTGCGCGATGCGGGGGGGAGGCAGGGGCTTACACTCGTTCCCATTTCCGCTCAATTTGTGAGACTTCTGTCCACCACATGACCCAAATTAACTCATGAATGTGTCCTGGAGTTGCTCAAGTTGAGCTCTAACATGATCGAGTGTAAGTTCCTGAGGGGAGGCGATCCGGGTTACGCCGACACGGCTCGCATCTTGGCTGAGTCCGGGATGTTGCTCGCGAGGGAGGTAGGGGCTTACACTCGTCCACTATTCATCTCAACTTGAGCCGTTTCTGACACCTAACACACCCTAAACACCCCCAATACCCCCTACCACCCTCTAAACACCCTGGAATTACCCCTAATTGCACCCCCTGTCACACAGAACGCGCTCAAGTTGAGGTGAAGAGTGGACGAGTGTAAGCCCCTGGAGGGAGGGTCGCGTAGGGGGAGCGCTCGGGGAGCGGGGCGGCGTGCTCACGCCCGCCACCGCGCTCGGTAGGGCGGTGCAGGTTCCCCCTATCAAACCCACGTCGAAAGCGCCTGGAAATAAGCGCTTGAAAGTAAAATATGATGAAACGCTTTCAATTGCTGCTTTTAAATTCAACTTGCGCCGCTACAGCTCGGCGGCGCGATCCTCCCAAAGCTCGAGTCTCACGGCATCTCGTTCGAGGTGGACGGAGACAAACCCCGCGGGGTGTGGTTCTCGTTTTGATGCACTCATGGCGTCGGAGAGCGAATGACTGTAGTAGATTAGGGGAGCCCGTCAAATATACCGGTATAAATTCGGCGGCAGCGTCAGCATCCTGGTAGGGCGGCGCAGGTTGACGAGCTTTCAAACACAGTGTGGGCGTTATGCGGCAGCGTGGTATGTCTCAGTTTTAGGTTTAGGTGCCCACATCCTCGAAAACTTCATTGTTCGAGGGACTAATCAGGAGCAGAAACATCTTTGATCGTTGATGTACGGCTTACGGCATGTAACTCGAGATGCATGAGACACAAACATCGAGTTAGGTTGTTTGCGGCAATAGAGCTACTCAGATGTGAGTGCACAGAACTTTAGAAATTTAGTTTTGTCAATGCCTAAAACAGAATGACTCACTTTGGATGACACGCGAGCACTTCCGCGACCCGCGTGCTATGTGCTATCCCTCTTCGTGGCGGGCGACTCGTGCGCTCGATGTAGGTTCTCTCGAAGACGTGTGACAGTCAACGACGTTCCCCGAGGGTGTGTTGACCTCGAAGTCGCCACCCTCGCTCGGGTCTCCCTGCTGCAATCAACACCGTCGTCGCCGTGGCCGCTGCCCCACCTTCCCACAACCTACGCAACATTTTGTTGCCCGGAGCCCGATGTCTCTACAACATCATGGCGTCCTGCCTCCGCCGCCTCCGCCGCCTCCGCCGCCGCCGACCCAGTTTGCCTGGTGCCCCTGCTGCGCTCAAGCCGCCGCCGCTGCCCTGCCTGGCCTCCCTGCCATCTACGCAAGATTCGGCTGCTCGGCGCCTCTACTATGATCACGCCGGCGCTTCCGCCCAGCCCCGCCTGCCCCCCGCCTACGCCTACGCTGCTCTCTGTTTTCCGGTGTTGGTGTCTCTTCGCAATCATGCCGCCGCCTCCGCCTCCGCCGCCTCCGCCTCCGCCTCCGCCTCCGCCCCTCCGCCTCCGCCCCGTCCCGCCACTCCCCCAATCGCGCTGCAGACGCCACGCCGTCCCGTCTACGCCTATGCTGCTCTCTGTTGTCTGGTATTGGTGCCTCTTCGCAATCACGCCGTCGCCCCCGCTCCGCCCCAGCCTCAGCCCCGTCACGATGTCGCTGCCGCCGCCGCCTCCGCCGCCGCTGCGCCGTCCTTCCACTCCCGCCATCGCGCCGCCGCCGCCTCCGCGTCCCGCCACGTCGGGCAGGACTGGCAAAATTCCTGCTGCCACGCCGACAGCTCATCCGGCAGCTTCACCCCCCCGCCGCCGACGCAGCAGCTCGCGATGCAGGGGCTCACACGCCATTCCGTCACGGCTCAACTAGCACCGTGTTACCTTGGGTGAAAGATGACTGGGGTAATACACTGTGCCGATGAAGTACGTGGCGAATGACATGGTGTGTACCGGTGCACTACGCAGCCCACCGTGCGTGGTGGATGACAATGTGTGTACCGGTACACTATGCATCCCACCCTGCCTTGATGCACGCGCCAGGCGTCTCGCCCCCCAACATGAAGTACGGGTTGGCCTTCCACCAGGGGCACACACTCCTCCACTTTCCAGCTCAACATAAGCACTATATGGGGATACGTTGAGTGGTTTACGTAATGAAAATGGCTCAGGTTGAACTGAAAAGCGGACGAGTGACATGGGGCATTCAATCGTCCACTTTTCGGCTTCACGCGAGCAGATTTAGCGGACGGAATACATGTGAGCAGATTTAGCGGACGGAATACATTGAGTGATCTCAGGGACAAAAACGGCACATGCAGAGGTGGAGGAGTGTCAGCGCTTACCTTGCACTCGCCGCCGGCGGCCCAATTAGCGCACCCCGCGTCGGTGTTCTCGCACACCGGCTTCTTCCACACCCCCGTGCTGAACTTGCGCTCGTGGATCCACTTCGTCGCCGTCCACTTGGTGCCGCCCGTCGTCGGGCAGCTCGCGTGCATGCTCGATGGGTCCGTGCTGCCGCTCTTCGTGAAACTGAAGAACAGAACAGCGTCACCTGTCACGGGCTTGACGCTCATGCCCTGCCCGTTGCGCCACGCACAGTCACTCAGCTGCTCCGAGGCATGCATCCCTCGCAGCCGCGCCGCGACGGCCGGCAGCGGCTTCGCGTGCGGGAACGCCGTCTCGCCGCCAACCAGGGCCGTGTCCCTAAGCGTTGTTGTCAGCTGGCATCAGAGCAACTTTGCGTCGTTGTCAGCTGGTATGAGCAACTTCGAGGTATCAAAGGGGGGTGATTCAAGTGGTTTCGAGGACAAACGGCGGAATGAGCCAGCTGCAATACGCACAGTCTGCTTGCTCCAATGGACCAGTCCCTTAGGTGGTTATACAAAGACAAACAGTCTGTCAGCCATGCCGCCCAGGCCCGGCTCCTGCAGGAACATGAGCACGGTGGCCACGCGCTTCCCGCCGTTCTCGCTGTGCAGGCCGTCCATGTGGTCCTTGTACTGCTGTCCGTCCTGGTACCGCAACACAGGGCCAAATAACACATTTATTGTCGATATATAAAGCACAGCGCGCGCTTCTGGAAACATTGTCGAGCCATGATAACTTATGCAAATACAGTGCCGTGGGCGGCGCAGTACTGGGCCCCGCCGCAACAGCTGCAGCTGCTCCTGGTTGTCGTAGGAGATCTGGCTGTACTGCGCCACGCGCCAGGGGCTGACACTCCTCCACCTTTTAAGCTCAACGTCACACACTTGTTGTGGGGTACGCTGCGCAGGGTGGCGTCATTGTCAGTCTGGCAGTGACAAAAACAGCTCAGCTTGAGTTGAAAAGTGGACGAGTGACAACCCTTGCCACGCGCTTCTCAATGGTGAACAACACGTCGTCGTACTCCTTGGGGATGAACGCGCCGTAGGAGGTGCGCACGCGGTCGGTGAGCCCCTTGTCCTCCGCGCCGTCCTTGGCGCCGCCCACCAGGGGCTTACACTCGTTCACTTTTCGACTCAACGTAAGCGATTTCCGTGGGACAGGGCGTGCGTTTAAAAGGTTGTTTAAGGGGTGTTTGGGAGGTATCAGGGGGTATTAGGAGTGTTCAGGGTGTGTTTTGTGATAGAAACGGCTCAGGTTGAGCTGAGAAGCGGACGAGTGTAAACCCCTGCCGCCCACCACCGTGCTGCGCTTCATGTGCGGCTCACCCACTTGTATCAGATGGGCGCACTCCTCGGGTGAGGGCCTGCTGGCAGATGTTTCTCGCCACGTGATTGGAAGCCATTTAACTCAATAAACGAGGGTTCATGACGCGTGTCCACGACGTGACAGGAAGTGGGTCTGGCAGACATTGCTCGCCACGTCATAGGATGCCGGTCAGCTCAAGAAATGAGGGTTCACAGCGCGTGTCGATAGCGTGGCAGGCAGAGGGCCTAGCAGACATTGCTCGCCACGTCATAGATGGGCACTCAACTCAAGAGGCGACGGTTCAAAATGTGGTGGGTGACGTGGCGAACAATATTTGCTGGTCCCCGCCTCGGGGGACAGGAACCCGTGGTACAGGAACGCCACGGGGGAGTCCGACAGCCGCTCGCATGCGGGGTTGCCCACGCAGATGTGGTCCGTGTCGCCGTGGCTTAGTGCCTGGCAGACAACGCTCGCACATCACCTGTCATACTCAGAGGATGCCGTTAAACTCAAGTCTGTCAAGAAACGAAGGTTCACATTTCGTGTTGACGACACGGCGGGGGATGTGTGTCAGGCCCAACCCTGGCTGGCGTCGTGCAGCGCGGCGCCTTCAGTGAGCGCGGAGGGCGGCGTCGTCACCGTGTCGTCACCTCCCGTCACGGTGTGCGTCATCTCCGTCGCCCAGGGCCTTGCCACTCAAATGGTGCCGTTCTTCAGCTCTTGGAGGTGCCACTCACTCCTCGGTGCCCTGAGATAACAGTCAAGGAAGTTGTGGCCAGGCCAGGGAGAAGAGTGCAGGATGCGGCGAGTGTGTAGCTGTGTGCGGGTACACGAACACACCGGTGCGCTATGAGCAAACACTCCGGGGACGCCGTGGCTGCGGCCCTGCCGTGACCGGCCTGGGCACCTCCCCGAGCCAACCGATGAGGCGCTGCTCGCCTACGAAGTGTTCCTGTGTGGTGGTGTCGGCACCGGTGGCGGTGGACACCAGGGTCAGCAGCAGCGCCGCCGCGAATAGTGCAGCGCGGCGCGCGGCGGCGGTTGGGGGACGCGGCATGGGCAGAGCGAGGCCGCGCGTGGTGTGAGGATGCGTCTCTTGCTGCATCGTCTCTTCGTCGTTCCTCGCGAGAGCCTACTTTCGAGAACCCCACACAAACAGCGTAATATAGAGAGTAAGAAACTAAGAATCAGATCTTCCCGACCCCTGCTCTCAAACATAATATGTTATGCGATGTCATGCGTCGTTATGCGTCTTTATGCGCAACGGTATTTACATTTCTCCACCAATCACAAGCCCGTATTCCGATTCACCCCCGATCTTCGATCTAGAGGGGATAGGTGCCTGCCGCAACCGCCACGGTACGGCGCCATTCGGGCGAGCCACGGGCTTGTCTCTGATAGCTCCAGGAGCCTGCGCGACGTAACGCGCGCGATCGCGATGCAAGCGGCTGCCATGTCGTCCGCGGCGGCGACCCCGCTGCCCGTCGCCGGTGCGTGCGCCGCCACAGCTGGCCAACTCCCATCTCATCTCACCAACCCATTCTATCCCAACTAACTCGGCCAACGCTGTGTACTGGGGCGCTCGATGCGCCAGCATATCGCGCTTGCATCGTTTGGCGCGTCGTCAACGTCATGAGCCAATCAATATTTCGGCCAGCGTGTTGTGTGCTGGGTTTCTGCGATCCCCCGACGCGACGTGCGGCGCGCGCTGGCATTTAGTCCAAGCAGACTTCGCTATCCGCATCCACGCTTACGTGTCGACACCAAGTCGCCCGCCGCAGTCCACCGGGGCGCTCGACGCGCCATCCTCTCGCGCTTGCCTCTCGTATGTCGCGCCTCCGTCAACACCATGTCGATGTCGTACTCTACCTTTCCCGGCGGGCGTGCTGGATTTGTGAGTCTACGGCGCGGCGTGTGCGCGCACTTGCTAGCCTCTACTGGCAGCCACGCTAACCTTCCGATATCCTCTCCCTTGTATCGAAACCAACAGCGCGGCAATCTCAGATGGCGGGCCGCGGCGCGGCCGGGCTGCGCGCCGCGCCGCGCCCCATGGTGCGCGCCCTCGTCCGCAACGTGACGCGCGCCGCCGGCTCCACCACCCCCGACCTCGTCGCGGCGCGCGCCGCGGAGGCGGCCGCGATGGAGATGGACGGTAACCGCGAGGTGGTGAAGGGCAACTTCCGGCAAACCTTCCCCCTGGCGTGCGTGATCGGGCAGGACAACATCAAGTCCGCGCTTCTACTGGGCGCCATCGACCCGGCGCTGGGCGGCATCGCTATCTCCGGCCGCCGCGGCACCGCGAAGTCCATCATGGTAAGCTCGCCTGGCCACTCCTCCCCCGACTGATTGCCTGTGGTGCACCATTGACCCGTACACACTCCTCCCCTCCTCCCTCCTGGCCTGGCCACTCGTTCCTGACTTGACTGTTGATAGGCATTTTGAACCTTCTTAAGCGTCAGCAGCTCGGCACGATCCTGTTTGTGCCAGAACGGCCTGTCCGAGCAGGCATCCACAAGATGTTTGTCCGACCAAGCAATCTGTTATGTGTGTATCCTACCGCACGGCGCGCGGACTGCACGCGCTGCTGCCGCCCATCGAGGTGGTTGAAGGCTCCATCTGCAACTCGGACCCCGAGGAACCAGGGTCATGGGAGGACGGGCTGTTCGAGAAGGTGCAGCGCAACGCCGACGGCAGTGTCAAGACGCGCATCCTCGAGTCGCCATTCGTGCAGGTGCCCCTGGGCGTGACGGAGGACCGCCTGGTGGGCACGGTCGACATCGAGGCGTCCATGAAGGAGGCGGGGCAATATTTTATCGCCGCATTGGTCCAGGGCTATACGGGATACCTGCAATACGACGTTCATGGGGGTCAAGGCGGAAGCATGGTGCTTCCTCCTACACGCTGACGCGTCTCTCTGTCGGTACGACTTTCAGCTGGAACTTTTCAGCCATTCGTCCGTGATCACTTGATACTGCCTGCCACGACCCTGGAGGGAGGGGCGCACGGTGTTCCAGCCGGGGCTACTGGCGCAGGCGCACCGCGGCATCCTCTATGTCGACGAGATCAATCTGCTGGACGAATCGGTTTCCAACCTGCTGCTGGCGGTGTTGGCGGAGGGTGAGAACGTGGTGGAGCGCGAGGTCGGGCCGCCACGACGTGTTAGATCCTCGTTTCTGGTATTAATTGCCATAATTGCCACTGCGTTGATTGGCGTGCATGACTGCTGTGTCATGCATCTCATTCTACATCCTCATTTCTTGAGAGCAGCAGCAACAGCAGCAGAAGCATAGTGATCGGAACACCAGCACCAGCAGAAGCAGCAGGAGCATGGTCAGTGGTGCACCAACATCAGTATCACTGATGTGCCAGCCTGTGACGTGGTGCATATCTTCGGTCGGATCCTGGCTTTAGGGCATCACGCTGCGGCACCCGTGCAAGCCGCTGCTCATCGCCACCTTCAACCCCGAGGAGGGCAATCTGCGCGAGCACCTGCTGGACCGCATCGCCGTTACGCTCTCCGCGGCAGGGCCAGCCGCATGTCGCTCGCCGCGTCACACGGGGCCAGGGCGAATGCCTGGCGCCTCCTCATAACCGCGGAGGCGTCTTTCTCTCGACAGGCCAAATGATGTCGTTTGACTAAAGAGACGAGGCCGAGGACGTGGATTCAAATTACGCGTCAATGACGTGGCGCGCGACAGCTGCCCGGCCCTATTTGGCGGATCAGATTCTGAGCTTCGAGGACCGCATCCTGGCGGTGGAGCAGGCCATGGGGTTCCAGAACGAGGCGGACAAGGCAGGGCTCCAAGGGACCTGATTGACTGACTCCCCCCCTGCATCTCAATTGCGACCCTTGTTTCTTGAGTTGAGCAACACCTGTGGCGCGGGGGAGTCAATGGGGATGTCATGCTCCGTCTGGCACCTGATCCGGCTGACGCATGATCCGGCTGGCCATGACTGCCCCACATTATCAGTCGCGTTCGAATTCCTCGTTTCTTCACGTCATGTGATTCAGATCCTTTGCTCACAGTAAGGAGTGCACGATGCCACCGTGTGACCCTAAGCCCTAAACCCGAAACCCTCAACCCTAAACCTGGGAGCCGTAATGCGTCGGGCCCTGAGAACAGACGGTGTCTGATTCGGAGGAGGCGACTATGGGCGCGCGCACACAGATCCTGCTGGCGCGAGAGTGGCTCAAGGAGGTGGTCATCACGAAGGAGCAGGTGGAATACCTGGTACGGCGGTGCAGGTTGACCCCAGGTTGACCCCAGGTTGAACCCCGGTTGACCCCAGGTTGACCCCAGGTTGACCCCAGGTTGACCCCAGGTTGACCCCAGCTCGACCCCAGCTTGACCCAAGCTTGACCCCAGCTTGACCCCGGCTTGACCCCAGCTTGACCCCAGCTTGACCCCGGCTCGAACCCAGCTTGGCCCCAGGTGGACCCCAGGTTGACTGCACTTGGTTTCAGCGCTTGAAGCTGTAATATGATGAACCGCCTGCAAACTTTGCTTTCAATTTCAACATGTGCCGCTACAACATGGTGATGGAGGCGATGCGCGGCATGGCGATGGGCCACCGCGGTGAACTCTTCGCCGTTAAGGCGGCCAAGGCGCTGGCAGCGCTAGATGGGCGCGAAGCGGTCAATGCCGAGGACCTCAAGCAGGTGGGGACTTGACTTAACCCGACTCTTCGCTCCTGGTGCACCTATACGCATGTCATGGGGGCTAGGGTCAGCAGCCTGACTGTTTGCTCCTAGTGCACCTGAGCACATTCCCTCCCGGCGTCATCTGAATGTTTGCTCATATATCACCTGCACACTACGCGCCCATACTGACGTGGAGGTGGATGGTGCACCGGGTACGTTACGCGCGGGCGGTGCGGCTTGTCATCATCCCGCGCTGCAAGATGGACATGGACATCCCGCCGCCGGAGGAGGACGAGCAGGAGGTAGGGCCTGACATAGAATTCCGTTTCCGAATTCCCGAGCATTCTGCCTATATTTCCCCGAAACAGTCCTTCAAATACCCAAATGCATGCCGGAAACCGCCCGTACAAACGCCTGAGAAGCCAAAAAAAAGGCAAATTTCCCACAAGTATCCAAACTCCAGAGAAAGTGCCAAAAATTCCCGGAATATTGCGGAATTCTGGAATCGTCTCAATGGAATTCCGGCATATTTGGTCAGGATCTTAGCAGGAGGAGCAGCCGGAGCAGCCGCCCCCGCCGCCGCCGGAGGAGCCTGAGGAGCAGGATCAGGAGGACGATCAGGACACGGAGGAGGATGAGGAGGAGACGGATGACGCGGAGGACGAGAAGGAGGAGGAGGAGAACGACGAGGAGGACGACGTGCCTGACGTCCCGGAGGTAAGGACTGAAACGCAGTGCCGTGTTCGGAATCGAAGTTATGGTGTCGAGCGCAAGCATGCCGGAGACTGGGCTTTAAACTCAGTGACGGGGTTACTGGTAATACTTATAGCTCGAGACGTGATTGGCTGAGAGACACACTGCTTTATGAGTGTTCTGGGTACGCTACAGATTTTTGCTTTGGATTGCTACGTTCTGATTGACTGATAGCTTCGATTCTATTCCAAAGCCGACGCTGAGTTTAAGGGATAGCGTTTGACGTGGCTCATGTCGTCCGGGTCCGGCCCTGTTCCCAGGAGTTCATGTTCGACGCGGAGGGGTCGATCCAGGACAAGGACGTGATGAACTTCGCGCAGTCGGTGAACCGCAAGGGGGGCCGCAGCGGGCGCTCGAAGAACATCATCTTCTCCAGCGACCGCGGGCGCTACATCAAGGCAGGGCAGCGCACTCCACTCCGACGGCAGCCCTCCTAAGCTGTGTCTGAGTTAACCCCTTTGTGTCCTATTATACGGGTTGCCCACTCAGGAGGCATAAATCGTTGGCATGTCTGACTCAAAGCCTGTGTGTGATATCAGATAATCTTACCACGTGCAGCTCTTGATCAGTGTGCTGGTGCACTGCGGGTGTGATTCCCCTACATAAACTGACGTGTGTATCGGTGCACTGTGTGTGTGGTCCCTACACTCCGCCAGTGATGCCGAAGGGCAATGTGAACCGGCTGGCCGTGGACGCCACGCTGCGCGCCGCCGCGCCGTACCAGAAGGCGCGCCGCGATCGCGACATAGCCAAGGGCAACCCGGGGAAGAAGGCGGGGCTTGGTGCTCGGCTGGAACTCAACTGACTCCCCCGGCCACGTGATCCATCACACAGTGTACCGGTGCTCGCCACGTCATCCACCACATAGTGCAACGGTGCTCGCTACATCACCCACCATATAGTGTACCGGTGCTCGCCACGTCGTCCACCACACATTGTCCCCGTGATCGCCACGTCACCCACCACGTAGTGCACTGGTGTTCGCCACGTTATCCAGTCTCTGAGGTGGGGCAGTCTAATGTGGCGGGCCCTGCAGTGAGGTGTACGTGGAGAAGGGCGACATGCGCGCCAAGAAGTTGGCGCGCAAGGCGGGCGCGCTCATCATCTTCCTGGTCGACGCCTCAGGGTCCATGGCGGGGTGCTGCAGGCCCAACCCCGTTTGAAAGCGCGACACATTTGCGGCCACCTTCAGCTCCTCCTGAGACCCTTCTCGACAGTTTGCTCACAGTGCACCAGCACACATTCACAGCATCCTCCTGTTTGCAGATAGTGCACCGGTACACAGTCGCTGCCTCCTCCTCCTGTTTCAAAGCGCTTGGTGACAGCTCTGGATACTAACATATTATAGACCGCTTTGCAAAGAAATCTTTCAATTGCAACTTCCGCCCCTACAGCACGGCGCTGAACCGCATGAACGCCGCCAAGGGTGCGGCGCTGTCGCTGCTCAACGACGCCTACCGCTCGCGCGACATGGTGTGCATCATCCCGTTCCGCGGAGACGAGGCGGAGGTGCTGCTGCCCCCCAGCCGCTCCATCGCCATGGCAGGGCCGTCCCCGTCCACGTCGTCCCACGCATTTCAAACCCTCGCTTCTTGAGGTAGAATGGCGTCATATGAGTTTCAAAATTTAGGGTTTGGGTGCATTCCAAACCCTCGCTTCTTGAGTTAGATAGGCGTCATACGGCGTGGTGGTCATTTTGACACATTTTGATATTGTTTCACTTTGCAAGTCTTTGACACTTTTTGACACTTTCTGACACTGTGTGCGTGGCCTTACTGGACGGCGCGAAACCGCCTCGACACGATGCCGTGCGGCGGCGGCTCGCCGCTAGCGCACGGCCTCAGCCTGGCGGCGCGCACGGGCATGCAGCAGCTCTCCTCCGGTGACGTGGGCAAGGTAGGGTGGCGCAGGTTGAAAATATGAACACCCGCGTTGAAAGCGCCTGTGGCTTCAGCGCTTGAAACCATAATATGCAGCGCTTGACAGCACAATATGACGTTTACAGACAAGCCAGCATATTCCCGGACGGATCACGGCTTGAGTTCAAATACATTTCCGAATGCCGACTTGTCTTCAAATGTCATATCTGAAGGGCTCTTAACGTTTGCTGTCAAATTAAATTTGTGCCCCTATAGCAAGGTGATGGTGGTGTGCCTGACCGACGGTCGCGCCAACATCTCGCTCAAGAAATCCACGGGCGACCCGGACTACATCGGGCCTGAGGCCATCAAGCCCACCAACGACGAGCTCCAGGACGTAGGGACTGAAGATTAGTGCTCGCCACGTCATAGGATGCTACGCGACTCAAGATCCGAGGATTCGAGTTGGACATAAGTGGAGTTGGACTGATGACTAGTGCTCGCCACGTCATAGGATGCCACATGGCTCAAGATCCGAGGATTCAAAATGCGTTTGATGACGTGGCGAGCACTATCCATCATTAGGGACCGACGGATAGTGATCGCCAATTCATAGGATGCCATATGACTCAAGAAACGAGGATTCAAATTGTGTTTGATGACGAGGCGAGCACTATCCATTAGTCCCTACCAGGAGGAGGTGGAGGACATGGCGGGCAAGATCTACGGCGCCGGCATCTCGCTGCTGGTGATCGACACCGAGAACAAGTTCGTGTCGTCCGGCATGGCGGAGAAGCTGGCGCAGCGGGCGAAGGTGGGGACGTTCACAACATGCCCTCCTCCTCGTACTCCTCCTCCTCTTCCTCGTCCTCCCCCTCCTCCTCCTACTCCTCATCCTCCTCCTCCCTCTCCTTCTCCTCCTCCTCTTCCTCCTCCCTCCTCCTCCTCGCATTCCTCCTCCTCCTCCTCCTCCTCCTCTTCCTCCTCGTCCTCCTACCTGGCTTCCGCCTTCGCCCCCGTACGGTGAATGACGCGGCGAGCGTCATGTCCTTGTCCCTGCTCAAAGGGCAAGTACTACTACCTGCCCAACGGGTCCGACGGTGAGATCGCCGCCGCGACCCGGGAGGCGGTGGCGGGAGCCCAGGGGGATTAAACCGTGCCGCGGGTGCCGTGGGGGTGGGGGTAGAGTGGGTGTGGCTTGCCGTGGGCAAGACTTTGTTGAGAGCGAGACGGAGGTTTCTTTGAGCGCGATGTTGAGGAGTGAGGAGAATCAAGGAGGAGGAGAGATAAGAGAGGAGAGAAACGAGCAGAGGTTAATAATATATTACACCCCTGAAGGGAGAAGAGATGAAGAGGGAAGGAGGAGGAGGAGAAGGGTGAGCAGGAAAAGGAGAGCGATAGTCTATTGAGAGCGAGAGTTTGTTGGGATATGTGCGTCTGAGTGCGGCGTAGGGTGTGCGAGCCAAACGTGACCGGCGCAGCGGCTGTGCACGTTGTTGTGTGCTTTGCCGCGATTTATGAGTACCGAAATTTAATACCGATGAGATCAAGATCACAGACTGATGAGTAATGACTTCAAACGCTAAGGCTACTAGTAGATGGAGGCGAAAGTCTAAGCAGTTTAGTACGTCGCATACTCACCTCGCCGCAACGCACAATGGATCCACACACCGCATGATGTACATCGCCGCCGTTTCTACCTTGATGCCTCTTATCCGAAGAAGTCGCTGATGGCGCTGAAGGCATCACCCGCGAAGTCACCGGCGCTGTCCATGGCACCAGGCGCCCAGTCCGCCACCGCGCCGCCGCCGCTCTGGATCCCGCTCCACCCCCAGGGCCGCACACCACTTCCCTGTTCAGGTCAACTTGTGTCTTGTACCAAGGTTCATCGAGCCCGAAGGCGCTTTACATGGTGAGCGTCAACAAGGTCACCGAGATTTGTATAGCGGCTCTCGTGCCAGCTTGAAAGGAGACGCCGTGAAAGGAGCGCAAGGAGGATACATCGAGTGTGTACGATTAGAAGCGCACCAGTAAACAGGTGCTCTACGAGCAAAGAGTCAGATTGAGCATGATAGGGGACCCCGTGTCAGGCCCCTGCCCACGCCGTCTCGCCCGCGCCGCCCACCCACTGCGCACCATCTTGCGCGAACCCCCCAACGGCTCCCGCGGCGCCCGGCGCCCAGTCCCCGACCGCGTTCGCGCCATCCATCACGCCTCCGCCCACCATCCCGGCACCGTCAGCCATGAACCCGCCAGCCGCACCCACCGCGCCAGGGTTGGACATCAGCACGCCGCCCACCACTGCGCCGCCGACCACCGCCCCCGCCACCGCGCCGTGTAGGAGGGTCATTGACAGCAAGTACTCGAACCAAGATCAGGGCTTGACTCACCTTGAGTACGACTGCTCATACTCGTACAGACGTGCGGAGGAAAGGCAACGGTGTCCGAGTGCATGGTCCTAATATACCCCCCCTACCGTAGCCCATGCCGCCACCCTGCTTCCCGCCCTGCTGTTGCTGCTGCCCCTGATGCTGCTGCTGCTGGCCGTATCCTTGATGCTGCTGGCCATACTGCTGCTGCTGCTGGCCGTACCCCGGCTGTTGCTGACCGTATCCGGGCTGCTGCTGCTGCATATGCTGCTGCTGCTGCTGCCCATACCCCGGCTGGCCGTAGTTCAAGGCCTTACATTTTTTTTTTCAGCCTACAACCCGAGGCTTCAGCGTGAACTTACGGGACCCTGAAACTACTGGAGTCAACAAGTCAACCCACATAATACCTCAAAGGTGCTCAGGCTGAGCTCGGGTGTAAAACTCGGTTACAGCCCTGGATCGACGTGGTGAGTGTGTACAGGTACACTGGTACACGATGAGCAGTGAGCCAGGTTGAATAGACAGAAGTACCGCCTGATGCGCCACCCTGCCGTAGTTGACGTTGTAGCCGGGCTGGCCGTAGAACTGCGTGGGCTGCGCCGGGGGCTGCAGCACGGCGCCGCGCTGTTGCATCTGCTGCATCAGGTACTCAAAGTACGGCACAAACTCCTCGAACGAAATTTGCCGGTCGATTTGGATTCGGTCCGCCTTTTGCAAGTGCGCCTCCATCCGCGCGTTTATTTCGTGCGGCGGCACGCCGTTGAAGAACCCCATGTGCAGCAGCATGCCGTATAGCTCCTGCCGAAGGTGGAGAGAAGGATGGCGAGTGCGTGAGGAGA
>Ga0307488_10002942_pt1 | contig 14290 bp, 17 predicted proteins | sample SB02metaG_FD_202248 | JGI IMG/M metagenome (GOLD analysis project Ga0307488, IMG submission 202248) | Sea-ice brine microbial communities from Beaufort Sea near Barrow, Alaska, United States - SB 0.2 | ecosystem: Environmental > Aquatic > Marine > Coastal | place: USA: Alaska | collected... | reverse complement strand
TGAACCATCCTTCCATACACCCACACAAGAATATGTTGTCCCCAAATCAATTCCAATCGCTAAATTATTCTTTGTCATTTATTATTTTTATATACATGTATTTTTAAGTATTTTAAACTTACAAATAATATTTTAAAAATGTATATAATTATATATATATGGTAAATCAAAAATTATTATTTGCAATTATTGGAGTTCTTTCTATCTCTTTAATTATTATTCCAATATTAGTATCGATTAGACCTACTACTACTATTGAAAATTTACCAAAATCAGAACAAATAAAAGTAAAAGCTGAAGCAGCTAAAATAATTAAAAAAGAAACTAATAAAAAAAGAATCGATAATTTTTCAGCTATCGGTGATACATTATACAATTATTTAGTAGAACCTTTTAATGCATCTTTATCTACAATATTAACTGAAGATTTTGTTCAAATTTTTACTATGATATCTGATAGCAATAATATTATTAATAATATTTTATTAGAATCAGGTAATAACGGTATCCCTACCGTTTCTGACCAGAATATACAAAATATTATTCGAGAATTAAAAGAACAATTAGTTAAAGACCCTCAAAATTCTACATTAAATTTATCAGTTCCAAATGGATTACAAAATTCTCCTTTTTCTTTTGTTTATGAATATGAATCTAATAAATTTCAATTACCTCTAATATCAAATTTTAATAAATATTTAATTAAAATATTTCAATTAATAATTTCATTATCAAAAGATGAAATTAATTCAAAAAGTTCAGAAGATATTCAAAACGATTTTTTATTGTTTCCTACCACATTTAACAATATTTTTGTTATTTTAGAAGCTTATATATATTTTTTTAATCAACTTGATTTTATACGAGGTCCTACAGCATTACGTTATCAATTTGAAAAATTATTTAGTCCTGATGCACAAAAAAAAAAAGACCAATTAGATGAAATAGATTATGATTTTTACTTCAACTTATATATAACTCTCAATAAATTTGGATATTATATTGAAGAATTATCATACAATGAAAATGAATTAAAAATTTACGCACATCATTATCTTCCATCTGCCATGATCGACACCGATTCCAATACCAATAAACCTTTTACACCATTTTATGAATATACTACAGTTGACCTCGACCAACATTATGAAAATCGAAAAACTAAATTTCAAAATGTTGTTGAAAGCATTTTAGCTAACACATATGAATATCCAGATATTACGACGGATCGTGAAAAAGCTATAGCAGATGCCGAGAAGGCTGTGATTCGAACTAAACAAATTTTAACTCTCGCTAAGACCGAGAAGGCGGCGTCTGCGGAAATAGCGGCGGTGGAGGGAATGAAGGAAAAGGCTGAGATTCACGTCTCCAAACTCAAAAAAGACCAGAATTCTACACTTTTTAAAACTGGATATAATAAACCTCGTATGAAATATGACATTTCGGAAGGGAAAAAAATAGATGGATATTTAATTGACCCTTTATATTGGCAATTTTTTTCTGATGAAAAGTATCGTTTTGGAAATTTAAACTCAATTAAAGACGAGAATGACGAAAACTACGAACGTTATAATAGCGACCAAATTAAACTATTTAATCAAGATTTTTATAAGGGTTATTTAACACAGGGGAGGAAAGTTGCATATGTAAAAGATGGAGTCAAATATAAAATAGAAAAAAATGATTCGAATATATATAACATAGATAATTGTTTAAATCAAACTAGTATATATGCTGGAGATTTCTTAAAGGATAGATTAAACTTTATGTTCGATGATGATATATTAGTAATAGGACCAGTTGCTATACGTAGTACTCAAAAAGATGGTTTAAAAGATATAAATCCAAAAATTGCAAAACTATTTAATTCAAAAACAGATGATAAATTATCATTTGTTAAATTTTTTAAAAATTTATGTGATTATAAATCTATAAAAGAATCAACTCTTAAATTAAAAAATCCCCAATATTATTTAATAAATGGTTTTACTATAAATTTTTTAGAAAAACCTGACTCTAATGATTTATGGTATTCATTAATTTTTTCTAACGATTATAGTTATATTCTACCAGATAAATATTTTGGAGAAACTTTAATTTTCCGCGATAATAATGTATTAAAAGTAGGAGCAGGACTAATGAACTTACCTAAGTCATTAATTTATAATACAGAATTGTCATTAAATAATAAATTTAATAGTATAAAAATGTTTGCTAATTTAATTAATTTAATGTTTAGTAATTTTAAAGTTCCTAATTTTGATAATAAAAGTATTCCTCAACAAATAACAACAATTTCTCAAGCAATTAAAAATACTAAAGATGCAACAGATAAAATAAAAAAATTACTCGCCTAAAAAAGGATAGATGATTTAAAGAAATTTTAAATAATTGAAAATAATGAGTGATAAGCCTTCAGGTATAGATGATTTAATTTTTTTAAATAATTACAAAATTTCCATTACACCTTCTTTTTTTAATATATTAAAAAATTGTCAATGCTGTGAAAAACATAAATTAAATTTTCCAACAAATGAAAAAGATATAAAAAATTTTTACTGTGAAAAAAAAGCAAATAACCGAAAACAAAAATATAAAGGTCCAAAAGCTGGACAATTATGTGTATGTCCTTGTAGACATATTGCTAGAGATATTTGTAGAAAAATGCATGAAGAATATTTTGAAAATGATAGTATGTCAGATTCTTCAGAATCTTTAGCATCAAATGACTCAGAAAGAAGTAGTGAGAGTAATTCATCTGGCAGTTTAAACGATTTTATTGTAAAAGATGATATCAATCCTAGAATTCAAAAAAAATTAGATAAAATTAAAAATCAATTACGTAAATCAAAATTTAAAAATAATATTAATAATAATAATGAGTGAATTTAAAATAAAAAATAAATCAATTTTATTTTCATTAAATTTAGCTAGTAAAAATACTAGAGATATTTATTTTAAACTAAATCCAAAAAAAAAAAAATTGTCAAAAGATTTAACTTATATTTGTCAAAAAAATCAAGTGCCAACTAATGCTAGAATTCCAAATGGTAAGAAAAATTCCGAAGAAACTGAAAATCAAATAAGATTATATAAACAAATATATAATATAAATAAAAATCCTTATATAAATAAAGAAGATTTGATAAATATTTTATATGAAAAATATCCTACATTAATGTCAATAAAAAAAACAGGTTATATACAATATAAACAATTTATATCATTTTTCTTTAATATTATTGTAAATGGATGTTATGAATCACAATATCCTGAAAAACCTTATTTATTAAATAATAATAATGGTGAAATTAGTTTTCTACCTAATAGAATTAATAATCAGTTTATAAATAATTTAAACGATAATAAAAGTCTTAGACCATATTCACTAGATAATATAGTAAGATATACTATAAATAATTTACCATGTTATCCTCATATTCCTTACTTGCAAAAATCTAACATTCCAGATGTTCCATTTAACGTAAGAACAACAACACTACCAATTTTTACAAAACAACAATTTATTATATTAAGTGATATTTTATATCCTAGATTTATAGATTTATTACCAGATTTTTATCAAAAATTATTAGATGAAATAGATAGAACAGAAAGTTTAAATAGAAAAGGTCTTAGTACAAATAAACTGAAAAATTATTTGATGTCAATGGGAAATGCATTATCAAAAATGACTTGGGACGACGAACTTCCAAAAAAAAAAGAAAAGATAGAAAAATTTTTTAAAAATAAAGAGATATTTTTAAAAAAAATAAATAATTACGAAATACAAAAATATAAATATAATTTTTATTTTAATAAATTTCAAATTATAAAATTTATAAATAATTTAAATTATGAACAACTAAAAAATATTTTAACATTTACAACAGTTTCGTATTTAAAAAGTTTATCTAAATTTCAAAAAGATATAATAAAACAAAATATTTTAAAATTATCAGAAACTGATGAAATTTAAATATATTTTAAAATTAATTGAACTAAATTATCTTTATTTAATAAAATATTCTCATCAAAAATTTTTTCTACTACAATTTTATTTTTAAAAATTAAAATAGTAGGTAAAACATCTATTTCATAAAATTTAATTATTTCTTCATCTGTTATATTTATAATTTTTACAATATCAAGTATATAATTAAATGGTTCCCTCGAATGTGAAGATTTATCAAATTTTAAAATAAATAAATCATTAGAAGTTTCAGATTTACTATCTTTTAATTCCTCAAAATTATTAACATCTATCATTTTAATAATTAATTTAAAAGTATCTTTATATTAATTATTAACATGAAAAAAATTTTAATTGTAGCAATTGTAGACCAATCGGGTTCTATGGAGTCTAAAGTTGATGATACTATAGGAGGTATTAATACAACTATTAAAGAATTAAAAAATGAAAAACTTGAATCAGAAGATATTTTATTTTCTTTAAAATTTTTTAACAATAATGATTTTTTAAAAATAAGAAATGTTAAAATTGAAAATGTTCGTCCATTAAAAAATGAAGATATGAAACCTAAAGGGACTACAAGTTTATATGATGCAATTGGTAATACTTTACATTATTTTATTACTGAAAAATTAAAAGATTCGACATGTTTTGATTCATTACAAATATTTATATCTACAGATGGATTAGAAAATTCTTCAAGAAAATATAATTCTAATTCTATAAAAAATATGATAGAATATTGTAAACATTTTAATATTACACTAGTTTATTTAGGAGCAAATCAAAATGCAATTTTAGAGGCTGCAAAAATAGGAATAACTCAAGATAGTGTTTTAAATTATGACGAAACAAAAGAAACAATTGATTCTGCATGGAGGTCAGTCGCGAGAGGTTCAAAACGTACAAGAACAGATGGTTCAGCCTTTCAATTTTTACAAGCAGAAAGAGTAGCTAGTCAAGTTTAATTTTTTTAATAATATGATTTAAAAAAGTTTGTTTTGCTAGTTCTTTATTTTTTGTTTTTATATATTGTTCAAGCAATTTAATAGAATGATATTTATTTCGTCCTTTAGAAAAATCAAATTTATTTATAAATTGTTTTTGAGAATTGATAATACATTTATCTGAAATTTTTTCATCGTTATATAAATTGAATAAATTATATGCATTTTGCCAAATTAGTTCTCTATGATAAATTCTATCATTTTCAGAATATTTCCTAATATTACCCATAAATTATTTAAAATATAATTAAAATATATTTTTAAATAATTTATTTTTAATATATGTTTGCAGAAGATAGAAAAAAATTTATTAATTATAACATCGTAGATAATAGACATCAAAGTCCACCTTATGAATGGTCCCAAGGTATTTTTCAAAGATGGAAACCTCAATCAGGTCCATTTATTCAAGGAAATAATTGGTATGGAGGGGAACCTTGTGTAAATAATCCTACCGGACGAGCATTTTATGCAAATCCTTGTGGATATTGGTTTGAAACAAATAATCAGTTTAATCCAATAAAAACTGAACAATTATTTAAAGAACCTAGTAATGGTAATATGTTTCCATTAGGATATACATCAGAAAATCAAATTATGTCCCCACCCCAGGATAAAATTGTTTTTGGATATGCGCGTATTGGTCAAACTTTTCGTTCACGTTAAAAACATGAGAAGCGGCTTAAAAATTACAAATATTTAATAATAAAGAGAATGAATTTCAGTAAAGATTCAGAATTACATTTAATAATTGGAAATATGTTTTCCGGTAAAACAACAGAAATTATAAGACTAGCTAAAAATTATCAATCTATTGGAAAAAAGGTATTAATTATAAATTATGAAGAGGATAAACGTTATTCATCAAGTCAATTAGTATCACATAATTTAGAAAAAATTAATTGTATATTTATTAAAGAATTAGATGAATCAACATTAAATTTATTTGAATATATTACATCCGATATCATATTAATTAATGAAGCTCAATTTTACAATAATCTAGTAAATTTTTGTCAAAGAGTTTTAAAAGATAATAAAAAAATTTATTGTTCCGGTTTAGATGGGGATTTTCAACAAAAAAAATTTGGTGAAATATTAGATTTAATTCCATTAGCAGATTCAGTTAAAAAATTAACAGCATTTTGTGGAATTTGTAAAAATGGAACAGTTGCTCCTTTTACAAAAAGAATAAATAATTCTTCGAAGACAGAGCAAAAATTAATTGGTGTTAATGAATATCTACCTGTTTGTAGAAATCATTTATCGTTTGAGTAATCGTTTTCGTGTTTTTCCAAATGCAGAACGCGTGCGCTCGCGTTCACGCTGTGCACGCTCAAGGGCGCGAATTTCTCTTGCCCCTATCTGTGCCGCTGTTTTGGTGCGGGAAGTTTCAGCTTCTTTAGCTGCTTTAGCTGCTGTTTCTAATTTATTTGTTTTTGTAGTTTCTGCTGTTTTAGCCGCTTTAGCTTCTTTAGCCGCTTTAGTTTCTTCTGGACGTTTATAAGGAAGAGAACGTGACCGAGGTCGTTGTGATGATTTTCCTCCCCTGAATGAATCTTGAAGAAATTGTTTTTCTGTTTCTTTTGTTAAAAATGCTATTAATTCTTCGTCTCGAATTGTCGGAAGACTAGGTCGCCCTTGCGGTCCGAAAGGTGCCGCACTTTCGACAACACCCCGGGGAGGTACATATGGTAAAGCTGCATCAAGATTTAGTGGCGGTAATGTTCCTTTAACACGATTATAAATGGTACTTACTAAATAAGGTTGAGTTTTTCTCGTTCTAACAATATAATAATATTCAATTAAATTTACTGCAACATAGTTCTCATTGTTTAATTGTTTATAATCATTAGGAACAAGACCAATTGCTTCTAAATCCGCTTTTAAAACAGGAATTCTAATACTTTTATTAAAAATATTTTTATTACTTATAAATCGTCTACCAGTTTTACCGCGAGTCCCATTCTTTTTATCATAAAATGCAAAAGCAGGATAATTGCGCCCAAACACATCCGGAGATTCAGCTACATCATCATCAAATAATTTATCTGGGCTAACATCCATTGGGTTTTTTTTTGTGTCATCATAATATAATTTGTTATAAGCCCCGACTGGTGTGCTTGTAGGCGCAACCTGACTCTGAAGTTGTGTATAAAACATATCATCATTAAGCAGTGATATTAATTCATATGAATATTTATCAACTAAACGTTCACCAAATTTATTAATAACTCTCTGACTATACGATGCGCCCTTACGGCCAAAATTACAATTTTTTCTTACATAATCTTTTGTTGGAACACGCCTTTGCGGCCCTTGCGGCCCTTGCGGCCCTTGCGGCCCAATGGCAAGAGAAATTTTATACATATTTGATAGTCTTGCTAAGTTTTGTAAACGAGCCGTAGGTAGTCCTTCAAAATAAGGGGATTCATTATCTATGGAATCAATATTATCAAAATTTAATTTATAGTTATAATTATCTCTAAAAAATTTTTTTAATTTATTATATATTCCATCCGCAGATAACATTTTATTTCTATTTTTTGTACCCTCAGAATAAATAGATAAATTGTATTGATTTGCAAGTTTTATTAATTTTTGTTTTCTTAATTGTGCACCTGATAATTTACCAAATTTATACATTAAATGATTTATATTTAATTAATAATTTTTTTTTATATTATTAATTAATTATAAATGAAATTAGTTGACCTTAAAAATCTAAAACAAGAAGATAATATTTATAAAAAAATTTTAAATGAATTAAAAATTAAAGGATTAAATGATATTGATTTAATTTATAAAAATTCTTCAACAATTGATTATTTAGATATTTTTTTAGATGTCACAGATTTAATTGAAAAAAATAAAAATTTATTTAAAAATTTAACGCAAGAACAATATGAAAATATTTTAATTATTTGTGTTGATGAAATATTTGAACATAATAATATAGATATAAGTGAAGAACAACTTGAAAAGATACTAAAATTACTAAAAAATAATTTACTAGTACAAAAATTATCTTCTTGGTTATGGGAACAAGCTAAAAATGCTATTGTCTTTATTAAATCTAAATTTTATGTAAATGGTTGTTGTTAATTAGCATAATCAACAAAAGTTGGAACTTTATTTGCAATAGCAATAGAAATACCAATAACAGTCGCAATACTAATAAATATTATAACAGAATTTAATATTAATAAAGATAAAATTAACTTGCTATCATTTATTTTAAATAAAATATAGCTCCAAATTAAACTAAATAATAATGATGCTATAAAAACTAAAATATATACTATATTTACAAAAATTTGTCCATATTCAGTTGTATTAGGTAGCACGTCGGGCGTGCCATCACCAAATCCATAAAATATATCGTCAACTCTTTTATTATTATTATAAAATGATTTAATTGCTGTCATTAACCAATTAACACCACCTATATACATTACTGTAATTAATGATTGAATTATTATCAAATATTTTGATTTATCTATAAATGTATTTGGTAAATCCATTTTAATATAATAATATATTGTTTTTTCTTTTTTAATTAAAAAAGAAAAAATAACTTATTTAATTTTTTTAATTAAGTAAGTTATTTTTTATTATTCTTTCAGAATAGAATAGAAACGAAGCCAGTTACTAGTAATTATTTAGTTCCATTTACCTGAAATAGTTTTACCAAAGACAAGCTGTGCCGCCAATGCGCGTGGTTGTCTAGTAGCGGATACCCTGCCACCGCCTAAAGTAATAACATCTTTTATATAAGACGAGTTAGAAAATATGTAAATTAAAGTTGCAATACCCACAATAGTATAAATTAAACCACCTGCACACGGGCTTAATCTAAGCCATCCTTGGAACAAATCAGGGATGTAATATTTTCTTTCTGAGGTGTCAGGGTCAAACACAGCAGCTAAACCAGTCGCTAACCAATTTGCTCCACCTGCAATTACTAATACAACTGTTAACAATCTTATAACTTTATATACCATTGAAGGGTCATTACTTAATGCAGGCCATAATCCCCTAAAAAAAGGTGTTGTCATGAATAAAAATAAAATTGATGCCAAACCAACTAGTAAAAATATAACATTTACACCAGATTGTGCACCCTCGCCACCACCATAACTACCAATTAAATAAGATTTAAATGGAGTTGTTCTAGGATATGGTGGGTCACCAGCATCTAATGATGCCCAACTTCCAATCGCCGTAAAACCCCAATTAAATGCTCCAGCTCCAACTAGAAGAGTCGCTATAGTTTTTGTAACTTCACCCATTTAAAATTTATATATATATTTAATTTTATTTTATTTTTAATTTAAATTTTATTTAAAAACCAAATAACCAAGGTAAAAAACCTTTAGAAGAATTATTTACTACATTTTTTTGTTTTAGTTTTTTTACGACAGGATTTACAAAATCATAATGACCCCCATACATAAATTTATAATCCGGATTAGAATCATCTGCAATAATTAACTTTACTTTACAAGCATCATCAGCAGCAACTATTGTATTAACTAAAATATTTCTTTTATTCTCATCAATATGAAAATGATATGCAGCTGTTTCTAACCAAGCATGGTCAGTATTTCTTTGGTCCGCTGTATAGCCTTTATATACTAATTTCGCATCAGAAATATCTAAAATTGCATTTGTTTCTTCCTTTAATTCACGAATTACTGTTTTTGATAAACATTCATCTTTATCTCTCATACCTCCAGGTAATGCCCAAATCCCTGGTGTATCAGTTCTTTCAATCATTAAAATTTCTAAATCATTTGTTTCTGGATTAAAACAAGTTACAATCGGGTCTGCCGCATGATTTGGACCCCATTTCCCTAATAGACCTCTTCCTCCAATTCCTTGTCTACCTCTTGGATTTAATGGCAAAAAAGATGTATATTCTCCTAATTTGGTTTTATATGTGCATAATTCAAATTTACCTCTATCAAATAATGTACCCTTTAGTTCATAAGAATATTTGTTTTTCCAATCTAATTCGGAACAACTAGGATTTAATGTTTCAGCCCAAGGTTCTAAAGGAAATTTATCAATTGTGGGATGAAAATAACAAGGTCTATTTTTTTTATAATCATCATCATGAATATCCCAAGTTTTATTAAAACAATAAATTCTAGTTGGATATTCTCTATGATTATTTTGTTGTGGAAAAGCAACCTTTAATTTATTTTCCATATGTTTTGAAGTTTCCATTTTCTATATTTTAATTCCATTTATATTTTTAAGTACATATCATAAATAATAAATCTAAATTAAAAATATAAATGGAATTAAAATTATTTGAAAATAATTTTGCATTTATTAAATTACTACATAATCAAATAATATATTGTAATAGTTCAAATGAAAAAGGAGATGCTACTGAAATATTAGATATGTTGGAATATATTGATGATGAAATTTATTCTAATTTAAATGAAAATAATAAAAATTATAGTTTTATTTTTAGATTTGAAAATATAAAATTTATTCAACCTGATGTAGGATTACGATGGGCACAAGTATTTATTAAAAATCAAAATAAAACTGAAAAATATTTAAATAAAGTTATTTTAATTAGTGAAAATCAAGTAGTTAGAGATTTAATAGAAGGTGTATTGAAAATTTTACCTCACAAAAAACCTTTATATATAAAGAATAATTTAAATGAATCTATTAATTTTATTATTCCAAATGCAATAATTGAATAATTTATTTTTTACCTTTTTTTTTTAATTTTTTTGGAATAAGTTGTACTTTGTTTCTACCAAATTGTAATTTTAAATTTTGAATTTTTTGTAATACTTCTTCTCTTAACATTTCTGCAAATACTTTTTCAAGTTCTATTTGAAGTTCTATTTGAGGTAAATTTGGGTCTCTAGCATTTAAATCTTTAAATTTTTCAGTTAATTTATCAATATTAGCATTAAATATTTCAACTTTTAATAAATTTTCAACTTCACGGTATATATCATAAAAATTTTCTTTTAAAAGCTCACAATTTAAAAACCTATTAATTTCTTTATATTGAGGTAAGGTTAAAAATTTATTATAAATCAGCATATCATATGGACTACAAGACATTTATTTTATTATAATGTATTTTTAATTAATTCGTAAGAATTATAATTAAATTGTTTATTAATTACTATAAAGGCTCCCCCCAAGCGCCGTTGTCGCCCACTTTACTTCTTTGTTCCCCGTCCCTTGCCCTTCCCGCCCGCCGCGTCCCCATTGTCGTTCGCCTCACCAGCAACCACTAATCTAAACCTCATTGCCCCCCGCTCCTCTGACCGCCATTCAGCAGAGTCGAGTCTGCCCGCATTCATGTTTTTATTTATAATTTTATTTATAAACTATTTATTTTAAATAATTTCATAACCATTAGATGTTTTATAAATTTTTAAAATAGAATTTTCTTTATGAATTAAATCATGACATTTTTCACATATATTGATTAAATTTGCTTTATGATTTTTAATATGTTTATCAGCATTTTTTTGATATATTAAATGATGTACTTCTTGTCCTTCAGCTAATTTACAAATTTGACATTTACCTTTTAATTTAGTTGAATTGTATACAGAAAATTTTTGCATATCTGAAAATCCATCATAAAAATTATTTTTTCTAATATCATGTGCTATTTCTAAAAAATCATCTGGAAGATTAAGAGACTTACAAACCTCTAATCCATAAATATTGGAGCCTGAACCTTGTTTTAATTTTCTATCGTAAATTAATTTATTTTTAGAATTATCATAAATTACAGATAAATGTAGAATATGAATTAATTTTGAATCAATTAAAAATTTTATTTCAGAAAATTTTAAAATTTCATGAAAATGAGTAGCAAAAATCAATGAAACATTTTTATTTACTAGATATTTAATTCCAGCACTAAAAATTGAAGTTGCGGAGGTGCTCTCAGTTCCACTACATAATTCATCACCTAAAACTAAACTATTTTTACAAGAAGTTTTTAAAATATTTCTTAATTCGGTCATTTCAACTGCAAATGTTGATAAACCTTTGAATAAATTATCATTTCCTAAAATTCTAGTATAAATTGATTTATAAATACTAAAATTAAAAATTTTAGCGGGAACAAATAAACCAGCTTGTGCCATAATAATACTAATTCCAATACTTTTTATAAAACTAGTTTTACCAACAGCATTAGTTCCGTATAATAAATAAGATTTATTATTATCTTGAAATTTTAAATCATTAGTTACATATAATTCATTTAGATTTAAATTTTCAATAAGTGGATGTCGTAATTCAATAAAATCAACAAATGAATCTTCTGAATCAATAATATTTGGTTTTGAATAATTAAATTTATCAGCAATATAACATTTATTTTGTAATAAATCAATTTTTGTAACATAATCAATTACAAAATTAATAGAATTTTCATATTTTTCAATAAAATTATTAGAAAATTTTTTAAATTCATTTTGAACATTTTTAATATAATCCTCTTTGTATTTTAAAATTGATTTACATAATCTTGATATTTCATCTGATGTGACATATGAATTATTACCATTATGATTTTTAATTTGAATATTATTAGTACCAACGAAATCTTCAACTTTTTTAAGAATATTTAATCTTTTAGTTGTACCGACTAACATTGGTTCAGATTTTGGCGATTCATGAATTTTAATAAAATCTATATCACCTCCATTAGATGACCTATTGGAATTGTCAGAAGATTTTATGGTATTATCTAATGAAATTCTAATTTTATCAAGATTAGCATATGCCTCTTTAAAATTTTTATAAGATAAATTTAAAACATCACTATCATAATTACTACTGAATAGATTAAGTTGAGAAAGATTATAAAGAGATATTTTTTCTAAACTAATATCATCTAATTGTTTACAAAATTCTAAATTTAAATTAAAATTAATATATTCTTTAATTTCTGTAATACTAAATGAAATATTTTCATGATTTATATAATCAGTTAGTATATGGTCATTAGAAATGTATAAATAAATTTTATTAATAAAATTAAATGTACTATCAATTATCCAAAAATCTTTTGGACTTAATTTTCCTAAAATTAATTTTCTATAAATTTTTGATAAATCTTTAACATTTAATAAATAATTTCTAATTTCTTTCCATAAAGATTTATTTAGGATATATTCTGTAATTTCATATTCTTTTTTTAAATAATTAAAGTTTATAGATGGGGATAAAATAATTTGTTTAAATGCTCTTTTTCCCATATTTGTAATGCAATTATTTAATAAATTTAATACACATGAAAATTTTCCTGAGTATCTATTATCAGAAACAATATTTAATTGTTTTAATGAATGATTAGCTAAGTTTAATTTTGTATTACAATTATCAAAAGAAGGTAATTTTATTTTTTTAATTAAACTAGGATTATGTTTATGTAAAAATTGAATTAAAAAACAATAAGATTGACTTGAAATATTAAATTCATTAAAAATATCTTGAAAGGTTTTTGGTTCAAAAAAATTATTAATAATTTCACATTGATATTTTTGTTTTGATATATTACTTACAGCATCAAAATCATAATCATAATAATGTTTTTTACAGTTGATAATATCATCTAAAATTTCAAATTTTTTATTACTTATAATTATACATTCTGATGGATTATTAATACTAATATAATTTTCTAATTCATCAAAAATAGAAATAGCACCGCCTTTTGAAAGTGAGCTATCTATATTATATTCTAAAGTATTACTAAATCCAGTATAAATATCAATACTAGATAATCCAATCGTAATTTTTTCATTAACTAGATTATTAGAAGCTGAATAATGAATCCAAATACATGAAGTAACATTTGTTAATTCATTAGAATCATTTGAAAAATAAGAACCAGGTGAATAAATACAAGATAAACTTCTTGATGTATTTTTTGAATTACTATCTTGAGTATAAACTACAATGGTATAATCATTTTCTTGCATTCTTTTTATATATTTTTCAAGTTGAGCCAGACCAAATCCAGCCATAACAACATTTTGACCTTTATGAAAAGCTGATTTATTTGCAATAACTAAATCATTAATATCACTAAATTCTTGTATATTTGAACCAGAATAAATGTTATTAGTTTTATCTAAAATAGCATAACATTCGAAAAATGAACCAACCTGCATTAAAATTAAAGTTTTTTCACCATATTGTTTTTTATATTCAATTGTTAATTTTAGATAATCTTCAATTATAGTCATTTAAAGATTGAATATTAAAAATAATAATTTATCTTTATATTGATAAATAT
>Ga0307488_10002941_pt1 | contig 14291 bp, 7 predicted proteins | sample SB02metaG_FD_202248 | JGI IMG/M metagenome (GOLD analysis project Ga0307488, IMG submission 202248) | Sea-ice brine microbial communities from Beaufort Sea near Barrow, Alaska, United States - SB 0.2 | ecosystem: Environmental > Aquatic > Marine > Coastal | place: USA: Alaska | collected 2017-05-06 | reverse complement strand
ATAACGGGCATCTAGGTAGCTGTACCCCAGGTTTGCCCATACCGCCTGGCCCTGATAAAAAACCTGAGCTTCAAAGCCTTTGGCGATAATGCCGGTATTACTGCCATCGCGGTTACGCAAACTGCGGGTTTGTTCGAATACTGAGGCATCTCCATACCAGGGTGTAGCGGCAGGGGAGTACTTAATGCCCAACTCGAACAATTCGTTTTGGGTGGCGAAATTAAGGGGGTTTATTTTATTGCCAGCACCCAGTACAGTGCCACCGGCCATACTGTTTGAGGTAGCTTCAGAGTAACTGTAAGTGGCGTAGGTGACCAGGTCATGGTTTAGCGTGTAGCGGGCACTCGCTGAGCCTGCATATAACCACTTACTCACACTATCGTGTGCACCCGTTTGACTTGGCGGTGGCAGGGCGTCACGGGCGGTAACGTCATAATGATCGCCACGCACCCCAACCGTGGTGCTGAATCGGTCGCTCCAGTCGCTTTCTTGTTCGGCGAATAAGCCTGTTTGCCAGGTTGTTGAGTTGGTGGTGTCCGACAGGGAAAAGTCGTTTGTACCGTCACCGTCCAGATCATAATTAGCACCTGGGGAGACAAACACCCCAGGACGAAGCTGCACTAAACGGGCTTGTTGTTCAGCCGTCAGGGCAATGCGGCGCTGTTCGATGCTGCCCAGTAAATCTATGGGTAAATCCGCTTCGGTAGTAAATTGGCTGTAGCCTAATACATCATTGTAACGAATATCGAGCCCCCAGGTGGTTTGTTGTTCTGCGCTCCAGACAGAGTAGATTTCAACTCTGTTTTGGGCAGTTTTAGCACCATCGATGATTTCCACAAAACTGTTTTGGGCAATTTCTTCACGGTCTAAATATTGAAAATAACTACGATTGGTCAACATGTGCACAGAATTTAGCTGGCGCTGATAGGTACTGTGAAATAAGTAGGTTTGTACGTTATTAATATTGTCGGGGTCGGTGAGCACTGTGCTGCGGGGGATGGGCACTTCTCCTGTGGGGGAAACCACCGCAAATGCACCGGGTACGTGTGAGCCGTTTGGCTGCACCCCCTGGCCTGTGATGTACAAACCATTATCGATGAGATTTTGCGTGGGGCGATTAATACCGGCATTGTCAGTGAAATCCACGGCGTAATATTCAAAGCTGATGTCCCAGCTGGATTGATCGTCAGGCAGCAGGCGATAGGTCACAAACAGATCTTCACTTTGATATTGACTGAAATCATAATAACTCTCGTTATCAATATATTCAGCGCTGACCCGGATACCGCTTTTTTCCTCATCGATGACCGTATTGATATCAAGTTGAGTCCGATAATGCTTCCAACTGCCTGCGCTGGCTTGTAACTTGATATCGGTGTCTGACAAGGTGGCCACTTTATTGTTTAAATTAACAAAACCGCCGTTACGTTGGCTAGTGCCCAGTAATACCGATGGTGCGCCTTTGACCACATCTATTTGACCCACGCTGTTAAAGGAAAGTGGAATACCAAAACCATTATTGCCGCCCTGGCGACGTAAACCCTGTTGGAATATCTCACCCAGCTGACCACGAATAGTGGGTAAACTGGGCGCGCCAAAGCCACTGGCTGAATAGGTGTTAGGCACCAGGGTTAGCACATCTTGTAGGTCATCAATGGCTAATTGCTCGAGCATGTCGCTGGAAATCGAGGTCAGTGAACGGGCGATATCACTGAGTTTCTTGTCTTTGCCAAAGGGGCCATCCACTAACAGGTTTTTAGGCGACAGGGTTACAGGGTTAATAGACTCGCCTTTGACGGTAATGTACTCAACTGAATTGTCTGGCACCTGTTGTGCGTGACTGCTTATCGCTATCAACAATGTGCTGGTGGCGAGCGCGCCCTTGGGTGAAATGGGCATATTGACATCCTGTTTAATTTTTCTCTGCCCTGATAGACCTGACAGGTAAGACATTTATTACGTAATAAAGCTAATTTTATATAAAAAAAGGCACCCTGGTGTTAACTCAGGGTGCCTTTTGACACTATTTTGCCTCACCTATTATGGCAAACCAGATTATGCTGATTGCTTCTCGCCGCTCAGCAAGCGTTTAGGTAATCTTGCCAGGCCAACAAACATGGCCTTTAAATCTTCCAGGATCAGATACAAACAAGGCACCAGTAGAAGGGTGACCAAAGTAGCGTACATCACCGAGAACCCTAAGGCGACAGCCATGGGAATGACAAATTTCGCCTGTAAACTGGTTTCAAACATGATCGGTAATACACCGGCAAAGGTGGTAATTGAGGTCAGCGTGATGGCCCTGAAGCGAGCACAACCCGCGTCTATCACCGCTTCTTGAGTGCGGTAGCCTTTGTTTCGTTGTTGGTTGACGTAGTCGGTCATCACCAGACTATCGTTGATCACCACACCGGCGGCGGCAATTAAACCAAATGTAGACATCATGCTCAAATCAAGATCAAAGAAGAAGTGTCCCCAAATCGCCCCTGTCAGACTAAAGGGGATAACCGACATGATGATAAGAGGCTGACCATAGCTTTTAAGCGGTGCCGCCAACAGGATATAGACCATGATCAGTCCTGCGACCAGAAACATCATTTGTTGACTCTGCTGGGCCTGTTGCTCTTCAATGGTGCCCCCCAGTTCGGTTTTCACCCCGGGGAAACGAGCTGTCAGCTTGGGCAACAATTTTTCTTCCACTTCAGCCACTACTTCATTTGGCTCAACTGCTTCTTCGTCAATGGAACCAAAGACATAGACGCTGCGATAGCCATCTTCCCGGCGAATATAATTAATACCGGGTTTTTCGGTCAAGCTCACCACATCCCCTAACATCACTTCATCGCCCGTTGGGGTGGTAATCATTGCATATTTTAACTCAGCAAAGCGTTCCCGGGTCAGTTTGGGATAACGGACCATCACCCGCACTTCTTCACCACCGCGAATAACCCGCTGGGCCTCACCGCCGTAAAAACTGGTTCCTACCTGGCGAGCGATACCGGCCAAATTAAGGCCCAGATCGTAGGCCACAGGTAACAAGTCCATTTGCACTTCTTTGGTGGCGGGATCGATAGTTGAGCTAATATCAAACAGCCCTTTTTGCTGTTGCAACATAGCAATAAATTCACGGCCAGCGGCATTGAGGCTGGCAATATCGGCTCCGTACAACATAAAACCAAACTCGCCGCCGTCCCGACCACCATTGATATCGTCACGAATGGTCAATGACTTCATGCCGGGAATGCTGGGTATTTGTTCACGCCAACGTCTGGCGAGCTCAAAGGCATCAAAGTGACGTTTATCTTCATCAACCAGTGGTACCACTATCCGTCCTCCAGTGCGGCCCTGGTTAAACACCATTATATCTCTCATCATGGGGCTGCCGTATTCATCGATGACTTGTTTGTCAACGTGCAGAACTACCGCCTCTATCTTTTTCAGGGCGTCGATAGTGGTTTCATCTGACACGTTTTCATTCATCTCAATGGAAATAGACGGAAAGTCATGGGGCACTTTTGGGGAAGGGATCATGCGTACGTAATTTGCCGATACCAAGCCCCAACTGATGGTCAATACGGCGATAAATAGGGCAAACACCAGCCAGCGCCATTCTATGCAACGGGTCACCAGACGTTTATAGGGGCCGTTAATAAAACCGAAAAAGCGTTTGTTAAAGCGGTCGCGCCAGCTGGTTGGTTTAACCGGTGTGAACTTCATGTGAGCCAGGTGAGCAGGTAAAATCAGTTTGGATTCAATCAAGCTAAACACCAGACACAAGATCACAACTGCCGCTATATTATAAAAGAATGCCCCTTCAGGACCGGTGGAAAACAGCGAAGGTGCAAAGACCGCTATAGTGGTCAGCACCCCGAATGTGGCGGGCGTGGCGACGCGCTTGGCACCGCGGACTACGCTTTCAACCCCGCCGCCTTTTTCTTCTATTTCACTGTAGGCGCTCTCGCCTATAACAATGGCATCATCCACCACTATCCCTAGCACCATGATAAAGGCAAATAACGACAGAATATTAATGGTGACACCCAATACTGGCATGAGCATGATGGCGCCCAGGAAACATACAGGCAAACCCAGCATCACCCAAAACGCCAACCTGAATCGCAAAAAAATAGTCAGCATCAAGGCGACCAGAAAAGCCCCTTGCACCAGATTTTTTAACATCATGTCCAGACGCGCATTAAGGTAGTAGGTCATATCGACCAATACTTTAAGCTCCAGACCCTGGGGTAGGGTTTTATTACGTATTTCTATATAATCTTTGACCGATTTTGACACGGGTATGGTGCTTTGATCCTTGGTTGCCTTGACCGACATGTAGATGGCATTCACCCCTGAATACTTGAAATAACGCTCCCCTTCTACAAAACCATCTTCAATGGTGGCCACATCTTCGAGCAACACTTTGGCCCCGCTGTCGCTTATTTTAACGGGGATGCGGCGAAATTCGTTGCCAGTGTACAACTGGTTCTCTACCCTTACCGCCACTATGCCGGAATCTGTGCGCAACTGCCCGGCTGAGATATTGGCTGAATAGTTGTTGATCGCCTGGATGACGTCAGCGAGGGTGAGATTATATTTACGCAATACCTGTGGTTTGATTTCAATGGCAATTTCGTCTTCAGGCGCATCCACTGAAACCAGCGAAACATTGGCCAGTTGTAACAACTCATCTTCAATTTTTTTGGCGATAGGTTTTAGGTCTGAGATGGGTAAGTCGCCCACCAGCGACATTTCAATCACGTCCTGTTGGAACTCAACTTGTGATATTTTTGGCGGCTCCATGTCTGCGGGAAAGGTGGCAATACTGTCAACCCGGGCTTTAACTTTATCCAGCACATCATTCAGTACCTGGTCTTTTTTTATTTCCAATGAAACGCGGCCGTTACCGCGAAACGCTCTTGAGGTGGCTTTCTTAATTTCAGTGACGTCTTTTAATGCCTCTTCAACCTTAATTAAAATACTCTCCTCAATCTCCTGGGGGGAGGCGCCACGATATATAGCCTCAATATTGATGTAATTAATTTCAATGTTGGGAAACATTTGGCGCTGAATAGTGAAATAACTGAATAAGCCCATGATAATAATAAAAACCATCATCAAGTTGGCGGCCACCGAGTTATTGGCAAAAAAAGCGATGATTCCGGTTTGTTTTGACTCTTTAGTTGGGGGAATAAGATCTTCAGTTGACATGCTTAGCCCTCGTCAGTTTGCGAGGGAGAAAGTTCTTCTTTGGCGGCGATTTTGACTTCCATCCCGGATTGGGGATATTCAGGCAAGGTAATAACGACCTGGTCTTCGTCATTTATACCCTGATTGATGAGGAAGTATTCATCTTCTTCTCGTAATATTTGTACTTTTTGCGAGCGCAATTTTTGCTCATTATCGACCACCCATACTACCCTGTTGTTGACCAAGTCCTGTGGCAGGCGATAAATATTATTCAAGGTAAGACCGGCAAAACTGACTTGCACATAGCTGCCAAATTTCAATGCTGCTTTATTGCTTTTGAGACCGTAAGGATCGTTTACCTGTACGACCAGTTGATTCATGCGGGTGCCTTGATCTACCAAACCTAAATCCCGGGTAATGATGCCCTGACGAGTGATAGCACCGTAGCCGTTGGTACTGACTATAGCGTCTTTGAATGCCAGATCAGCGGGTAAAAACTCGCGGTCAAACCCGGCGATGGGAAAGATAATTTCCGCCGCTTCCACATTGTATAATTCGCCGACACGGTCACCCCTACTGACAAACTGGCCTACTCCTAATTCACGACTGACCACTAGGGCATCATAGGGTGCGGTAACAGTACAATTTTTTAAATCACGTTGGGCAATTTGTAATCCCGCCTGGGCAGATTTCAAGTTTGCCTGAGCACTCATCAGTTGTGGTTTACGCAGGTATAAATCTGAGACATTGCTATTGAGCAGGCTCTTTGCTTCCTCTTTGGCCACATCAGCCCTGGCCTGCTCTTCAATCAGTTGGGCCTGAGCCAGACTCACATTGGCTTGTGCCTGTAAGAAAGCCGCCTGGTAAGTGTCTTTTTCGATGCTGAACAAAGTGCTGCCTTTGAGCACCAATCCACCGGCTACAAAGTTGACATGCCAGCTCACTACTTCACCGGATACCTGGGATGAAAGGGTGGTTTTCTCCAGGGGTTTGACTTCGCCATAGCCGGTTATCTGCACTTGATAATCTTGTGCTAACGCCTTTTCAACCTTGACGGTGGGGCGGGTATCCAGTGGTGCTTTTTCTTTTTCTTCGGTGGCACTTGCGTTGATCGCCAACATGCCACCTATCCCTAAACCGAGTGCCAAGATAGGTAAACCTATTTTCATCCATTTGTTTTTCATGGGAAGATACAGCCTTATATATGTATGTAGTTATTATTCTGTGTCTATAGTAATCGACTTAAGCAAAAGCTTATGTGTCTATTTGTAAAGAGATGTGATTGTATCGATGAATAACCTATTCTTCCATGCTCAAGTTCAATTGGTTAATTTATTTATTAGACAATTCCGAGTACTTTATCTTTTATAAATTAAAATGATAACGGCTTAAGTTCCGTTACATCAGTTCAACCATGGAGTGAAGTTATGCCAGTAAAAATAAGGTCTATCCTGAGATGTTTGTGCTTAAGTACCATCATAAGCTGCACCGCACTATCAGTGCTGGCTGAGTCAAGTCAGGCTGACCTGCAACGGGTCGCGATGGATATCCAAACCCTGGCTTCGGACAAATTTGCCGGACGGGGACCGTTAACGCAGGGTGAAAAGCTCACCATCGATTATTTACGGGACCAATACCGAGATATGGGTCTTAGGGCGGGTAATCAGGACAGCTATTTTCAAGCCGTGTCTATGGCTAAAATCACACCCCAGCAAGAAATGGTACTGAGTATTGGTAAACTTAAGTTTAATGTGGCAGAAGACTTTACTGCCCGCACAGAAAAGTTGCTAACGCAGATTAAACTTGAGCACTCCCCAGTGGTATTTGTTGGTTATGGTATACACGCCCCGGAGTACCAGTGGAATGATTATCAAGATATAGATGTAACAGGTAAAACAGTTATAGTACTGGTTAATGATCCGGGTTTTGCTACCCAAAATGACGATTTATTTACCGGCAATGCTATGACCTATTATGGTCGCTGGACTTATAAATATGAAGAAGCGGCGCGCCAGGGCGCTAAAGCCGTATTTATTGTACATGAAACCGCCCCTGCCGCTTATCCATGGAGTGTGGTGCAAAGCTCAAATACGGGCAGTAAATACACACTGGTGGATGAATACAACAATAATAGCACGTTGCCGATCATGGGCTGGCTGCAGTTGGCCGCCAGTAAGCAGATTTTTGCCCAGGCAGGTTTGGATTATCAAACACTTAAGCACCAAGCCCTAGCTGATGATTTTAAAGCGGTGGAGTTAACGTCAGGGGCCAATTTAACCCTGGTGAATACTGTTTCCCAGGCTGAATCCCATAATGTGCTGGCAAAAATAGTCGGTGCTAAGTATCCGGATGAATATGTACTGATAGGTGCCCATTGGGATCATTTTGGCAGCAAACAGACGCCCCAGGGAAAGATTATTTACAACGGTGCGGTTGATAACGCATCGGGTACGGCAGGTACCTTGGAGATTGCCAGACTATTGCAAGCACGTCATCAAGACCAACCTTTTGAGCGTTCCATCATGTTTATCAATTTCACCGCTGAAGAAACGGGATTGATCGGCTCGCAGATGTTTGCCGAAGGTGAGGTGATCCCTACCAAAGAAATGGTGGCCCTGTTAAACATCGATGGTATGAATGTACAAAATGGAGTGGATTATATTCTGCAGTACGGCAACAAATTATCCGAAATGGAAGATTACCTGGCGCGTGCAGCTGCCAGACAAAACCGCCGGGTGAAGTTGGATCCCCGACCGCAAAACGGTCTGTTTTTTCGCTCTGATCACTTTTCCCTGGCCAAACAAGGCGTGCCCAGTTTGTTGTTTATGAGCCTAGGGGATACAGATCCGGATTATATTGCCAACAAATACCATAAAGCCGCCGACGACTACTCTGCCGACTGGTCCCTTGGCGGCGTTAAACAAGATATCGAGTTAATAGTGGATATGGCTGCTGTGTTGGCCAATTCACGGGACTGGCCTAAGTGGACAGCTGAGTCTGACTTTAAAAAATCCCGTGAGCGTGATCTGGCCGACGGGTCAATTCCAGGTATGTGATTGAACTTGGCTCAGTATTCAAAATTTAAGGTATTAAATATGAGAGTAATATTATTGTTTGGCCTGCTTAGCGTTTTTAATTGCTGGGGGGCCAGTGAACCCTTTACCGATGGCCCGTTAATTTCCGGTTTTGGTAAACATGCCACCGTGCAGCAAGATTTGTTGCTGGACAAAGACATGGTGTTCAAGGTGGTGTTTGATGTGGGCAGTACGGGCGAACCTAAAACGCTCAACAAACGCTTTGATACCCTGGCACGATTCCTCAATATGCACGTGGCCAATGGCATCGCCCCTGAGCATATTCAACTGGCCCTGGTGATACACGGTAAGGCGAGCTTTGATGTACTCAACAACCTTGCCTATCAAAAAAAATATGGGGTAGACAATCCAAACCATGACCTGCTACAAGCCTTGCTTAAACACAAGGTACGCATACTGCTTTGTGGCCAGTCTGCTGCTTACCAACAGGTGCAAAATGTGGATGTAGTGAAAGGCGTGCAAATGGCCCTGTCGGCCATGACGGCCCATGCCGTATTAGCTAGAGAAGGCTATAGCCTGAATCCGTTTTAGTGGCATGCAACCCAGGGTCTACACCCGTCACAGAGATTGAAAATGGCCTGCGTTTACGCATTTATTTACAGCCCAAGGCTACTAAAGACGTGATCATTGGTTTGCATGGGGATGAAATAAAAATCAGCATTACCGCCCCGCCAGTGGACGGCAAAGCTAATGTGCACTTAATCAAGTTTATCGCCAAACAATTCTCCGTGGCCAAATCCAGTGTCAGCCTTATAAAAGGCGACTTAAATCGCCATAAAACCCTGCAGGTGTTGCACCCCAAAAAGATCCCCGCGCAAATTGCCGCCTTACTCCAGGTAGGCTGATCGCTATGATGTGGGGCTGATTAGTTGATATTGCTAATACTTGATACGGATAACGCCTTCTGGTGTATCTGACGGGTGATTTATACTCATTTATCCTTAAATAGAGCTCTAATGAGTAGTCAACTGACCTACCTTTGCCCTGACTTTCTGTCTAAACGCTGAAACGGCGTGTTGAAGTCACTTGGGTAGACAAAGAACCAGTATCTCTGAGTGTTTCACGCCCCGCAATGTAAGGGAATAAACCCGCTTGCAGGCGGATGTTTCTAGCATTAAAAAATCATGTTGTTCATCGACTTCTGTTTTTATATTTATGCCCATCTAACCTTTTATTTACAGCACTAATACTCACTCTGAGAAGTGTTTATTCCGTTTATATAGTTAAAGTATAAGAGATTATATCGTTAAATATGGGCAATCTAGAGATGTAAAAAAGTGGTGTGGTATCACTTTTAGGTGTTGCCTAAACGTATAAACATGTGAGGGAATTAAAAGGTAAATGGTGATGTTTATATTAAAAAAATATTAGCAATAAGCATGTCAGCCCTTATTTGGTTTGCGGGTAATGCAGCGATTATCACCGGGAACTTGAGCTATGATGATAGCGGGCCCCATATCATCACCAACAGTAACGGATTGAGTTATGTAGGCTGGGGTGAAATTGCTTCATATAACTACGGACAAACGTTAGAAGCAACAAGCGATGGCGGCCTTTACTATGGGTACCATATAGCGGTTTAAAGCCAAACCGAGGTGTTTATTACCTATGCGACAGGGATTGACACAAGCACAACGAACGGGACGGTAGTGCATAATATGGACGGGGTAAGTTAATACGTATTCGGCGACAATTTCGATACGAATTACTCGTTTGCATTCTTTCTAGCCTATATTACAGACGGCGGTAGTGAGGTTGGACATATAAATACGTACGTTGGAAATGTTAGAATTAACAATAGTTGGAGTGATCGGGGAGATTCGCAGTACCATAGTCAATTGAATGAACCTATTTCTTGGCTGTTAGTATCCAGCAGAAACGACACCACTGTTATTCTTTCAGTCCCACCGGCAATGGCTATTTTTGTATTATCATTAATAGCTTTAACATCATATCGATGTAAGAAAAAAGCCTAGAACCTTGGTTTCACAGCCTGCATCTATACCCATCTCCTTTCTCTTTTGAAACTGCAACGTCAATGGCTTTGGGTATAAATGTCTAGGTCATGTAAAATAGATTAGTGTAAGAGAATGAAATTTAACCCTTGCTCATTTAATAAGTCTTATCCTTTTTATTACATGCCTTTGCATTTGAACCAGGCAGGGCTAGTGGCAATCAGTACGATTGGGTGACCACTCAGAGTAAAAAGAGAATAATTTGGCATGAAAACAATTCTTTACATCTTTTACTCTGGGATTACCATGATCTCGCAAGTAAACTATTTTTTGTCACACCATAGAGTGTATAGCCCCAGCCATGAATAATCTGCATAGGCATGTTTTATTATTAATCAGCCCGGGTTTAACTAGTGGATCGTGTTACTACCGATGTTGTTATCCAGAAAATCTAAAAGGCCAAGGTAGAGTTGCCTGCGGCCTTTCGCGTCGTAAACGCCATGTCCGCTATTAGCAAAATTCAGATAGGGTACTTTATTGCCTTGAGCTTGCAGGGCAATGTGCATTTTGTTCGCATTGATAACCGGCACTCTGGTGTCTTTGTCACCGTGTATTAGCATCACCTGAGCTTTGATCTCATTCACATGATTAATCGGCGAAAATTCATTTAGTTGTTCGTTATCTCTGCCAATATATTTTTCAATTAGGGCTTTTCCTCCCATATACTTCATCGTATCACTTTGTGAATAAACATAATGCAGATTATAAATCCCCACATATCCTATGGTGCATTGATATAAATCAGGCGCGCGCACCACCGTCATCAGGGCTGCGTAGCCTCCGTAACTGGCGCCATAAGCACAGACACGATTGGCATCCACTTTGCCCGCATCAATGGTCAACTGGGTCGCCTCATTAATGTCAGCAATCATCTTGCCGCCCCATTCACGGTAACCTTTTTCTTCGAATACTTTACCGTAACCGCCACTGCCGCGAAAGTTAACCTGCAGGACTGCATAGCCTCGACTGGCGAGTAGTTGTACTTCTGAATTAAATACCCACTGATCAAAAGGGCCATGGGGACCGCCGTGGATCATCACCACCATAGGTGGTTTTTGATTGCTATTGTTAGTCTCAGCTAGAGTCAGGTAACCACGTATTTCAACATTATCAGAGCTGATAAATTTGAAGGGTTGTGTAGGGTGCATTTCTCTTGGATCAAGCCAGGAACGATTAGCCCACAGGAACCTGGCGTCCATTGTCTTAGTATTAAATATATAGAATTCGCCTGGATTGATATCACTGCTTACATGTACCAGTAGTAATTCACCATTGTCACTTTGACTGCTAATCATCACCGTTTGATTAGCAAAGGCTTGCACCAACATTTTATGTAATTTAACGGTTGAACCACCGGATTTTGCATAGTGATATTTGGTTTTTCCTGGTTGAGAGTAGGCTATGATCGGTTGATGATTATCCGGGTCAAATGACCAAGAAATAAGATCCGTTTCCATATCAGTGAAAACTTCAGTCAATTTTCCAGTCGCTAAATCTAATTCATAGATATTAGCGAGCGCTTTTGCTCCACTTTGTCCTTTTAAATAGACTTTATCGGATGTTTGATTAATAGCTAAGGGTATTAACGTTTGGTCAGTACCAAAAGCGGTTTTAAAATCTACCCAGGCAGAGTCAGCATCTTTGCGATAAGCAGAAAATACCTGATGCTGATCATCATGCCAGGTCATAAAATTAATGTTACCTTGTGTCGTCGCCAGTACTGTTGCACCCGGATACCCAAGGGTTTCAACTTTTCGCTTGCGACCGGTATAAATATTTAATTTGCTGATGATCGGCATTTTTAATCTTAAATCGTACCATTTATTATTCTGTATAGTCCAAGGGTGTTCAATGATTAGAATATGCTCATCATCCCCTTCTAACGGACTAATAATATAAGGAGTTGCCTGTGTATCTTCGCGCTTTTTTATGCGTGAACCTCTGTTTTTTTGCCCTGCGTGGTAACCAAACAATATGTCTGATTTGCTACCGTCGATATTGGTAGCATATAATTCTCTAGTAGCAATAGGTTTGTCCAGATAGCTATGTTTTTCAGCATATTGGAAAACCACTCGTTCATTGTTTATCCATTGCGCAGAGTGAATGGCATCGTTATCTTTGGGGCGTACACCACCCACTATTTTCATTGTCTGAACATCTAAAAAGAATAAACCTACCTTTCCTTCAGATTGAGCTCGCGCAAGTAAGTGCTTACCGTCAGGTGATATTTTCATATCGAGATAATCACCATGGCGGACAAAATCTTTTAACGGAATATCTTCACTGTAGGCTAAGTTCGTTAGCAAGATTAGGCCAAGACAAAGTAGGCTTTTCATTTTCTATTATCCTTAATATACAACGTGTAGTGATATGATTTAACCATTTTCCCGATCTGAATTATACCCACTGAAATTATATTTTAGAAGTTTAGTCCTACATGATTTGAGACTTTGACTTAGCTGATGTAGCCCAATCCTTTGCTCACTTTGGGGTCCAGGAGATAGTGTTGAAACCCACTGTGAGTGCTAACGCCGATCATACCTATCGCCTGAACCGGGACCAGTTACTTGCTCAGGGACTGGCGCTAAAATCGATTTTTAAGCAGCGGCCTTTTATGGTGCAGCCGTTTTTACCCGCCGTGGTTGAGGAAGGGGAATATTCGTTATTTTAACGGCCATTATAGCCACTGCATTCTAAAACAACCCAAAGCTGATGATTTTCGTGTACAGGAAGAACATGGCGGGCAATTGACCTCTGTGCAGCCTACTGAGGAAATGCTGACTCAGGCCAGGCACACTATGGCGGCTATGCCGATGATGCCCGTATCGATTTGCTGCGTTGTGGCGCTGAATTTGCCGTGATGGACATTGAACTTATTGAACTTATTGAACCTTCGCTGTATTTTAATATGGATTAAAACGCAGCCCAGTATTTTGCTGATGCTTTTATCGAGTGTTTTGGCCAGGGGATCAGCCCGGTCTGACTGATCCATCAAGCTTTACGCAATCATCAAGCAGTAAGGCTCGTCACTTTTGAGCACAGGGCTAGAAATGGCGGTATTACAAGGTTTTACCTCGGGCAACCGACTCATTAAAAGCGGGGCGAAGGCATCAATATCACGGGCTAATATCTCCAGCAGATAGTTGGAACCCATCAGTTACCCCATGACAAGAACGCCCGCAGGGTCAGAGTGGTGCAACAGATGCGCCAAGCAAACTGCTTGTTCGATCGCTGGGGAAATACCCTGAGATTGTTGTTTCATATTTACAACACCACTGAATAAGCCGAGCAAGTAGCCGAGTTACTTTACGGCTGTTAAATGCTCAATTAGCTAACTTATAGGCCAACCCGCTATGGGCGAGTTGGCCTGCAGCAAAAATGTTAATCATCTATGGCCGCACAAAATTGGCTAAAGTGGCTAAATACCCAATCGGCTTGGTGGGCATAGGCTGGAACAGGCATATGTTGTGCAGTGTAGAGGCAAGACATCATGCCCGAACGATTGGCCGCTTGTACATCATATTCATAATCACCCACATAAGCTAAATCCTGAGGATCAAGCTGCCATTGTTTGGCAATGCGTAGTAAGGCACTGGGATCCGGTTTTGCCGGGGCATCTTCTCTGGTCAGTATGGTTGATATATTCAGTTGATTGCGTTGAATTTTTAGCTGGGCTGCAGCCCGGCAGTTGCGGGTGACTATGGCCAGGGGCAGCTGTTTATTAACCAGTAGTTCAACCAGTTGCTCAGCGCCCTCAATCCACCTTGCACTTTGGGCGTCCTGGATTTCATGTTGATAGATGAGTTGACTGGCATTAACTTGTTGCTCTTTGGTCAAGGTACTGATAAAGCTGAGTATGTCACTACCCAGGGGACAATTTAACATTTCCCGTAACAGCCGAAAATTCAGTGTGGAGGTTAGCAGAGTGCCGTCTAAATCGAAGATAAAGCCCTTAATTGTGGCGATCCGGTGGGTCATATTCATTCGCTTATAG
>Ga0307488_10002937_pt1 | contig 14308 bp, 14 predicted proteins | sample SB02metaG_FD_202248 | JGI IMG/M metagenome (GOLD analysis project Ga0307488, IMG submission 202248) | Sea-ice brine microbial communities from Beaufort Sea near Barrow, Alaska, United States - SB 0.2 | ecosystem: Environmental > Aquatic > Marine > Coastal | place: USA: Alaska | collected... | reverse complement strand
ATCTTAGTATCATTATACCGAACTCGTCATCCAGGCTTGATCCGGCACACAGCATCCAATCAGATGCCTAAAACGACTAGATTCAGGATAAGCTAAAAACGCTTTCCGGAATGACAAGGTGCTGCTGTTATACTCACATCTATACTCATCATGTGATCGTTCAGTCGTCGTCACTTGCGCCTTCAACACACTGTCGTTCAGCTAACTCGCCAGTAGTCAAACCATCAACCATTACTTACCCGTAAAATTAGCCGATCTTTTTTCTAAGAATGCATTCACGCCTTCTCGCATATCCGCTGTACCAAACAATGTGCTGAATGCTTTATTTTCAAGCGATAAACCTTCTACAATATTCACATCACCGGATTCATTAATAGCTTTTTTAGAAGCTGCAATGGCGAGCTGACCATTATTCATGGCTTGTAATAAAGTAGCTTTTGCAGCATTCAGCAACTCTTCTTGAGAAGAAAAGGCTTGCACTACGACCCCTAAGTTAATTGCTTCATCTACGTTGATATTTCGTCCGGTAAATACGAGTTCTTTTGCTTTGCTCGCTCCAATCAATCGTGCTAAGCGCTGTGTCCCACCAAAACCCGGAATCAAACCTAACTTAGTTTCGGGCAAACCAAAAACAGCATTATCACTGGCATAAATAAGATCGGCAGCCATTGCCATTTCAAAACCACCACCTAGTGCAAAGCCATTCACCGCGGCAATAACAGGGATAGGTAAGTCTGCAAACAGCATTGTCGTTTTATGACCTAGCGCACTAAATGCTATTGCTTCGCTCTCGGTCATAGTGCTCATGGCTTTAATATCCGCGCCAGCGATAAAGGCTTTTCGACCTTCTCCCGTAATGATTAGCCCTCGAACATTGGCTTCAATAGTAGAAAGGCAATCCACAATATCGAGAAAGACTTGTTGGTTTAATGCATTGAGTTTATCTGGGCGATTAACGGTTAATAAACCAATGCCCTGCTCTACTTCAAACCGGATGGTTTGGTATTTTTCGACAATATATTTTTCAACATTAGTATTCATAAAAACCTAGTCCTGATTTACGGCCATAACGACCGGCTGATACATATTTTTTTAATAAGGGACAAGGACGGTATTTAGTGTCTCCCAATCCTTCATGCAACACTTCCATAATAGCGAGACAAGTATCTAAACCAATAAAATCCGCAAGTTCGAACGGCCCCATGGGCTGGTTAGTTCCTAGCTTCATTCCGATATCGATATCTTCGATACTGGCCACACCTTCATAGTGCGTATAGATCGCTTCGTTAATCATGGGCATTAAAATACGATTAATCGCGAAACCTGCCACATCATTCACTTTAATAAAGGTTTTCCCCATGCGAAGGGACACTTCTTCGACTGCATCGAATATGGACTCACTTGTTTCTAAACCACGAATACCTTCCACCAGTTTCATCACTGGCACAGGGTTCATAAAGTGCATACCCACTACGTTTTCTGGACGACGAGTCACCGTTGCAATTTCTGTAATAGATATTGACGAGGTATTGGTCGCTAAAATAGCGTCTCTTTTAGCAATCGCATCCAGCTGCTTAAATATCTCAAATTTTATTTTTTTGTTTTCTGTTGCGGCTTCAATTAATAAATCACAATCAGACAACACGTCCAATTCGGTAGTTGAAAAAATCAAGCCCATGGTTTGATCAACATGTAATTGATCCCATTTTTGTTTTGCAAAACCGCCATCCATTTGTTGTTGAATAAAATTAATCGCCGTCTGTAGTCCGTCAGCATCCACATCATAAAGACATACTTGATAACCGCTCATGGCTGCGATTTGAGCAATACCCCGCCCCATTTGGCCTGCGCCCACCACACCTATTTTTTTTATCTCAATCATTATCAATAACCTATGATTTTCTTGTTGGATCTATATAGTGGACAGTGTTGCCCATTAACTACACTCGCTCTAACCAATCGTCATACTGGGCTTAATCCGGTATCTAATCAGAACCTGTAATCACTGAATTATGAATGCCTTCCCTGGATTTCACCCTTCGGGCTCGCTAATGCGGTTCAAATCTGTTTCTACAGATTGGTCCGGGTAAGCAAAAAACGCTTTCCGAAATGACGAAACTTTATTATTTAATATCAATCATTACAGGCTGATTATTTATACACCCAGCCCTAAGGATTGATACACATTACATATTAGGGTAATTAGGGCCGCCCCCGCCTTCTGGACTCACCCATGTAATATTTTGTGTAGGGTCTTTAATATCACAGCTTTTACAGTGCACACAGTTTTGTGCATTAATGTGTAAGCTAGGTGTTGAGTCTGCTGACGACTCATCAATAATAATTTCATAGACACCGGCTGGACAATATCGCTGTTCTGGCGATGCATATAATGCAAGATTATGATGAATTGCTTGTTGTGAATCTGCTAATTGCAGATGACAAGGCTGATCTTCTTCATGATTGGTATTAGATAAAAATACCGATGACATTTTATCGAAACTCAATACGCCATCTGTTTTTGGGTAGCTTATTTTTTTACTTGCGGATGCCAGTTTAAGTTGATCGTGATCAGGTGTTTTATCTCGAAAGGTAAAGGGTAAATTCCCGCCACATATATTTTGATCAAGAAAATTATAAGCACCACCAAGGCGTGTACCTAGCTTATGTAAAGCGCCGCCAAAATTACGTGTGGTATATAGCTCTTCATACAACCAAGAAGCTTTGAAATTAGTGGTATACGCCGTTAGCTCGGCACCACCTTTATCACCTGTAAACAACGCTTCTGCCACTGTCTCTGCCGCAATCATTCCTGACTTCATCGCTGTATGGGAACCCTTTATTTTGGCAACATTCAACGTACCGGCATCGCAACCCATTAACAAACCGCCGGAGAATGTCATTTTGGGTAAAGAATAAATGCCTCCTTTAGCAATGGCGCGAGCACCATAAGAAATGCGTTCACCGCCTTTTAACACGCAAGCAATTTCTGGGTGATGTTTAAAACGCTGAAATTCATCGTAAGGGCTAAGATGTGGGTTGCTATAATTAAGATCGGTAATTAATCCAACAGCAACTTGATTATCATCACCGTGATACAAAAAGAAACCACCGCTCGCACCATTCTCTTTTAGCGGCCAACCGGCCCCATGAATGACTAAACCAGGGCGATGCTTATTAGGATCAATAGACCATAATTCTTTTATCCCTAAACCATAATGTTGCGGATCAGCATTTTTGTCTAGGGTGTATTTTTTAATTAATTGCTTGCCTAAATGTCCACGACAACCTTCAGAAAACAGTGTGTACTTAGCATGAATGGCAATGCCGGGTTCAAAGCTATTTTTTGCTTCGCCATTACTATCACGCCCCATATCACCTGTTGTGACTCCAACAACACGATCAGCCTCGTCATATAAAATTGATGCCGCTGCAAAACCGGTAATGACATCTACCTCTAACGTTTCTGCTTGCTCTGCCAGCCAGCGGCACACATTGCCCAAGCTAACAATATAGTTACCGTCGTTGTGTAAGGTTTTAGGTACCAACAGCGTGGGTATTTCACTATAACTACGGTCATCAGAAAATAATAACACTTCGTCACGGTTGACTTTGGTATGCAATGGTGCGCCTTGTTGTTGCCATTGGGGCAGCAACTCGTCCAGTGCACGAGGCTCAAATATTGCGCCCGATAAAATATGCGCGCCCACTTCCGAGCCTTTTTCTAAGACACACACGGATAGCTCGCTATTATTTTCAATCGCTAACTGACGTAATTTTATGGCAGCTGACAAGCCCGCTGGACCAGCACCCACGATACAAACATCATATCCCATGATTTCTTGTTGATGATCTTGCATATTCTCACCCGTTATACACTTCTCTGTTTTTCTACGATCAATGTTATATAGTCGCATTTACTATTTCATAACATTAGATAGAGGCAGGTAAACTCTCAGGCACAATTTCAATAGCGATTGCAGTGGCTTCGCCGCCACCAATACATAAGCTCGCCACGCCTTTGGTTTTTCCGGTACGCTGTAAAGCATGTAGCAAGGTGACCATAATCCGCGCACCCGAAGCACCAATGGGATGTCCTAGAGCCAAAGCGCCGCCATTGATATTCATTTTTTCCGACGACAGCTGTAATTGTTGTCGAGCGGCTATGGCAACCATAGCAAAAGCCTCATTTACCTCAAATAAATCTACATCATCTAGAGACCACTGGGCCTTCTCCATGAGTTTTTTTATGGCGCCTATTGGTGCATGGGTATACTTTTCGGGAGCTTCAGCATGAGTCACATGGGCTTTAATAATCGCTAAAGGAGTTAATCCTAAAGCCTTTGCCTTTTCATGGCTCATGATCATTAAAGCGGCAGCGCCATCGGATATCGAGCTAGCATTGGCGGCAGTGACTAAGCCATCTTTGGCGAAAGCGGGTCTTAAGGTCGGGATTTTTTCTGGTTTGGCTTTTGGTGGCTGCTCATCGGTATCAATAACGACTTCAGCCTTTCTTGATTTAACCGTCACGGGAGCAATTTCTGCACTAAAATACCCGTTCTCTATCGCTTGCTTTGCACAGCGTAATGATTCAATCGCATAATCGTCCATTTGCTCACGGGTAATACCGTCCTCCGATGCATTTACATCTGCAAAACACCCCATTAGTTTTCCATCGTAGGCATTTTGTAAGCCGTCGCAGAACATATGATCCAGCATTTCGCCATGCCCCAAACGCTGCCCGGAGCGAGCTGCTGGCAGTAAATAAGGCGCTTTCGACATATTTTCCATCCCACCGGCTATTGCCACTTCGATGCTGCCTGATTTAATTTGATCAAACGCTAACATGACCGCTTTCATGCCTGAGCCACAGACTTTGCTAATGGTAGTACAGGGTGTCGACGTCGGTAAACCAGCACCTAAAGCGGCTTGTCTAGCGGGTGCCTGCCCAAGTCCAGCACTGAGGACATTGCCCATTAGCACCTCATCTATATTGTTCATAATATTTTCTGAACCAGAGGCTTCGGTCACACGCTCAACTACTGCTTTTATGGCAACCGAACCTAGCTCTGTTGCAGAGACAGCGCTTAGCTCACCTTGAAAACCGCCCAGTGGTGTTCTCGCCGCACTCACAATGACGACTGCAATGGGCTTAACATTTGTAGAAGCAGAGTTTGATTCTGTAGAAAGAGACATAACTAAATTACCGTTGCTGAGTATAATGATGACAATAACAAAAGATTAACTTACTTGCTTGCTGTAAGCAAGTAAATTAAGATGATTACACAATATCAGAATCGGTATAAACCACATGCTGGATCAACGACTAACACAGTAAAACCATCGGCATAAAAACAAGCGCACAAAAGAGGCAAGTATGAAGATTTTAGTAGCCGTTAAACGGGTGGTAGATTACAACGTCAAAGTCCGTGTTAATGCCGACAATAGCGGTATTGATTTGACCAACACTAAGATGTCGATCAATCCTTTTTGCGAAATTGCGGTAGAAGAAGCGTTACGCTTAAAAGAAAAAGGCTTGGCCGATGAAGTCATCGTAGTGTCAATTGGATCAAAAAAATGCGAAGAACAACTACGTTACGCGATGGCACTAGGCGCAGATCGAGGTATATTATTAGAAACTAACTCCATCCCCTCTTCTCTCTACTGCGCTAAGTTACTGAGCAAAGTGGTTGAAAAAGAAAATCCTGGACTAATCATTCTGGGCAAACAATCTATTGATAGCGACAACAACCAAACAGGACAAATGCTTGCCGGATTGTGTGGTATGGCTCAGGGAACATTCGCATCAAAACTTATCATAGAAAATAACAAAGTCATTGTGACCCGTGAAGTCGATAGCGGCTTACGAACGCTATCACTAACACTGCCAGCCGTTATTACAACAGATTTACGCTTAAACCAACCCCGCTATGCAAAACTGCCACAAATAATGCAAGCCAAGAAAAAGCCTTTAGAGACACTGCCTGCCGAGACATTGCTAGCACCCATCGCACCACAAGTGACTACCCAACGAGTAGATACGCCAACACAGCGAAAAGCAGGCATTAAAGTTGCCAACGTAGAAGAACTTATCAACAAACTAAAAAATGAAGCGAAGGTGATTTCATGAATATTTTAGTGATTGCTGAACATAATAACCAACAGCTTTCCAGCGCGACCTACAATACTGTCACTGCTGCATCACAATTAGGCTCCACCGACATTCATCTATTAATTGCCGGTTATGAATGTACATCGGTTGCGCAACAGGCTGTAAAAATAACGGGAGTTAGCGTCGTTCTTGTTGCAGACTTTCCCGCTTACCAACATTTTTTGGCTGAGAATATTGCACCATTAATTCGCGATATTGCACAAACAAATTATAGCCATATTCTTGCGCCAGCCAGTACCAACGGAAAAGATATTTTACCTCGAGCTGCAGCCTTACTCGATATAGAACCCATATCGGAAATCACCAGTATTATCTCGGACAATACATTTACACGACCTATTTATGCGGGCAATGCCATTGCGACCGTATGCTCTAACGCTCCCATTATTGCTATGACGGTACGAGGAACTGCGTTTGATGCCGCCTCTGTCGCGCGGGATAATTTAGCTATCGTCGAAACAGTGACTATTCAGCACGACAATCAATTATCGACATTTGTTAGTGAAGCCTTATCAGTTGCAGATCGCCCCGACCTTGGCAGTGCAAGAGTGGTTATCTCTGGCGGACGCGGCATGCAAAGTGGTGAAAACTTTGCGTTACTGGAAAAGATAGCCGACAAACTTGATGCTGCTATTGGCGCATCACGAGCAGCAGTTGATGCAGGATATGTGGCAAATGATTTACAAGTAGGGCAAACCGGTAAAATTGTCGCTCCCGATTTATACATTGCCGTGGGTATTTCTGGCGCTATTCAACACTTAGCAGGCATGAAAGACAGTAGAATTATTGTGGCGATCAATAAAGACGAAGAAGCGCCTATTTTTCAGGTGGCAGACTATGGCTTAGTCGGGGATCTCTTTGATATTCTGCCAGAAATAGAGCAACAACTGTAACTATTACGTGTAACCGTTATGACCAGATTAATTCAAGAACTTGTCGAATTATTAACGCTAGAAAAAATAGAGGAAAACACCTTTAGAGGTAATAGTCGCGACATTGGCACGGGTATGGTTTTTGGTGGTCAAGTATTAGGGCAAGCCATTAGCGCCGCACAAAAAACAGTCGCAACAGAACGAAAAATACATTCTGCACATGCCTATTTTTTGCGCGCAGGTGATTATAATTTACCTATTATGTGCAGCGTTGATCGAACGAGAGACGGCCGCAGTTATTCGTCTCGGACTATATCGGCGATACAAAACGGCCAACCTATTTTTACCATGATGTGCTCTTTTCAAATCGAAGAGGATTCAGACCTTCAATATAGTAGCGAAACACATATCCCCGATTATAATTCAGAAAAACTTGAAGAAATAGATTTAGAAAATGAGTCTTTAGAAGCGCGTAGCGTACGCAGTAAAATTTTAACCAACCAACCTTTTTTATTGCGTATCCCAAAAGAAAAAAGAGACTATAAAGATCAACAGGACACCCAAGAAAACTACTGGATAAAAACCAATCACACCATTGAAGAAAATCCATTGCTGCACCTTCCACTACTTGCCTACACATCAGACTTTCGCCTACTGACATCGGCATTGCGGCCAGTACACCACCGTTACCGCTTAAAAGAAATGAACTTAGCCACCCTATGTCATAGCATTTGGTTTCATCGTGACTTTTCGATGAACAACTGGTTATTTACTCAATGTGATCCCTTATCTGTTTCTAATGGACGCGGTTTATCGAAAGGCAGTATTTATGCTGAAAATGGCAAGCTCATTGCCACCACAATGCAGGAAGGCGTTATTAGAAAAATATTAGGTTAATAGCACGGTCAACGTGCAGAATGTTCATTACAAATTATCGTTTGCGCGATATACTCAAAAAAACCTATTCACTGGTGATTGCAGATCCAATCATCAGCCATAACGAAGCAAAACAAGCCTATTTGCAAACCAAATATCTTGTTCTGTTTTTTATAAAACCGCATAACATTGGCTGGCAACCCCGGCATAGTCAAAGTGAGGTAATAGTATGACCAAAGCAACCCATGATGCAGGGCTAAGCCTGCGCATTCCAGAACCGTTAACTCGTCCCGGCGATACGCCCGACTTTTCTTATCTACACATTCCCGATGCAGGCAGCGCGCCTAAACCTGAGCACGATGCGCCATTAAGTACATTCAATACACTATCAAAAAACATTATTCGTGTGCTCGATGCTACAGGACAAGCACAGGGCGAGTGGCAACCAACACTGAGTGTCGACACCTTAATTACTGGTCTTACTGCGATGATTAAAACCCGCGCCTATGATGATCGGATGATGATGATTCAACGGCAAGGTAAAACGTCTTTTTTTATGAAAACGACTGGCGAAGAAGCCATTAGCGTTGCCCAAACGATGGTGCTACAACAAGGTGATATGTTTTTTCCCACGTATCGTCAAGCAGGTATTTTAATTACTAACGAAATGATTCGCGGTACTGGCTGGTCGATGTTTGACATGATGTGCCAAGTGCTCTCAAACTCGGGCGATAAATTAAAAGGTCGCCAACTACCTATTTTTTACTCGTCAAAAGACGCTGGATTTTTTTCTTTATCAGGTAATTTAGGTACGCAATATACTCAAGCAGTAGGCTGGGCAATGGCATCGGCCATCAGTAACGATAATAAAATTGCGAGTGCATTTATTGGTGACGGCTCTACCGCCGAGAGTGATTTTCATGCCGCACTCACTTTTGCCAGTGTTTATAATCCACCGGTTATATTAAACATTACCAATAACCAGTGGGCCATTTCATCTTTTCAAGGGATTGCGAATCATCCCGATACTACTTTTGCAGCACGTGGCATCGGTTATGGCATTCCTTCTCTTAGAGTCGATGGCAATGATTTTCTCGCGGTATACGCCGTATCAGAATGGGCAACCGAACGCGCCCGAAAAAATCTTGGCCCCACCATTATTGAATGGGTCACCTACCGCTCTAGCGGACATTCAAGCTCCGATGACCCGTCAAAGTATCGTCCTAAAGATGACGAAAAATCGTGGCCATTAGGCGACCCTATTGAACGCTTAAAGCAACACCTTATTCGACTTGGCGAGTGGTCAGAAGAACAACACGCCGAACTGGAAAAGGAAATGAAATACACTGTATTAGCCTTATCAAAAGAAGCGCAAGAACTAGGATCGCTTGTTAATTTACCTCACCTACCTGCCAGTTATATGTTTGAAGATGTGTATAAAGACATACCCCCATATTTACAAAAACAAATATCCCGCGTTGAGAAAGGAGAGTAACTATGAGCACAATGAATATGATTCAAGCCATTAATTCTGCTCATCACAATGCGATGGAAAAGAATGAAAATGTCGTGGTTTTTGGGGAAGACGTCGGTTATTTTGGTGGCGTTTTTCGTTGTACCGAAGGCTTACAAGCACGCTTTGGCAAGCAACGAGCATTTGATACTCCGATATCGGAGTGTGGCATTATTGGTGTGGCGGTTGGCATGGCAGCTTATGGTTTACGCCCTGTTGCGGAAATTCAATTTGCCGATTACTGTTATCCGGGTTATGACCAATTAGTCTCCGAAGCGGCGCGTTTACGCCATCGTTCTGCAGGCGACTTTACCGCGCCATTAACCGTGCGTATGCCAACAGGCGGCGGTATATTTGGCGGCCAAACTCACAGCCAAAGTCCTGAAGCGTTGCTTACCCATGTATCCGGTTTGAAAACGGTGATTCCCTCCAACCCATACGATGCCAAAGGCTTACTATTAGCCGCCATCGAAGATGATGATCCCGTTGTCTTTTTAGAACCTAAACGTATCTACAATGGCCCATTTGAGGGTTATCACGATCGCCCTCTTACTCCGTGGTCAAAACATCCTGATGGCGAAGTACCCGAAAGTTATTACACAATTCCTTTAGGCAAAGCGAAAATATCCCGTGCGGGCAGCGATATCACCATCTTAGCTTACGGCAATATGGTACACGTCGCGCTAGAAGCGGTGAATGTTGCTGGCGTGGATGCCGAGGTGATTGATTTACGTACATTAATGCCATTAGATATTGAGACTATTGTTGCCTCGGTAGAAAAAACCGGCCGCTGCGTTATCGTTCACGAAGCTACCCTCACCAGTGGTTTTGGCGCAGAACTGTCTGCGCAAATACAGGAAGAATGTTTTTACTCTCTAGAGTCACCCATTCAACGAATTACTGGCTGGGATGTCCCTTATCCACACTGTCAAGAGTGGGATTATTTTCCGGGTCCCATGCGGGTCGCTAAAGCCTTGCAACGTGCGATGGAGAACTAATATGACAACAATAACAATCGCATTACCTGATATCGGCGAAGGCATTACCGAAGCAGAACTAGCAGAATGGTCAGTTTCAGTGGGCGACACCGTCTGTGAAGATGATACCTTAGCTGTCGTCATGACAGACAAAGCCGCTGTTGAAATCCCCTCCCCCAGCGATGGAAAGATTAACGCCATTCACGGCGAAGTAGGTGAAACTATTGCTGTAGGAAGTATTATTATTGAAATAGATATCGAGAGTAAAACTGACGATAATCCTGAAAAAAATGCACACACCACCAAAGAAGAAAATTGTGAAAAAACTGTTTCATCTATTAGCATGCAAGAAAAAATGAGTACTCATGGTGATGAATCAACAAGCACACTAACAAAAGAAAATCGTGACGCTAAAATCCTTACGGAAAAACCACTAACGTCTCCAGTGGTTAGAAAACTTGCCAGAGAAAAAAATATCGATTTACGTATTATTAAAGGCACGGGCAAGAATGACCGGATACTGAAAGAAGATTTATTACTACATATTAGCCGTCTATCAACAGACAGTATCAGCACTCCCGATAGCATATTAACTCACGATGATACCGCAGAATACAATGTTACTAAAAACAACATTACTGTTAAAAAAATGACGGGGATGCGTAAAAAAATAGCAGAAAAAATGCAACTATCCAAGCGTCAAATACCTCACTTTAGTTATGGTGAAGAAATTGATATGACAGAATTAGAAGCACTACGCGCTCACCTAAATACCCACAAAGATGACGAACAAACGAAACTCACCCTACTCCCCTTTATTACCAAAGCTATCATAAAAGCCTTACAAAAATATCCGCAAATGAATTGTCGATACGATGAAGAAGCCGGTGAGATGCTGTTCTATAGCGATGTGCATCTAGGTATTGCTGCGCAAACCAACATGGGGCTTGCTGTACCCGTCATTCATAGCGTCCAACAATATAACTTATGGGATTGCGCATACCACATCAGCGACTTAACATCGCGCGCCAAAATGGGCAAAGCAACGCCACAAGAAATGTCGGGATCAACCATTACGATTAGTAGCCTAGGGCCTATAGGCGGTATTTTTAGCACACCGATTATTAATCACCCCGAAGTTGCTATCATCGGTATTAATAAGTTATTTGAAAAAGTGGTATTGATAGATGGAGATATCGGTGTAAGAAAATGCATGAACATTTCCGCCTCTTTCGATCACCGCGTGGTTGATGGTGTTGAAGCAGCTGAGTTTATTCAAGTGATTAAAAAATTATTAGAAAACCCTTCTTTAGTGATTATTTAATTCAGTTTGTAGCAATAAAGTGATGGAAAACCGTCATTACCATCACTTTGGGAATTATTGCATTATGACTTATCAAACGCCGCTATAGATGCTTCGCAGCGAATCTCCGCTTCATTTAAGTCATGCATCATTAAAACGATATCTCTTCTTTGTTGCTCTAATACATGTTTTTTTCTGTGATTTTTTCTTGTAATGTCACCAACTGCTCACGATTACCTGAAACAGGGGCATACAGTTTAATAATGCTAAGGCTCTCATTAAACGTAAAACCTAAACGTTTACCGCGTAACACCAATTTTACTATAGTACGATCTGTCGCACTATATATACGTGTATGATTATCCCGGTGAGGATTAAGAATGCCTTTTTCCTCATAAAAACGTAGTGTTCTTGTCGTAATTGAAAACTCATTTGCTAAATCAGATATTGTAAACATAACCATTAATTAACCACACAAAGTGATTTCTCCACGTCTGACGACATTAACACTGAGTTCTAGACTACAGCCAGCTATCGTTGACGTAAAAGTAAAAATGCCAACCTCTGTTATTTTCACAAAAAAAACAAAATTGTTAACAATGTCTATTCATAAAACACTACTTAGCGGTACAATAGGGAACTACAGCGAAACATTGTCAACAAAGTACTATTATTATGAACAACCGCCCCGAACGTACATTGACCGAGCAACTCACTTCGACACTCAGAGAGGCCATTATTAGCGGCGAATTAATCGCCGGCTCAAAGTTGAGCGAACCTAAGCTTGCCTCCTTATATCAAACCAGTCGCGGGCCTATTCGTGAAGCGATACGACGACTAGAAATGATGCAGTTGGTACAACACATTCCTCATGAGGGTGTAAAAGTCGTTTCTCTTGATTATGCAGGCATGATCGACCTGTACCATGTTCGAGAGGTACTCGAAGGCAAAGCAGCGGCGCTTGCCGCCAAACATATGTCAGACGACGAGGTAAAAAAATTAGGCGAGCTTCTCATCTTACATAAACATCATCAACAAGAAACAGGATGCTATTTGCAAGCGGAAGGCGACTTTGATTTTCATTACCAAGTCATTCTAGGCAGTAAAAATACCATGCTAATTCGCCAACTAACCGAAGACTTATATTCGTTAATTCGCATGTATCGACAACAGTTTAGTTTAATGAACAATAATTCTGCAATTGCTCTACGTGAACATGAGCACCTTTTTTATGCGATCGAAATGCGTAATCCTGAATTAGCAGAAACAGTTATTCGCAACCACATCGTTCGAGCAAGAAAATCTATCGAAAAACAATTAATTGATTCGGAGAAATAAATAATGAGTCCCGGAAATAAATTTCGTCAGGCTATTAACAACAATACACCGTTGCAAATAGTCGGTACTGTTAATGCGTATACCGCCATGATGGCAACACAAATAGGCCATCAAGCCATTTATATTTCTGGCGGTGCTTGTGCTAACACTTCCTATGGCTTACCTGATTTAGGCATGACGAGTATGAATGACGTGTTAGAAGATGCTCGTCGTATTACCGCGGCAGTGGACACTCCCCTGCTCATTGATATTGATACCGGCTGGGGCGGTGCTTTTAATATTGCACGCACGATTAAAGAAGCCGAGCGAGCGGGTGTTGCTGCCGTTCATATAGAAGATCAGGTTTCACAAAAACGCTGTGGTCATCGCCCCAACAAGGCCATTGTCAGCGAACAAGAAATGGTCGATCGTATCAAAGCCGCGGTAGATGCAAGGCAAGATAAAGACTTTTTTATTATGGCTCGCACCGATGCTTATGCCATTGATGGTTTGCCCGCAGCGATTGATCGCGCCGCCGCCTGCGTTGAAGCGGGTGCAGATGGTGTATTCGCCGAAGCGATGGCATCACTAGATGAGTACACCGCTTTTAAAGACCGTATGAATGCTCCTCTACTCGCTAACATGACTGAGTTTGGTATGTCTCCCTTATTTGACACCCATGAGCTATCCAATGGCGGAGTCGATATGGTGCTTTATCCATTAACAGCAACACGTGCCATGCATAAAGCCGCTGAATTGGTTTATCAAGACGTATTAAAAAAAGGCCATCAAAAAGATATGGTTAAACATATGCAAACTCGCGAAGAACTTTACCAATATCTTAATTACCATGAATACGAAAATCGTTTAGATACTCTTTTTACCCATCCCAAAAAATAAACTCACATTCAAAAGATATGAGTCAAGCAGAAGGATATTATCATGAGTGATAAAAAAACCAATACCGCCGGTCTACGAGGCCAAGTGGCAGGACAAACAGCCATATGTTCCGTTGGCACCCAAGGATCAGGGCTTAATTATCGCGGCTACGATGTAGATGCGCTTGCGGATAATTGTCAGTTCGAAGAAGTCGCTTACCTGCTATTAAAAGGCAAGCTACCCACCCAATCTGAATTAATACACTACCAAGAAAAACTGCAGGCTTTACGTACTTTGCCCGATGCCCTAAAAAAAGCTTTAGAGTTAATTCCTGCTAGCGCACACCCAATGGATGTAATGCGAACAGGTATCTCTCTACTAGGAACACTAGAACCTGAA
>Ga0307488_10002936_pt1 | contig 14311 bp, 17 predicted proteins | sample SB02metaG_FD_202248 | JGI IMG/M metagenome (GOLD analysis project Ga0307488, IMG submission 202248) | Sea-ice brine microbial communities from Beaufort Sea near Barrow, Alaska, United States - SB 0.2 | ecosystem: Environmental > Aquatic > Marine > Coastal | place: USA: Alaska | collected... | reverse complement strand
CGAGGCGAGCAATACTTGACTGGTCGAAACGAGGGTACAAATTGCGTTGAGTGACGTGGCAAGTAACATATGCCAGTCCCTTGTATGACGTGGCGAGCATTATCTGCCAGTCCCTGCCAGCTTCCCTCGCGCCATTCACGTTCTCCCGTCCGGCGCGAACCGTGACATCAGCCTCCATGCGGTCAGCTTCCGACAGAGGGTGTGAGGCGGGAACTAACTGCTGCGCGGGGTCTGGCGGCGCCACGTTACCGCGGCCAGAGACGAGATACTCATGCTCACCACGTCATCCCCCACACATTGTACTGGTGCTCGCCACGTCATCCACCACAGAGTGTACCAGTACTCACCAGGTCATCCACCACATAGTGTACCGGTGCTCGCTACGTCATCCACCACACGGTGTACCGGTGCTCGCCATGTCATCCACCACATGGTTTACCAGTGCTCGCCACGTCATTCACCACATAGTGTACCGGTGCCCGCCACGCCATCCACCACATAATGTACCACCGTGCACTATGTGGTGGACAACGTGTCGATCACCGGTACACCATTTTCCATGTCCCTGCCTGCTACTGATAGGCCTATAGCGCACGCTCCGCTCGTCCGGCTGCACAGCCTCCGCCGCCAGCAGCATCTCTCGCGGCGGCGGCAGGTCAACGACCAGCACGGTGATGTCGTCGTGGATGCCGCGCGCTGCACAGGCCCTCCGCAGTAGCGCGTCCGCCGCCGCTGCAGTACGTGGGGTGGTTTCGCGGGGTCGAGTCAGATCGTTCCACAGGCTCCAGTGAGGTGGCTTCGAGGGGTCCGATGCAGCGATTAGGTGTGTTTGAGGATTCCGGTGGGGTTTTTTCGCGGGGTTCGGTCACATGGCCTAGGTAGGCTGACCATGTTGCTTGTAAAGCAGTGATTGGGACCTGGAGAGATTGGGTCGCACCTGCTGCGGAATCACACTCCGCCGCTGTATCCGCCGCGTCTTCATCGCTCATGGCATTCCAAAGCCCGTCGCTGGCGATGATGAGCCTGGCGCCCCCCGGCGGCAGCGACAGGCGCGTGCACTCGGGCTCGCACGTCACTGCCGGGCTCTTCAGATCCCCAATGGCGCGTGACACCGACAGCCCGCCCGGGTACGTGCGCATCGGACCCACCTCCTTCCCATTGGCTAAGACCTGGCAGAAGTTGCTCGCTACGTCGTAGGATGCAGTTGACCTGGTCAAACGAGGGTTCACAGCGCGTTGGAGGACGTGACGAGCGATGTCAGCCAGGCCCTGCCGTTGGCACGCATCCGTCCTAATCGGGCGCCCGCGTCCGTCAATCGCTTGGCCTCCAGCGGGTCGTCCGGATTATGCTCGCGAGTGAGGCGCTTGAAACCCGCGCCGAGGGTGCAGCAGATAAATCTCGCCACGCCAAATTGGCACTAAACTCGTGGAAAGATAGGATTCAAAGCGCAGGTACCAAGAAATGAGGTAAATTGAACTTTTGGAGGACAATTTGACACAAGAAATGAGGGTTGAACGACTGTTGGAGGACATTTTGAGAAGTGCATGCCGGGGACTAGACCCTACCCGCACCGGGGCTGGACCAGCCGTCGTCGCCATCGCCGCGGTTACCTGCCCGGCTCAACACATTGGACGACTCGCCCGAGACCAGCCCGCGCACTTCGCCGCCGAAGGGCTGGGGCTTCATGTCGTTGACGCTGCGCCCGTGGTGTAGCTGCGCAAGTTGAATTGAAAGCAGAAGTTGAAAGCAGCATGTCAAACTTTAGATTCAAGCGCTTCGTTCCAGGCGGTTTCAACTTGGGTTTCATCGGTTCGACCTGCAACGCCTCACCGTGGACAAACCCGCTGGCTGACGAGGATTCGCTTCCGTTGTTTCCTTTGAGCGGCACTAGCAGCGCCCTGCTGTCAGAGTCCGTACAGCACTTCCATGACTGTTTGCGCATACACCATCAGTGTACTTTCCTCTCTGGTCAGGCCGGTCGTATTAGCTGAACCTGACTGTATACTCACAATATACCAGTGTACCCGTACCCGTAGACGCTCGCCGCATCATTCTCACTGGCCTGACCACTCGTCCATGACTGTTTGCTCATAGTATACCAGTGTACCAGGACACACGCGCCGCATGCTGCTCTATGGCATGACCACTCGTTACCTGACTGGTTGACCCTCGCCGCACCCTCCTCCATTTGGCCACACGTTCCCTGGCTATTCGCTCAGGTGAATACTCTGGTACGGGCCCAGTGAAAATTGGGCCAGGTGGATAACAGGACAAGGTGAATAATGGGGCCTGGTAAATATTATGCCGTGCCCGGTGTCACCGGCGTTGGTCTGACCACTCGCTCATTGGCTGTTTGATCATAGAGTACCAGTGTACCTCACCACAACATCCTCCCTAGCCCGGCCGTTCGGTCCCTGACTGTTTGCTCATAGGGTACCTTTGCGCCCTGCCCGCTGTCACCGGCGTTGGCCGCCACGACGTCCACCCTCTGCTCCACCATGCCGCCGTCGTCTCCGAAATTCGAGGGGTGCCCCGCATAAGGGCCTGGCAGATATCACTCGCCATGTGATAGGACGAAGTTTAGGATCTCGTTTCTGTTTCTTGAGTCGAATTCCATCCTATGACGCAGCGAGCAATATCAGATAGTGCTCGACATGTCATAGGACGCATTTTGAAATGTCGGCTCTGTTTCTTAAGTTGAATTCCATCCCTTGACGTGGCGAGCAATAGCAATGTCCTCCAGCCCTGCCCCTTATACCCCGCTACGCCCCCCCCTCGCCGCCGCTGCACCAGGACCACACACGCCGTGGTGCCCCCCGTGGGAACATCCCCCATCGCCGCCCCGAAGCATCCCATCGCCGACTTAGCCTAAGGACAACCGAATATTCCCTGACACGTCATAGGATACCATAACTCAGAAAAACCGGGTTCAACTTGGGTGTTGACGACGTGGCAGGCAAAATCTGCCAGGCCGTACGTTGGCCCGGGCGAAAGACTTCTCTGTGGCCTGGAATGCGGCGACGCACGCCGTCTCCAGCGGACCCTCCGGGGAGTCCGCACCGTGCTGCAGGGACAGGCCGTGTTTGCTCGCCACGTCAGAGGTATACCTTTATGTCGAGACACAAGAATTAAAGCCGCGTGTCAATGACGTGGTGGGCAATGGGCCTGGCAGATATTGCTCGCCAGGTCAGAGGATGACTTCAGCTCGAGGCACGGGAGGGGTTGGAGCCGCGTGTCGATGTCGTGGCGGGCAATCTGTACGCATCCCTGCCGCATTCCAGCAGGTGCCGCAGCATATGCTGCTCCGCGTGCGACGACGCCGACGCGTTGACATGCCCGTCGAACACCGCGAAGCACCTGAGGATATGGCCTAGCATACATTGCCCGCCCCTCACTGAAACGCCATTTGAACCCCTGTTTCTTGAGCATCGTATGATGTGGCGAGCGATATGTATCCCATACCCGGCCCTGAGAGCCGGCAGGTTTGTCGGCGGCATCTGCCAGGCGGGGTCCCTGACTGTTTGCTCATATAGGTAGTGTACCGGTGTGCCGGAGGTGTGAAGCGTGCACTCCTCCGGCGGGGCCCTGACTGTTTGCTCATACTGTACCAGTGCACGTGCAGGCCCTACCCGAGCAGGTCCCCGCTGAACTCCTCACCCGAGGGTCTGGCACACATTACCCGCCACGTCATCGACACTCAGTTGGACCTTCGTTTCTTGAGTTAAATGGCATCCCATGACGTGGCGAGCAATATCTGCCTGGCCCTGCATCGTCCGCGTCCCCATAGTCCTCACGCCCCCCGGCATGGCCTTTCTTGCCTTTCGTCCGCCTGGATTTGCTCTTCGTCCCCGACCTCTTTTGGCTCTGCGTCTGGATGTAAGGCCGCAAGCTAAATTTGAAAGCAACGTTTGAAAGCGGTTCATCGTACGTGTTCTGGATTCAAGCGATGCAACCAAGCGCGGTCACACCCGGGGTCAACCTGCACCACCCTATCAGAAACTGTACGTCGGGCTCGGCGAAGAATTTGTCCTCGCTCTTCCGAATCGCCAGCTGTGCAGAGGGGGAAGGTAGAAGAGTGATGAGGTACGAGTACCATATTCCCAGAACATATACAGCTGTTATCCCAGATGTCTTATCCATCGTCGAAAGTATCTCATTTGGAGGTCAACGGCGCGAGGCGCGACAAGCGAGGCTCGAGCGCCGCGAAGATGAACACGGGTATATGCGCCGTATATGGTAGGGACCTAAGCGTGTGGTGCCTCCTGCGCGCTCGCAGCAGGCTAGCGGCAGCCAGGCGACGGGGGGAGGACGAGCGAGATGCCACGTCCCCAATGAAGCAACCAAGCCACACGCGAACAGATGGTTGGGTCTCGGTTCTCGGCGCGTGGGGCGACAAGCGAAGCTCGAGCGCCGTGACGAAACCCAAGGCTTTCCGCGATGCATGCGCCCATCGGGCATCCGCGTGCGGCGCCTCGTGCCCTCACAGCCGGCTAGCTTCCCACGTCTCCCCACACTGACAGCGTCGTTCAAAGAGGGCAATGCTTATGTTATTTTCGCATGGAAAGCCAACCGACATTGTTACTCGCTGTGCGACCGCTGTGAAGGGGAGAGTGTACCTGCACGGCGTACGCGCTCCTTCCCTGGCCGCCTCCGCCGCTGAGCGCTAGGCCGCCCACCACAGCAGCCGCCATCATCTAAGTCACTGCGCGCGACCCCGCGCGAGCGGATGTGATCGTTGTCGACGAACTTTCCACACACCGTTAGGACATCGGATATCCTCCATGTGATGAAGTGCTGAGTCAGAGTTCAGATCCCAAACCCTAAACTTAAGCTCGTCAGCACTAAACCCTAAAACGTGAAACCCTAAAAGTCGAGCGAGACGTTCGAAAAAACGGACAGAAGTTCGTATAGCCGGCGCGCCCGGCGATGGAGGGGACACAATGCCGCCAGTCCTTCAACACAGCGTCCGGCGCACCGCACACACGGCGATCCCTGGCTGCGAGTAGCGCGGTTGTCCTAGCGGTGATACGACACCCGCACCCGAGGCGCTACCCACTCGAGATGTTTTCCACTTGGCAGATTCGTCAGCATTCTCGAGACACGTGAACGTTTGTTCGCCTCGTTATACCTCGGTGTTCCGATGGACTCCGCGGGTGGTCCAGGGAACGAGTGGTCGGAGTGGGTCGCGGAGGCGGAGAACCTGTGGGCGGCGGTGTCGGTCGTCGACGAGCACCGGCGGTGGGCGAGCGGCGGTGACCCGGGCAGCTGCGGTGGTGAGCAAGCGTGCACACAAGTAGCCTCGGCCGTGCCCGTTGCCTCGGCCTCACAAAACCACCAATTGGCTTCGACAACCACGTCGGCTGCAGCGGCGGCAAAGGCAACGAGGCCGGCGGCGGCGGCGGGGGGTAGCCGGTGGTCGGCGGTTTCGACCGTCGACGGCGAGGTGCAGCGGCGGCGCTCGGACAGCGCCAGCGGCGGTGGACGTACGCCCTCGCTCGACGCGCCCTCGTCGTTGCACGTGCCGCAATTGCCTTTGCAAGTCCGCCAAACGGAACCATTGGCAAAGGAGTCGACGTCGGCGGCAGCAGCGGCGTCTCCGAGGCAGCCACCGGCGGCGCAACCACCGCCCCGATGTCGGCACCAGGCATCGGACACGCATGACAGCTCCGCCTCCATCCCCGTCTCCTCCGCCAGCCCCGCCGCGGACCCCTCCATCGATTCTGACAGCCGCGGTTTTGCGTCGCCGCTAGACAGCTTTCAGCAGCAGCAGAGTCATCCAGGAGCGTCGGCCGCGACGGAGTATGCGTCTGCGGCGTCAGCGGGGTATGCTGCGACGGTGCAGTTTGCGTCAGCTGGCTGCCCCTCCTTTGGGTCAGCTGGCAGCGTCAACTTTGTGTCGCCGTTTGACCTGCAGCAGAGTCATCCAAGAGTATCGGTCGCGACGGAGTATGCGTCTCTGGTGTCAGCGGGGTATCCGGCGGCGGTGGAGTTTGCGTTCGATCATCAGTGGCCAGCCGCGCGCCTGTTCGCGAGCGGCGGGACCCTACCGACGGCGACGCCTGCTGACGCACACGCACCCGATGGCAGGGGCTTACACTCGTCCACTTCTCAGCTCAATTTGAGCCGTGCCTTGTCACAAGAAAACACAAGAAAACACCCCACGTACCCCAAACACCCTCTAACATCCCCTTAACACGGGCTACACAACCACTACGCGCAACCCCTATCCCATAAAAGCGCTCTAGTTGAGATCAGAGCTGAACGAGTGGAAGCCCCTGCCCGATGGTAGCTCCTCCTTCGGCGCTGCGCCCTCCACCTCCACCTCCACCTCCCAGACTCCGCCCCCGTCATCCACCTCGCATACTCCGGCGGGGGCGGGGGCGACAGCGGCGGCGGCGGCGGGGTCCCCCGCGCGCCAGGCATACCTAGAGCTTATGGCACGGAGCGCAGCCAAGCGAAGCGTTCAGAGGTACGACCTGGCTGATACTGCCCGCCACATATTGCCCGCCACCTGGCTGAAACTGCCCGCCATATCTTGCCCGCCACCTGGCTTTTACTGCCCGCCACATTAAGTGCCTCATTTCATGAGTTGCATGGAGCTTCATGGCATCACATGACGTGGCGGGCATTATCGGTTGAGTTACACGGCATGACACTCGTTCACGGTCTCACAGTATGTCACTTGAGATTGCCTTGACGTGCCTAGCATTATTGGCCGGCCCTATTGAGAGGCCACCGCGGCATTCGGCGCCGGTGCTGGCGCCATCGATGACGCCGTGGGTGGCGTCGCGGTCACTGTTCGGATTCACTTTGGAGGGGCCGCCGCGCGCTGGCCGGGTGGCGGAGTACTGGGCCGACGGCAGGGGCTTCCACTCGTCCACTTTTCGGCTCAATGTGAACTGTTTCTGTCACTGAAACCCTGAAACCACACAACGTATCCCACAAAAAGTGCTCACGTCAAGCCGAGAAGTGGACGAGTGTATGCCCCTGGCCGACGGGCACCTGCGCACGCGCTGTCTGGCCAGGGCGATGCTGGGTTGGGCCGGGGTAGGGCCTGCCAAATATTGGTCTCCAGCTCCAGGTCAACACTCTTTGGACCCTCGTTTCTTGACACCCTAATTGACACCCTATGACATGGAGAGCAATGTCTGCCGGGCCCTATATCGGGGCGGCGACGGAGGCGGCGGGGGCGAGGAGGGAGGCGGCAGCAGACGCGGGACGGCGTTCGGCGGAGCGCGCGGCTCGTTCCAAGGCAGGGCCTGGCAGACCCTTACCCCTAAACCCTAAGCCCTAAGCCCTAAATCCTCAACCCTAAACCCTAAACCCTGATATCGCGCGCCACGCCATCTGACGTGTTCTGAACCCTTGTTCATTGCGTTATTCCGCATGATATGACGCGGAGAGCATTATTTGTGAGGCCTTGGATCTAGGCGAGGACGATGGGACTCGCGCAGTTCGTGCAGCGGCGGGTGGCGTCACCGCAGGCCGCGGCGGCGCGGGCGTGGAGCGCGCTGGAGGTAGGCCTTTACGAATGAAATCTTCCCACTTCTTTCGTCCTTTCCCTCCGGTCTCCTGTCTCAAAGTCAGTGACAGGGCAACCTTGAAACCTGTGGTACACAATATGGTGTATGCGTATGATATAAGTATCAGTATAAGTATGACATGAGTATGGTATGAGTGGCTCTGCATGTTCCTTTGGTCCCTCCTTGGTGGCTGAGGGTTCGCGCCGCCACCAATCGCCGCTATCGATAAAGTTCGCGTCGGGTTCGTCGGCGATGTCGCCGTCGCGGCACGCGGCGATGATTCATGGTAGGGCGGTGCAGGTTGATTCTATGAGATTAATGTTTGAAGCGCCTGGAGCTCAGCCCTCGACAAAAATATGTTGAACCGCTTTCAATATTTGCTTTCAACATCAACATGCGCCGCTACATCATGGGTGGATGCGGCGCCACGCGGCGGCCGCATTCAAAGGGTGGCACGCCGCGGCGGCAAAACTGGTGCAAAGGCACGCAGCGCGGGTCCGGGCTGTGGCGATGTTCAGGCAGCGTGCGCTGACGGCGGCGACGGCGGCTTGGGCGGAGTATACGAAACGCCGACTGCGCTGGGCGCTGGCGGCGTGTGTTATCGAGAGCAGGGTCAATCGCCGCTTGACGGCGGCGGCGGTTTCGCGCTGGAGGGCACGTTCGGTGAGGTCGTTTGAGTAAAAGCCCTCTGTGTACCTGGCGCCCAATCGGGATGACAGACGTTGTCGTTTCTTTTGCTCCAGTGCCTGGTAGTGATATTCAGTGATCTTCCCATGTGCTGTAAATTTGCACCGGTGATTCATGTGCTGTGGTCCATTCTAACTGCAAGGGTATGCATCGGTACACTACTACACGGTGGCGTCCCGCGCTGCGTCACTCGCCGCCGCCGCCGCGGTGTCGCAGTGGCGAATACACCACGTGTCGCCCGCGTGGATCACGTGGACGCTCCTATTGGACGCCGCGGACGAGCGGAGCCAGGTGGCGGCTGTCCGCTGGTTCCACGTCAGCGCCTCCGCGGCCCTCCACCAATGGGCGAGCTTCGCGGCCGACTCGCTGCGCCTCCGCGCGTGGAACTCGTTCGCGTGGCAGTGGTGGTCGCGGCGCGTGAAAGTGTGCGCATTGGGGTAGGGTCTGATGGATGGTGCTCGCCACGTCATTAGATGCTATGCAACTCATGAAACGAGGGTTGAAAGTGATATTGATGACGCGGCGAGCACTGTTCATCAGTCCCTTACGTGTCGAGCCAGTCATAGGATGATACTAAATTCAAGAAATGAGGGTTTAAGATTATATTGATGACGTGGCGAGCACTATCCATCAGTCCCTTGCGTGGCGAGCACTATCCATCATTCCCTTACGTGGTGAGCACTGTTCATCAGTCCCTTACGTGACGAGCACTATCCATCAGTCCCTACATTGCGCCGGTGGTGCTTCCTGGCGACCACATTAGCCGACGCCAGAGATCGCGCGAGCGACGCTGCTGTTTTCCGGCTGTGGCGACAAGCCGGAGAGCTTTTCACAGTGTGGCGGGACCGGTGAGGCCCGGTGTCATCTATCATCCCATGCTGACTGTTCGCACGTAGATTACCCTTGCACATAAACCTCCTCCTGTTTCTCCTCCTCCGCCTCCTCTTTATGTTCCTGCGCCCCCTCCTCTTATTCCTCCTCCGCCTCATCTTATTCCTCCTTCGCCTCCTCCTCGTTCTCCTCCTCCGCCTCCTACTCATCCTCTGCCGTCTCAGTCTCCTCTACCTAAGAACTAAAGTGTCTCATAGTTTGCTGATGTACATGTATCTCCGGGCCTTAATCACCGGGCGGCCCAAATCTCAGAGGGCAATGAATTCGTGCGGTACGCGTGCCAGCGGTGGTCGCGCGAACGACTGACGGCGGCGCTCAGGGCGCTGTGGGATGCGGCGGCGCGACGGAGGAGCGCTGTTGACACGGCGGCGTCGTTCGCAGCAACGCGATTGGCCTCGCTGGTGTGGGATGGGTGGACTGCGTGGGCGGGTTGGGAGGCGCGGAGGTGCGAGGCGGCGGCGGAGAGGATCGAGCTGAACGGGCTATGGCGGCTGCTTGAGCGGGCGCTGAGTGAGTGGCGGGGAGAGGTGGCAGGGGCACTTCGTTTGGCGGATAGCTTAGTTTTGGCGGCGGCGGTGGCGACGGAGAGGAGAAGACAGGCGGTGATGCTGGGGGAATGGGCGATGTTTGCACAGGCAACCTCTCAGCGCCGCACCACTACTGTCCTCGCCGCCGCTCCCATCGCCGCCAGGTAGGGTCTGGCAACAGTAGGCCGATTACGGTATATTGTTTCACGTGCCGAGCGCTGACGCTTTGTCCGCAACTCTGCATGGACATCCAACCTGCTGCCGCTTTCCCGCGCTGAGCGCTGATGCCTTGCATGCGACTCCGTATGGGCATTTCACCTGGCTATTGCTCATAACGTCCTTCGACCCATCAGCCAACCCTCATTTCTTGGGATAATTGCCAGCCGCCTTGACGGTTTGCGCGATTTCTTGCGGGCCCTATGACGCGGTTGCACCTGCGGCGGCGCCTGAACAACTGGACGGCTTCGACCATCGCCGTCGTCGCTGCCCGCGAGATTATTTCCTACCACGCGCTGACCGCCGCTGTTCGCTCCCGCCTCCTCCGCGGGTAAGCACCAGCCGGCATTGCCCGCCACGTCATCCAACGTTTTTATTGTTTACGTTCATCGAACCCGAGGCACTAACATGGTGAGCATTGACCAACCCCCTCCGCCATTAACGTCATCGAGCGTATTTGTAATTTGAGTCGAATGGCATCCTTTGACGTGGATATCAGTATTGGTCATACTGATAGTGTACTGGTGCTCGCCACGTCGTTCGAAACGATTTGGATCCTTGGATTTTTCTGTTCAGCGGCATCCTTTGACGTGGCGTGCAATATTTGTCAGGCCATATCCACGGGATCCACGCCTGGCGACTCGGGGCCGTGGTCTGCGCACACAACCGGCGGATGTCTACTCTCGCTCGTCATCATCACAATCGGGCAGTGCTTTGGCATGGCGGTGCAGATCGACAGTACTGTATTAACACCCATGTTTAAATCGCTCACGGTTTCAGCGCTTGAAACTAGAATGTTATGAACTGCTTTCATACTTTGCCTTCAACTTCAACTTGCGGCGCTACACGTTGGGCGGCGTTCAGGCAGCGGTGGGCGGTTTGGGCGAAGCAGGCGGCGGCGCTGATGGTGACCAGACGCGCTGCGTTCGGCCGCATCGCGCTGCGTCAGGTGGCCTTGGTCATGGTAGAGCGGTGCAGGTTGATCCCAGCTCAAACCCCGGGATGCTGCACTTGGTGTTAGCGCTTGAAGCTAAAATATGATGGTCCAATTTAAATTTTGCTTTGGATGTCAAGTTGCGCCACTACATCATGGCGGCGTGGTCGGAGATCGTGGCGGTGGTGCGGCCGGTGCGGCGGCGGCTGCGGCAGAATTACGGCGGCAGGGGCTTCCACTCGTCCACTCCTCAGCTCTACCTGAGCCGTTTTGGTCATTAAGCCGTTTTGTGTCCAGTTTTTTACCACGAGTTGTGACCCAATGATCATCTTACGCGCTACTGAAACAACCCAACTTATCTCACAAACAGGGCTTACGTTAAGCTGAAAAGTGAACGAGCGTAAGCCCCTGTACGGCGGCGGCACCTCGCAGCGCGGCGGCGGCGCCTTCGCCGCTCCTCAAGCTATCCGGCCAGGTGTCCCCGGGAAGACTCAAATCCCTCGGGAAATGTCGTTGTTTATGGGGCACGATGTGGGGACGCGAAGTTTACATGTGCTCGCCACGTCATCCATCACATAGTGCATTATTGCTCGCCATGCTGCTATCCACCACATAGTGGACAGGTGCACACCACGTCAATTAATGTAACAATTTGACGTGGCGACCATTATTTACTCGGCCCTAGCATGCGATTGCGTCGGCAGCGCGTGCAAAGGTGCGGCGGCTGGTGGCGTCGGCGGCGTGGCAGTACACCATGGGCAAACATGCAGGAGCTGGCGCGGGGACGGGTGGTATGAGCAAACATTCGGCGAAGGCGGCGGAGGCAGGGGCTTACACTCGTTCCCATCTCCGCTCAACTTGAGCTTACTTTGCCCCGTTCCGCTCAACTTAAGCTTACTTTGTCCCCAATATCACTCAGCTTTACCCGGGAATGTATCCCGAAGGTGTCCTAAGTTGAGCTCCAACGTGAGCGATGTGTCCCGAAGATCCTCAAGTTGAGCTCTGAAGTGGACAAGTGTAAGCCCCTGGGTGGAGGATGGGGCCAGGGCTCTAATGCGCCTTGGGACTATTTGGGAGCGGTCGCTAAGGGATTCACTCGACAGGGAGGCTCGGCAGGGAGGCTCGATCAGGGAGGCTCCCCTGGAGCCTGATTTCAGCAGCCCCGGGGGAGATGTATACTGTGAGTGGACAGTCGGTGGAGGAGGAGGAGGAGGGGGAGGAGGAGAGGGAGAACGAGATTTCACTGTCGGCGTGGCGCCCCATCCTCACTCGCCGCTGCGGACCAAGCCCCGGTCGCCGCCGCCGCCGCTCAAGCCCCACTGGTTGCCACCGCCGTCGCCACCGCGGCCGCTCAAGCTCCAGGCGTCGCCGCCGCCAAAGCAGCAGCCACTGCTGCCGCCGCCACCGCCATCGCCGCCGCCGCGCCAGAATCAAGCTCCACCGCCGCCGCCGGCGCTGCTGCTCCCAAGACCGTTCGGCACATCCTCCTCAGGCAATGGGGCAACGCCAACGTCATCGCCGCCACCATCCGCCAGCACCACTCCGACGAAGAAGACGAAACCTGGTTCACTCAAGTCGTCTCCCACAAAAGCTCCATCGCTCAAGTCATCGCCCACCTCCAAGCATCAGCAGCAGCAGCAGCGCATGCGCCCAACGTTTGTGGGGCCCAGGGCTGGAGCTGGGTAGGGCGCTAAACCCTAAACCCTGAACCCTAAACCCTAAATCCTAAACCTGGGAGTTGACCTCAGGTTGTCCCCGTGCTGACTTCGCGTGGTGTCCGTGCCCGAAGCTAGATGCAATGAACCGGTTTCAAGTGTTGCTTACAATTTCGACTTGCGCCGCTACAACTAGGCACAGTATGGGAAATCCGTCAGGGGCGTCGGGGCCGAGGAAGGTGAGGTACGTGGATGACTTTGATAGACTGTACGGGACGACGCAGGGGCTGCAACGTGGGAGTGAGGCGGCACAGTTGCGGAGAGTTGAGACGGGTTCAGGTTCTGCGGCGGCGGCGGCGGAGGTGGCGGCGTCGGAGATGGTGGCGGTAGCGGCGGCGAGAGGCGGAGGCGGAGGTGGAGGGGGTTTGGAGAATAGCGACCCGCTGCAGAGGTTGAAGGAGCTGCGGCGGCGCGCACATTCATAAGTTGGCGACATCGGCGAGGGTAGCGGCGGCGGCTGCGGCGGCGGTGGCGTTGACAGATCTCCAGCAGCGTTGGCGGCGGTGAGCATCACCGTCTCCGGGCCCCGGGCCGGCTCAGAGCTGTGCGCGGGTAGCGCGGTTAGCGTATTGAGTGTCCACAAAGTACACACGCGATGTGATTAGAACCTGTAGTTTGTATTGCAGAAGTAGTGTAATTAGAAAAGTCATCCGGGGTTCATTCACATCAGCACGTTGCTCGTCGCTGTGTGAGCTACAGCATACCACGCTACACGGCTCGGCTACAAAGGGAGGGGTCGTGCAAGGTGCGTTGTATGTAATGTAATGTAATGTAAACGCCCAAGCATCGATACCAGACTAAGGTGGATGCCCAGTGTCGATACCATGAGCTGCCACCGAGTGCAAATTGCACCCGTTGCGCTGGCCATCACCCCCGCCTAGCTAGTTTGACGCGCGCGCCGCACATAGATCGCGCGCTCGAGATACCTCCACCCCGCCTTGATATCGGCCGTTGAAGTCGTAACGCGACCCCCGCGCTACGCGGCGACTGTGTGGCTGTACGCCTCGCCTCAGGGGTGAGGCAAATCGCATTTTACGCAACACCTACCAGACCACCACGAGTGTTCGCATCCCCCCACCGCTTTCTCGGGTCCGTCCGGCGGTGGTTCGGTCGGGTTTGATCCGCACTCCGTGGGGGGAGGCGTCACGTGCCCGGTGTCATACTCTTGACGTCGCCGGCGCAAGCGCCGTCGCACAGTGGCGCTGCGAGCTACGTGGATAACGACTTGAACAACGAGTGAACAAAACGCCGCGACGACGGCGAAGATGCCGAGCTCTGCGCTGCAGGCGCTGCTTTCCCCGCTGTGCCCCGACTCGTGGGTGTCGTGCGACAGCTGCGAGCAGTGGCGCCGCGTCCCCAAGGACGTCGCGGAGCGCCTCGGCGAGGACGAGCAATGGTGCGACCCCTTTCTCTTCTGGCGATCGCACGTTCCACCGCAAACCTCGGCACCGTCACCCATTTTCCCGCCGCCCGCTCCCAGCTCCCCGCCCCAACCCCGCTACCCGCCCCTCCCCGCGCGACGCATCTCGCCCCATCCCTCACACACGATCTCTGCCCTGCCGCTCCCATCTAGTCTGCTGCCTCTTCCCCACCCAACCCACTCACACTCACACTCACTTTCACATTCATTCCCCAGCCCCCCGCCAACTTCTTGGCGAACGACGACGGCACCGCCTCCACTTTCCCGCTCCCCTCCCCGCGCCGACCCTCCCGCTCCGCCCCGCCCCACCCGCCTAACGCCGCAAGCCTCGATTGAGCGTATGAAACGCCGCTCAACCCCGCCCCCCCATCGTTGTCCTCCCCCACACTCCATCTCCG
>Ga0307488_10002935_pt1 | contig 14313 bp, 13 predicted proteins | sample SB02metaG_FD_202248 | JGI IMG/M metagenome (GOLD analysis project Ga0307488, IMG submission 202248) | Sea-ice brine microbial communities from Beaufort Sea near Barrow, Alaska, United States - SB 0.2 | ecosystem: Environmental > Aquatic > Marine > Coastal | place: USA: Alaska | collected... | reverse complement strand
AGTATGAAGCCAACAATCATAGAATTAGTTGGTAAGGTTAATGAGTGAGTCAGCTCAGATAGAATTACCACCTAAATTAGTTCCTGTATTTGAAGGTGAGGCAAGAACAAGATATGCATACGGTGGTCGTGGTTCAGGAAAGACTAGATCATTCGCATTAATGACAGCAGTCTATGGTTATCGTTGGGGCATGAGTGGTAAGAAAGGTCAGATACTTTGTGCTAGAGAGTTTATGAACAGCCTGAGTGAGTCATCATTAGAAGAGATCAAGTCTGCAATACTGTCAGTTCCGTGGTTAGCAGATTACTATGAGATAGGTGACAAGTACATTAAGAGCAAAGATGGCAACATACAGTACACGTTCTCAGGTCTTAGAAGATCACTAGACTCAATCAAATCTAAAGCTCGTATCTTATTGTGCTGGGTAGACGAAGCCGAGGCACTTAGTGGTAGGGCATATGACGTTCTAATTCCAACGGTAAGGGAAGTAGACTCAGAAATATGGATCACATGGAATCCAGAGTCTAAGTATTCAGCAACCCATGAACGGTTTAGAGCTAATCCTCCTGATAATTCTCGTGGTGTTAGTCTCAATTTTACTGATAATCCGTGGTTCCCGGACGTTTTAGAACAGACTAGACTTGAAGACAAAGACAAACGACCTGAGATGTATGAGCATATTTGGACTGGAGGGTTTTTAATTTTTTCCGAAGGCAGTTACTATGCCTCAGAAATGCGAAGAGCTAGGGATGAGGATCGGATAAGTAATGTTAAATATGATAGAGGTAAAGGTGTTGTAACCAGTTGGGATTTAGGTGTAGGAGATTCAACAGCTATATGGTTTGCACAATTTATTGGTACTGAAGTACATCTAATAGATTACTATGAGGCTTCAGGTGTTGGCTTAGAGCATTACGCTAAAGTATTACAAGACAAAGGTTATGTTTATGATCAACACGTATTCCCACATGACGTAAGAGTTAGAGAGCTTGGTACTGGCAAGAGTCGTATCGAGACATTAGAAGGATTAGGCATCAGAGATATAGAGATAGCACCTTCATTGTTAATAGATGATGGCATACAAGCTGTTAGAGCTATGCTAGATAAGTGTTGGTTTGATGCTGAGAAGTGTGAAAAGGGAGTAGATGCACTAACGAATTATCAACGTGATTGGGATGACAATGGTAAAACATGGAGAATGAGACCATCTCATAACTGGGCATCACATGGTAGTGATAGTTTTCGTTACCTTGCAATTGGTTATCAACCTTATAATGAGTCATGGGATAAACCTATTAGAAGAAATATGAAGGGAATTGTATGACATGGGATTACTATAACAATTAACACTATTCTTAATTAATGATATACTAACGCTAAAATAGGACTTACTATGGCATTAAATACTTATACCGCATTAAAAAGTAGCATAGCTGATTTCATAAATAGAGATGATTTAACAGCAGTTATACCTGACTTCATTTCATTAGCTGAGTCACAGATTAACAGAGACATACGCCATTGGAAGATGGAGGCACGAGCCAACGGACAACAATCAAATCTTGATGAGTACATGCAGATACCAGCAGACTGGGTAGAAACTATTAGATTGCACCTGACAGGATCAGGAACGTCTACAGTCAATCTCATATCAAGAGATGCTATGGCAGATAAACGCCAAGCAAACAATAATGAAACAGGAACACCAACGCATTACACACACGCAGATGGACAATTTCAGTTGTACCCAACTCCAAGTAATGACACAGATTTTGAGTTACTTTATTATCAGAAGCTAGATGCTTTGAGTAGTAGTAACGCAGATAACTGGCTTTTATTAGAAGCACCTGATGTATACCTCTATGGAGCGTTATTACATTCAGCACCGTATCTAGCAGAAGACGAAAGAGTAGGAGTATGGGCGCAAATGTATTCAGCAGCTATACAAAGATTAAACCAAGTCTCTGAAGATGCTATGTTTAGCGGTTCAGGGTTAACACTTAAAGTGAGGGGATTAGTATGAGTTTTACGAACTTTTTAGAAACAGAAATTTTAGATCACGTATTTGCTGGAGCAGCTTACACAGCTCCGAGTACCAAATACATTGGTTTATTTACCGCAGCTCCGGGTGAGACTGGTGGTGGTACAGAAGTATCAGGCAATGGATACACAAGAAAAGCAATGGCTTTTGCTACTTCAGGCGCAACAACAAGTAACAACGCAGCAGTAGAATTTCCAACAGCAACAGGCTCTTGGGGAACAATTACTCACGTTGGTATCTTTGATGCAGCAACGTCAGGCAACTTAATGGTATACGCTACGTTAACTGCTAGTAAAGCTGTAGCTTCAGGAGATGTATTTAGAGTTCCATCGGGTGACTTAGATATTACATTGAACTAGGCTAATCTTAAATGAGATATAGTCAGTTTAAGTTTAACCGAGGAAGGTACGGTACTGCCGACTTACACGATGGTGTCTCGGCTGTAACTGCTAATTCAAGTGTAGCTAATGTAAGTGCAGTTAGAGTTAGGACTTCAGGAGCTTTAGCTGCTGGTACAACTGTTGTAGTAACAGAGAGCTTTACAACGGTTTCAGGTACAAGTGCAATAACCTCTACAGTTACGTCAACTTGTTCAGGTCAGAGATTAGCTCTTGGATCAGCAACCCCAACTGTATCTAGTACCATAGCAAGTGTAGGTCAGCTCATTAAATTAGGTGAGGCTACGTCTGCTGGCATTTCTTCTATAGCACTCTCAGTAGAAAGAGTAAGGTTATTTAGTGCAACCATGACCTCAACTGCCTCAATAACAGTTAACGGTGGTTATGTACGATTCGGAGAAGCAACAGCGACACCAACAGCAAATGTAATAGCAGTAGGAAGACTCAAGTGGTCAGCTTTAGCAGAGGGCAATGAAGTCTGGACAGAAGTAGTCAACAATTCAGTGACATGGACACCAATAAACAACGATTCAGTAACTTGGACACAAATAGCGGCATAATATTATGGCATTAATACCACTACAATTACCACCCGGAGTCTACAGGAACGGTACAGATTTTGAGTCATCGAACAGATGGAGAGATGCTAATTTAGTTAGATGGCGAGATGGTTCTCTAAGACCTGTAGGTGGTTGGGATACAAGAAAAGCATCAGCAACAGCTTCAGTACCAAGAGGAATACATGCTTGGGTAGACAATAGCAATGCTTCAGCACTTGTGGTAGGAACACACAACAAGCTCATTTATATTAATGCTTCAGGCACTCTTACAGATATAACGCCAACATCAGGCTTTACTGCTGGAGATGTTAATGCAGTATTAAATGTAGCATATGGTGGTGGTTTTTGGGGATTGGGTTATTATGGTGTTACTCGACCAAGTACAGGAGTCTATCAAGAAGCAACAACTTGGGCGTTAGATAATTTTGGACAGAACTTAATAGCGTGTTCATCTAAGGATGGCAAGTTATGGGAATGGACACTAAATGTTAATAACAAGGCTGCAGCTATAGCAAACGCACCAACAGGTAATTTGTCTATGGTAGTCACAGAAGAACGATTTATTTTTGCATTAGGTGCTGGTGGTAATCCACGTAAGGTGCAATGGTGCGATAGAGAAGCAAATACGGTATGGTCTCCAGCAGCTACAAATGAAGCTGGTGATTTTGAATTAGTTACAAGTGGGCAAATTATGTGTGGCTTACGTATGAGAGGAACGACATTGATCCTTACGGATACGGATGCTCATTTAGCTATTTACTCAGGTGCGCCATTTGTGTATGGATTTGAAAGAGTTGGTACAGCTTGTGGAGTTGTCTCAAGGAAAGCTGCAGTTGCTATAGATCAAGGAGCATTTTGGTTAGGGGCTAACGGATTCTTTATGTTTGATGGTTCAATCGCAACAGAACTAAAGTGTGATGTTCAAGATTATGTCTTTAGGAATATCTCTAACAGTCAAATTAGTAAAGCATACGCAGTTCACAACTCACAACATAGTGAGATATGGTGGTTCTATACTTCAGCTAGTTCAACAGAAAATGACAGTTACGTTACCTACAACTACAAAGAAGGACATTGGTCAGTAGGTTCATTAGATAGAACAGCAGGAGTAGACAAAGGTGTATTTGATTTCCCAATATGGGCAGATGCAGGTGGCGATTTATATCACCACGAATTTGGATTAGACCACGATGGTGAAGTGCCATTTGCTGAGTCTGGATCAATTAGTCTAGGCAATGGTGACCAAATAATGAGAGTGACTAATCTTATTCCTGACGAGTTAACTCAGGGCGATGTTAAGGTTAGCTTTAAGACAAGATTTCATCCAAACGATACGGAAAGAACTTATGGTACATACACTATGGCGAACCCTACCTCTGTTAGATTCTCAGGTAGACAGATAAGAATGAGAATTGAAAGTAACAAACTAGCAGATTGGCGAGCTGGTGTCATGCGAATAGAAGCTAAACCGGGAGGTGGAAGATGAGTGGACAACTACCACCACGACCATTAGGAGATAAATGGAACATTTGGGGTGAACGTATTAACAAGTTTATTGTTAACACACGCAACAATTTAGAATTTAGAGACTCAGAGTCTAAGGCTACTGTAGATGGTATTTTGATGTGGGATGCAGCACAAGATGCTGTTGTAGTATCCAAGAACGGAGCTTGGGTTAAGTTAAAATACGATCCATGACATTAGATCAAGAATTAGATAGGTGCAAGGACTGGATACAGTCAGCACTTAATAAAGGTGGAGACACACACAACTTCAAAGATGTAGTTGATGGCGTGATAAGTGGGCATATGCAACTATGGTTAAATGATAGCGGTTGTGCAATAACTGAACTTGTAGTGTATCCTAACAAGAAAGTTCTTCATGTCTTCCTAGCTGGAGGCGATAAAGGACAAGGAATTAAACAAGTAACAGATATGCACGATGATGCAGTAGAATGGGGAAAGAAACAAGGCTGTGTAGGGATGACCGTAACAGGTAGAAAAGGATGGAAGAAAGTATTAAAATCCAAAGGATGGTCAGAGCAGTTTACAACATTATTAAAGGAGTTTTGACATGAGTTCAGGTGGCGGAAAAAGCGGTAGCGAAACAACAGAGACAACCTTACCCGACTGGTTGCAACAACCAGTACAAAGGAATCTACAACGTGCAGAGGACTTGCAAAGAATGCCTTTCATGCCTTACCGAGGTGCAGAAATTGCAGCCTTTAATCCTAATCAAGTATCTGCTTTCCAAAATAACGCAGATGCGGCAAGAGCCTTTGGTTTTAATGCACCAGTAGATGCAATGGGCGGAATGCCTGAAGCATCAAAATATGCAGATGGATCATTTGGATATGACTCTAACAGTCTATATGACCAAGCTCTATTAGATTCACAAGCATACGATCCAGAAGCATTTGCTAAATATCAATCATTCTTTGATACTAGTGTTGGTGCTACAAATTCACTTCCAACTGGAAATCCAAGTTCTGGTGGCGGTGGCGGTGGTGGCGGTGGTAGAATTGATCCTAATGAAATAGCTTTACAAAAATTACGTGATGCTAGAGCTAACGCTGGTAACACGCCAACCCCAATGCAAGAATATTTAGATGACAGTCAAATGAGTTTTAGTGATCCACGTAAATCTCCCGGACATCCATCAAATTACAATTACACTCCAATTGCTGACGATGTAGCTACAGCTTCTACTACAATGAATAAATCATACGACACTTCAGGATCGGGAAGCAACCCATTTGGTTACAGAGATACTCCTTATCAAAATAGAAACTTAGGTGCAATGGATATACATTCAGGTAGCAGACTTGAACAAAATCTTTCAAACCCTATAGATCAAATTATGGCAGACTATCAAGCGGGAAAGTAGTTGGGAGTGAAGTAGCCTCCCTACCACAGAACACAGCAACAATTAGCGGTATGACCTTTGGTAAAGATTTTAATGCTGAACAAAGGGCTGCATTTGATGCTATGGCTGCGGAAAGAGGTTTAGGAATGGATGCTAGTTTATTAAACCAAGACAGAAGTATTGGTAATGTTGATGGTACAGATTATTACAATGCAATAAGAGATGAAGCAATTAAACCAAACAATATACTTAATGGATATTTAGGAATACAGGAAATACCTAATCTTATGGCTAATGGTTCAAGCACAAGAGGTAGCAGAGGTTTAGACACATCGTCTAACATGATGGCTAGTGGCTCAACAAATAATAGGGGTGTAAACACATCATTGTCAAACTCTATAGGTAGAGATGTTGCTTCAGGTATGGGAGATGGTTTAAACGATGTTATGAGGATGACTGAAAATATTCAGAGCAAGTATGGTAATCCTAATGATAGAACTGTTGACCAGATTAGGTCTAATTACAACGTAGACAATGCTGAGAACGCTTTTCAGGGTATGGATAACAATCGTGGGTTGTTACAAAGGACTGGCGATGCATTAGTACCTGATTTTTATCAACCAAGTTCAGGTGTTATGATGAACTTAAATAGATTATTAGGTGGTTCTGATGTAACAGACCAACAAATTGCAAATCATTTAGATAAACAAAGGTTTACACCGACTAGTGGTAACCCACATGACAGAAGCAATGTGGCGTATAACAACCAAAATATTATAAATAATTCACTTTCAGATGCCCGTAATGGATACCATATTGCATCAGGTAAAGATTATGGATCGATGACTCAAGGAGATTTACCCGGAGGTGGTCTTGCAGCAACTCTTGGGGCGTTAGCGTATCAACAAGTAGATGGTATTGCAGATAGCAGTTTGTTTGATAGTTTTAAGAAAGACAAAGATGGAGTTAGAGGAAAATCTAATTTTAGCAATCCATTTGGTACTTTTGGATACAATGCTTTCTTGCAGTCTGCTGACAACATAGAAGGTTTAAGGCAGAGTGGTAATGCTCCATTTCTTGATACAGCATATAAAATTGGTCAAAGAATTAAAACACCTAGTATGGAAGATTTTATTCCTAAAGGTTTACTTAATAGACAACCTAATGAAGATGCAATAAGAATAGCAAAACAAAAAGAGGCTGGTACATTTCAACCCGGTAAAAAAACACAAGCCTATGAAGACAAACCAATTGCAGTTGCTAAACCAAAAGTAAAAGTAAACTATAATAGAAACACACCAGCACCTACACAAAAGAAACAAAGTAGAGCTGGAGCTGGAGCTGCTAAAGCTAAAGTAACGAGAACAACAGGAAGCCGAGGTGGTAGAGGCAATGTTGCTAAAAAAAGACGATTAACAGGTGGTAGATAATGACACAAATTAAAACGGAGATAGGATAATGGCTGGACAAGCAAACGGTGGTCAGGTAGTTGCACCAATAAATAGGTCTAATTCACAGACAGGTGGAGCTTATGGAGGACAAACAGTAGCACCAGCTATGCCGGGTGCAGTACCAAACACACTACCCGGATTTGGTAAAAATGGTAAACCTATAACTACTCCTGAGTATATGAAAGGTTTTAATCCTTCTGGGCAACAAACAATGGATAGTCAAATGTATACCTTAGATGGTAAACAAATGACAGGTGGAAGTTCTTACATTGCTGCATTAACAAAACACTTAGAGTCAATTGGGCAAGGAGACTTGTTAAAAGGTGGCACGTATACACCTCAAGCAACAATACCAAATCAAAACCCAAATGTTCCTCCTATTGGCATACAACCTCCACCTAATATAGCACCACCAGTTGGCGGAGTACAAATAGCTCCCGGAGTACAACCTCCAACTACCATAGCACAACCACCAACAGTAGCACAACCAAACATTAACACATTGGCTGCTGAAGGTATTAAAGCGGCAGGTGCAACTACAGCTCAAGGTTTGTCATTTAATCCACAACAAGTTACTGCAAATCAATTAGCTACTACCAACATGAGTCCATATACAAATCCTTATGAAGATGCTGTTGTTAAAGCTACTCAAGATGATATGTTACGTAGTAATAACATAAATCGAGATCAACTAGGCGCACAGGCTTCAGCAGCCAATGCATTTGGTGGTTCAAGACATGGAATAGCAATGTCTGAAAATGATCGTAACATGACAGATCAGATGACACGTGCTACTGCTGGGTTAAGACAAGCTGGTTTTCAAAATGCTCAAAACCAAGCACAATATGACATTAGTAATAATTTACAAGGTCAAATGGCTAATCAATCTGCTGGATTACAAGGTAATTCTCAAAGAATGGGAGCAGCTAACCAAATGGGCAATCTAGCTAATCTTGGATTTAACATGGGGCAGACAGTTAATAGCAATATGGCACAACAAGGTGCAATGCAACAAGCACTACAACAAGCTATATATGACAATGCTCAAGGTAAGTTTGGACAATTTACTGGTCAACCTGTAAATAGTTTAGGTTATTTAAATAATGCATTAGGTGTTACTCCAAGTGTAGGCTCTCAGACACAAACTTCTCAGAAAGGATTGTTTGATTATCTGACACTTGGCGCATCATTGATGGGAGGTTAAGATGGCAATCGGATTAGGACAAATGCTCATAGGAGGTCTTTTAGGTAATGAGATTGGTAAAAAAGGTGGTCTTGGTGGATTATTAGGTGGCATGGGTGGAGATAAACCTCAAATGCCTGAACAACCTCAACAAATTGCTCAAGCTCCACAGCAACAAGGTGGTGGCTTTATGGATATGATTAATAACATTAGTCCTGAAAAAATGGCTCGTATGGGTATGGCTTTTAACTCTATGCGTTTACGACCTGATGCAAACTTAGCAGCTTCATTTCAGAAACGAATCGATGCTGGTGCTATAAATAAAAGCAGAGGTTCATTAGTTGCTGTATTAAAGAAGCAAGGAAAAAACAATATTGCTCAATTGTTAGAAATAGGTGCTATAAGTGTATCTGAAGCATCAAAATATTCATTAGAACCCGGCAAAGGTAAAGATATAGCAGCAGTTATAAACTTTTTAAAGAAACCAAATGCCGATCCTGAGATTACTGCAAAACTTGCTGACTTAGCTGAGATAGTAGAAGCCGATAACTCAATGAGTGATGAAGCATTTAAAATTGCTATGCAATTAACAGGACTTGATCCTACTGCTAAAGATTATGCTTTAGGTTTAAGCGAAATTTTTACTCATCAAGGCAAAGAACTTATAGATGGTGTCTCTCGTGAAGGACAACATTACCAAATACAAACAGATAAAGGCACAGGTGACACAGACAAAGTATGGCTTGAGTCGTATGGTGAAACACTTATAGGTAAACAACAAAGAATTGCTAAACAGGAAGCACTTATACTAGATAAAAAACAAGCACAAGAGATGGGTACGGAATACTATGTAAAAGCTCAAGCGTATCGTCAACAAGTAGATCAGTTTGAACGAATTATTGCTGCTTCTGAAGATGGTGCAGTATCAGGTTTACTTGCAAAAGAATTACCAGCTTTTAATGATGCAACAGGTATTCTTCATGGTCTAGTCAATGAACTGGGTATTAGCGTTATTAATAGTGCAACCTTTGGTGCATTATCTGAACGTGAGATGGAAATGGCAATGAGAACTAACATTGATCTAAACCTTCCACCAGCAGAATTGCGAGAAATGGCAATGCAACAGATTAGAGCAAGAAGAAAACTTGCCCAAGAATATGAAAAAATGGCTAAGAGAGCAAAATTTGAAGGCGATGGTACTTGGTCTAACTTTATTAAACTTTCTATGGAAGAAACTGACTTGCATGATGCAGTTGTTTGGTCAGAATTAACTACAGAAGAGATAGAAAGACTAGCATCAAGGGGTTATGGTCGACAACAATACATGGACTTTAGTTATGCACAAAGACGTGCTATATTTGATCAGAGGAAAGTAAAATGAGTAATCAATCACTAGATGCACTATTAGATACAATGATTGCTGAAAAAGATCAATCACTTTCTGTTGGGAGTATGGAGTTGATTGATAATATGCCTGACATAAGAAAAGAATTTGATCCTGACATGGCTGAACAACCTAGCCAATTAGGTCGGTTTGCTGCACAAGGTGCTACATTTGGCTTTGCAGATGAGATAGAGGCTATGGCTCAATCAATGTTTAAGCAAGACGTAGACTACACAACAGCACGAAACGAAATTAGACGGAAAATGGCAGAATACGCTGAAGAAAACGGTGGTAAAGCATTAGCAGCAGAATTTGCTGGTGCAATACCCGGAACGATAGCTGCAATTTTTGGTGGCCCAGCTTCATGGACTGCAGCTTTAGCAAACATAACAAGAATGGCTAAAACAGGGAAAAGTATATTTAACGCTGGTCAAACAACAAAAAGTATTGTAAATGCAGCCAACAAATCAGGACTTGCTACTATGGGTTATTCTATTGGTGCAAATGAAAAAGAAATGTTTGGTGAAGATGCAAATTTAGGTGGCTATGTAGAAGATGCAGCAAGTGGATATGGTTTTGGTGCTACGCTAGGTGGTGGTATAGCTGCTTTAGCAAAAGTTTTTAGCCCAATTGTAGTTAAGCAAATAGAAAAAATGCGTAAAGGTACAGATGGGATGAGTAAAGCTGTAAAAAAAGAATTACAACGTATGGTTGAACTAACAGGCTTAACTGAAGAGCAGATTATACGAAAAGTAGCAGATGGTGAAATTATTGCTGAAAATGCTACTTTAAAAGAATGGGTTAAACAAACTATGAAATTGTCTGATAGTGGACTACCTCAAAAAACTTTAATGGATACTATGACAGGTACTCCTAATACCCCAGCAATACTTAATGATGCTGGTGAGGTTATTGAAGAAGCTACAAAAGGTACTCCAAGTAGGGGAAGGGTGACATCAGATCAACTTAAAGATACTATGCAACAGTCAATTGGTCAAGGTTCAGGTGATGTAAACTTAATGAAACTACACCTATTAAAAGATAATGAGTTCAGACAAGTTGAAAGAGTTAAATACGATAAAATATTTAAAGAGAATAATGTTGAGTTGGATAACGCAACTACTGGACAAGTATTAAGAACTATAGAGTCATTTGAAGATGGTGCAAAAGATATTAATGCAATGTTTAAAGCCAATGGAAATCTAGTTCCTTTCTATGAGGTACAATCAAATGGTTCAATAAAATTGATTAGACAACCTACAGTACAAGATGCTGAACTTATTTACAGATCAATCAGAGATAAAACAGATGAATTATATAGAAGTGGTAAAGGTAATTTAGCAAAAGCATTCCAAAATGTTCAAGATGATTTAAAAGCACAACTTGATATATTTTCTCCTGAACTTCAAGCTGTTCGTTTAGATGCTTATCAATTAAGAGTTGCTAGAGATGGTTACGATTATGGGCAAAAACTACTTAGCCAAAAACCTGAAGACTTAGCTATGGTGTTAGAAAGGCATTCAGATGTTCCAAATTTTATGCAAAGTCTTAGAGATGGATTTTTAGTTACATTAAAGAATAAAGATCAAGCAGCAAACTTTAGAAAAATAGCTGATGATAGAACTAATTTACAAAAAATAATTTATAGTATTTTTCCTGAAGAAGATGTAGACATGATTATAAACAAAGCAAATATAGCCTCACAAGCCAATGCTGCTCAAGGCTATTTATCAGGACAAGCTGGATCGCCAACTAATCCTATGGGCATGGCTGCACAAGATATAGCACAAAATAGCGCAGTTAGTGGTGGTGATGTTGCACAAGTAATTAGACCTTTATTAAAAGTATTAAATGATGCATCAATACCTGAAGCACAAGCAATGCAAATTGTTGAAACAATTACACAGACAAATCCTGATTTAGTGAGAGAAGCATTAGTAGATGCAAATGCAATGAACGCCTTGCAAAAATTAGTTGATGCTTTTATTATGCAAATAGGTGATAAAGGTGGTGAAGCCTTTGCAAAAGTTAGAGGAACTGATATTAATCAAGCAACTCAGCCATTAGCTGGTACAAGTGGTGCTATGCAAGGTTTATTAAGTAATGTCTTTAATTTAGGGGGTAACTAATGGCGAAGCTAGAAAAAATGACAGATGATCAAGTACAAGACATTGCTAGTGATGCAGTTACAAGTGCTATTAGTTTCATTGAGAGTGAGATTGCTGAAGATCGGATAAAATCACAGCGTTACTTTGAAGGTGAGACTGACATAGGGCAAGAAGATGGTAGAAGCAGAATTGTTGCTACTAAGGTCAGAGATACAATCCGAGCAATCAAGCCAAGTCTAATGCGTGTGTTCTTATCTTCAGAAAATGCAGTAGAGTTTATTCCTACAAGCCAAGAAGAGGTTAAGGGTGCTGAACAGGCTACAAAATACGCTAACTACCGTTTTAATGAGCTTAATGGCTATACCTTACTAAATGATGTGATCCATGATGCATTAGTTAAAAAGACAGGCGTTCTTAAAGTGTGGTGGGAAGATAACACAGAAGAAGAGTTCTTTAATTTCTCAAATGTCACAGAAGAAGAGATGGCTGCTATTGTTAATGAAGACGATGCAACAGTAATTGAGCAATCTGTAGAAATGACTACTGAAATGAGTCCTGAAGGCATGGAAATGCAAATGCCACAGTACACATTAAAGGTTAGCTACAAAAAAGAGAAAGGAAAGTTATGTATTGAGGCGTTACCACCTGAAGAGTTTATTGTTGATCGTAATGCTAAGTCTGTTGAGGATGCTTACATAGTGGCACACAGAACAGAGATGCGAGTAAGTGATCTTGTGCAGATGGGTTACGATTATGACGTAGTATCTGAACTCTCAGGCTTATCTTCTGATGATACGTATACAGATACTGAAGCATTTGAGCGTAAAGGCTATGAGCAAGACGAAGAAGCTAATACAGCAGACGTATCAATGAAATTAGTGGCTGTTACTGAAGCCTACATGAAGATGGATAAGGAAGGTACTGGCATTGCCTCAATGTATCGTATTCTTATGGCTGGTGGTGATAACAAGCTCCTAGAGTGTGAATCATGGGGTGAAGTGCCATTTGCAGTCTTTGAGGTTGATCCTGAACCACATACATTCTTTGGTAGAAGTGTTGCAGACCTTATTATGAACGACCAAGACTCTTCTACAGCAATGCTTAGAGGAATGATGGACAACGTAGCGTTAACAAACTCTCCTAGACAGGGTTATGTACAAGGACAGGTTAACGTAGACGATTTAATGAACAATGAGATTGGTGGTTTGGTCAGAATGAAGTCTCCAGCAGCATTAGTAGATATAGCCACGCCATTTGTAGCTGGTCAAGTATTAACAGCCATGCAGTATTTAGATAACACCATTGAAGGTAAGACAGGAGTATCAAAGGCATCACAAGGACTTGATCCTGATGCTTTACAGAATACTTCAGCAACTGCAGCTCGATTACAAGCGCAACAAGGTTCAGCTCAGATAGAGGTCATGGCTCGAAATATTGCCGAGGGTGGCATGAAGCGTTTGTTTAAGCTAATGTTACATCTCTTAGTAGAAAATAGCTGTGAAGAGACTATGATGCGTTTACATGGTGAGTTTGTGCCTATTGATCCACGTTCATGGAACACAAGCATGGATGTAACTACAAATGTAGGGTTAGGAACTGGCAGAGAAGAGACGAGGCAGATGGCGTTACAACAAGCTCTGACAATGCAGATGCAGATTTGGCAAAGTTATGGCACTTCTAATGGATTAGTCACTATGACAGGTATTAGGAATACGCTTGGTGATATGTTGGCTTTAGCTGGTGTTAAGAATGTTGACAGATACTTTAACCCAATGACTCCTGAGAGTGAAGCACAATTAGTTCAACAACAAGAAGAATTAGCGGCTCAAGAGCAAGAGGGTGCATTATCTGATGCAGAGGCTTTAGTCCAATCAGAGCAATACAACGCTGACAAACAAATGGAAATGCAACAGCTTAAACTACAGATTGAAGCACAGAAAGCTATTGCAATAGATGACAGAGATCGGGATAAGATGGATCAAGACTTATTAATAAAAGCAGCAGAGATACTAGGTAAATACGGTACTGCTGTTGATACTGCAAACATTAAGAAGGCACAAGATGAGGCAAGATACCCTGATACACCACCATCACAAGCAGTTAGTGGGGGTAGATTTTAGTGTCTAACCAACTTTCAATAGTAGAAAAATCTGCTAAGATGAAAACATTACAGGCTGATGACACGTTTCAATTAGCCATAAAAGAGATTACTGAACAGCAAGTTGCTGTTTTTGTAGAAGCTGACTCTAGTACAGAGCAGCGTGAGAAAGCACACGATATTATATGTGCGCTTAGAAAGATTGATGATTATTTCGACTCCGTA
>Ga0307488_10002934_pt1 | contig 14313 bp, 12 predicted proteins | sample SB02metaG_FD_202248 | JGI IMG/M metagenome (GOLD analysis project Ga0307488, IMG submission 202248) | Sea-ice brine microbial communities from Beaufort Sea near Barrow, Alaska, United States - SB 0.2 | ecosystem: Environmental > Aquatic > Marine > Coastal | place: USA: Alaska | collected... | reverse complement strand
CAGCAGGCTTTCCAAAGAAAGCAAAATTGGAAACAATTAAAGAAATGTCTGAGATGGCCATCATCAAATTAAAAGATACAACGAAACATTTTCAATTAGAACCTGAATACGCAAAGTTTTTGGGTGTTAAAGATGTCGTAGAAACAATGCTTTCTGAAGGTCAGTATGCAGAATCATCTGCGTATGAGGGTATGAAGACAGAACTTTATGCTAGTGTTGTAAACTTAATGGACGGTGGATGTACAGACACTGAAACTGTATCACAGGTAATGAACGATTTCAGAAAGAACCCTAACTATTGTTACGATGATGAGCATGTAAAACCTATCGTTATTAAACTAGTTAAAGAATACATGGGCGAAAACGAAGTGGGAACACTAGGCGGAGCGGCTTTAGGTTCAATGGGTGCAACAGCATTAGGCGGAATGGTAGGCGGACCAGTTGGTGCGGCTATAGGCGGAACACTAGGTAAAATTGGTGGAGCAGTTGCAGGCGGAATTGCAGGCGATAAACTTACCGATTCTGTACTAAGAGGACTATCCGAAGAAATGGGTATTGCTGTAGAAGACTTAGAAAGTTATGATGCAATACAAGAAAAATTAGATATGTTTGCAGAAATATCAGGCAAAAGCAGAGATTCAGTTGTAGGCTTCCTAAACGGCCTAGAAGAAGATGCTTTACCACAAGGTATACAAATGTTTGGTAGAAAAATTGCACAACGCAAACTAACAGACAGCATTCAATATATGTATAAATTACAAAAAGATGGTAAAAGTGTTGAGGAAATTGCAAGAGAACTTGAAATGGACCCATCAGAAGTTAAAGATGCAATGAATAAAACAGCAGAGTCTGTAGAGGAAAATAATATGAATATGTTTGACGATATAATAGCAGATATGCTATCTGAAGAAGTTAAAGTAGAAGAAGCAGAAGTTGTTATGGCAGTTAGAGCACTAGCAGACGATATTCAAGACCAAATAGAAAGAATTGGTAGAATGATGAACGAAGAAATTCCAGCAATCGCAGACCAAATGAGTTCCGAAATGGGTGCTCAACAGGCGGCACAATTTAAAGACAGCATGGAAGGAATACTATCAAGCCATTTAGAAACTACTAAAGCAAGTAAAGGCGGCATCGACGGAATTGTTGGTGGGCTTACAGGTGAAGGTAGTATGGGCGGAATGGGTGATTTAACAGATCCAAGTGCAGATGCTATGCCAACAGACTTAGCACCACAAGAACCAAGTATAGATGATTTAGCAGTAGGTGATAATATACCAGCGTCGGCAGGCCCGGCAGAAGAGCCATTAGGCAGAGCTCCAATAGAGTAATAAATGCGACTACATGAAATTTTACAGGAATCTTACAACGACGAATTAATTTCAGCAGTGAGTGATCTTTTGTCAATAGCAATGACATCAGGATTAAAAAAGATTTCTATGAAAAAGTTTGAAGAAGTTTTAGCAAAACAAGGTTATCCTGCAAGTGTAGATGAAATAATACAAGCAGTGGACCAAAGCGGTTTTGCATCATCAGTTAATAAAGTAGAAATTATACCTAGTTCCGAATTAGGTATGGATATAGACAATAACGAACCAACAGTAGATGTCGGTGGTATGGCCGGTGATCAAGCAATGAGCGATATCAACTCGGAGATATAATGGCTAATATATTTGTAAATGCTACACAGGCAAGAAAAGATACTAGAAATAATATTACTGTACACGGTGAGATTACAAGTTTAGAAAGCAAAGTATTTGCTAATATAGATGCTGGCGTACTGTATGCAAATGTATCTACAGGTACAACAATGACTACAAGTAATGTTTATTACAATGTACAAAATAGTATTATAACGGACCCTACTAAGAAAGATCAAATAGACTATGTTAAAAAACATTTTATAGATTTAGGCTACGGTATAAACATCACAACAAATACAGAATCCAATAATACGATAGTTTGGAACATATCCTGGTAAATATCTTTACTTAACAAAGTAATAGATATATGCTAAAAAACAAATACGAATACCCCAAACTCAAACGAGTACAAACAAAACAAGGCAGAAAATATATAGGTGAGGATGAAAATCCTGTACCTAGTGTTACGACTATCCTTGGAGATACAGGTGATAAAACTGCCCTAATCAACTGGCGTAAGAGAGTAGGCGATGCAGAAGCAACTCGCATAAGTACAGAGTCAGCAGGACTCGGAACCAAAGTACATAATGCATTAGAGAAGTATATCCTACTTGAAGAATACGAAATCAAAGGAAACAATCATATAAGTGTAATGGCAAAGAATATGGTTGATGAGATGATAGACAAGGGCCTAAGTAAAGTAGACGAAATATACGGAGTTGAAGTAGGTTTGATTGCAAAAGGATTATACGCCGGTACCGCAGATGGTATAGGCATGTGGGAAGGAGAAGAAGCAATCATAGATTTCAAAACATCTAAAAAAATTAAACCTCGTAAATGGATAGAAGACTATTTCATGCAAGGTTGTGCATACGCATTGGCGCACAATGAAATGTTTGGTAGCAATATTAAAAAGGTTGCAATACTTATGATAGACAGAGAAGGTAACTATGCTGACTTTGTTATACAAGGCGACGAGTTCGAAGAATATTGTAATAAATGGTCTGATAGACTTACAAACTATTACGCCAAGTAATAGCATTAGATGATAAATACTACTAGTTAGGAGACTTTTAGTATGGCAACATCAAACAATAATGTAATTGTTTCAAGAATACAAAACAGACGAGGGCTGAAACAAGACCTTCCAAATCCATTACGACCAGGGGAAATGGGTTTAGCAACTGACAGTAAACAAGTTTACATCGGTTCTGACCCGGCAATAGATAGAGAAAATAGTAAGTTTCTAAGTATCGAAAATCATAACCAGGCCAAGACACAATCTGTTAGTATTCCACATAATCAAATAATAAAATTTACAGTTCCTCATATACGATACCCAGCAGGAACATTTACAGGTACTGAAAAAACTATTAGTTACACTCCTAGTACAAGTAAAACATATACACTTCCAAATGCTAGTTCAGATACTAGACAAACATTTGCAAATACAGTCGCAGATGGGAAATTTATAAACTTAATATCTAATCTTGCATTCACGGCCAATACTATTACAGTATCAAAGAATGGTGCAGTACTAACAGGTGACGATACTGCAGATGCGTCTAATCTTGTTGCTAATGATTATTTTTTCAGCTCTAATACTGCTTTAGCAAATACTCATACAGTAACAGTTAGGAACTTCTTAACTTCTACAGATGAAGTTGCAATTACATATTATAGTAATACAGCAGTTATACAAGCATTGGAAGGATTCAGTTCTGCTAATAATAGAATAACATTCCATAGTGCATCTCAAAATTTTTATGATCAATATTCTATCCCAGACTATAGAAAAATAAGTGAAAAATATATTAGAGTATCTCCTACAACAGGTGTAGGACAAATTGGATTAGAATATAAGCATATCTCTATAGTAGCAGATAGCACAGCCAATATTAGTTTTGCAACATTAGGTAATTTACTTACAAGTAATGCAAATTCTGTAGTGTCAGGTGTAACTTTTACACCAGCAGGAGCATCTACAATAAATGTAGCAGTATCAAATACAGGTGAAAAATTTAATGCTAGTAGTTATCTTAATTTTGTATACTGCGAAAATCTAACAAATAGTTGGGTAAGTAATAAAGCAATACCATTGGTATCAAGTAATACAACAGCAATTTCATTTACACTACCTTCAGGCAACGCATGGCAAACAGCAAGAACATGTACTGCGGCGGTATCGGTAGGAACATCAACAACTATTACTGGCAATGTAGACGGAGTAGTTGCTGGCCATACAGTTAGATTCATAGGCTCAGGTGCTGGACAATTTGACGATACAAATAAAAAATATACAGTACAAAGTGTAGGAATAAATACATTTACAGTTACTGAAGATCAAGTTGCTTCTTTAGTTGCAAATAATTTAGATTATATAAACTACGGCACAGATAATACCGGTGCTAATGTTCAAGTATATTCTGCATTACACGGAGTTCCAAGTGGCGGACAATTTAAACTTGCAGGAACTACAGCGGCAGGACAAGTTGCAAATGGTAATGCTACTCTTGTAGGTACAGCAACAGAAAATACATTCTTTATAGCGGCGGCAAGTGCCGGATCATCAAATGTTACAGGTACAGCAGACGTTGTATTTGGTACTGATACTACAGGTGATATAACTCCTGTTAGAAGTATGGATTTAAGCAGTTTTGTAAATTTAACAGAAGCATCAGCGAATGTAAATAATAAGTCTGATGCAGATGCATGGCAGAATTTAGCATTAGTTCCGGGCTCTACCAATAGAGTATTTATTACAAGTAAGGCATCTAAAACAAGTGCCCCTTTTGACTTTAGACTACATAATGATTCTGCAGACACATTAGGAACATTACAACTTTTAGATAATGATTATGTATATGGTAGTAAACTTTACGATAGAAATACAACTGTAAAAGCAAAATTAGAAAACTGGTTAGACGAAAAATTAATGGATACAGAGATAAATTTATTTGAATCTGTAGCAACTAACCAAAAATATGCAACACCAGAACCTGGGAATATACAATCTTATAGTGTAACAATAGGTTCTGAAAATGACGACATAGAATTTGCCAGTAAAGAAGAAGCAGAAGATTTTGCATACATAACTAACAATTTATATTTTGGTACTGTAATAGCACCATTGAAGCAAGGATTACTTACTACAAAATTAAACATAGAATTGCTTACATCTCAGGCATCAGCGGCCGGACAAGCAACAACAGACTTCACTACTACAAATGTTGCCACAATAGAAACAACTGGAAACATTATTCAACAAGGAGTTCCATTTACTATAGATGCAACGACATTTGATACGCATGTTTTAGAATATACTGTAAAGTATGACGGCACTACAGATGGTAATTATAGAAGAGTAGGAACTATACTATTAAATACATACGAAAATGCTACTACTGGACGTTCTAATGTAATTTTACAAGATGTTGCAACAGATCTTAAAGATGTTGTAACTGGCAATTTAGAATTTAGTGCAAGTTATGATGATACTACTAATAAGATATCTTTAACAACGACCAACACTACTACCCTTGAACTTGATATGAAATTTATACAAAGGCGTTGGGTTTCCTAAGTGGATAATGTTTCCTAAAAATTTATCTGGACCAGAACGATTAAATATTTGGCGCAACGTTAGGCAGAAAACTCATAATAACATTATAGATGTATTAGAAGAGTTTGCTACTATAGAAACACTACCTAGATATCTAGATTATTACACTCCTAGTAGTTGGCCTACTCCATTTGAGATAGTTAATGAAGGGTACTTATGCCAAAGCGGAGTAACCCTAGTATTACTTTCTACCCTTATTAATAAAGGTTTCGTATCTAAAGATACGATTCAACTTCCAGTGATAAGTAATAACATAACAGGGACATCAGGACTAGTTATATATGATAGAGAATTAGTATATAATTTTACGCCTGGGGAGATAGTTTCCTGGGACTATGTGCAAGAGAACGCCACAGTATTTCAAATTCATAATCAATTTGAATTAGCATAGAAACACATTGACATTTATACAGTTTTATATTACAATAAGATACAAATAAATATATCTATATAAAACACACGAGGACACACATGCAAGTAAAAAAGAGAGACGGCACACTTGAACCATTAGATATTGATAAGTTACATAAAGTAGTTATGTATGCATGTGAAGAGATTTCAGGTGTTAGTGCATCGGAAGTAGAAATAAACAGTAACATTCAATTCTATGACGGTATTGCATCAGAAGATATTCAAGAGACACTTATCAAAAGTGCGGCAGATTTAATTTCAGAAGAAACACCAAACTATCAATATGTAGCAGGCAGGCTAATCAACTATCATTTGCGTAAAATGGTTTATGATAGTTTTACACCACCGTGCTTATGTGATATAATACAAGATAATATTGATGCAGGATTTTATGATGCTGAGTTTACTGAACTATATACAAAAGATGAAATTAACGATCTTAACGATTTTATTAAACATGACCGTGATGAAGTATTAACTTATGCGGCTATGGAACAATTCCGTGGTAAGTATCTAGTACAGAACAGAGCAACTGGTGAGATATTCGAAACACCACAAGTAGCATACATGATGATTGCGGCTACATTGTTTAGCAAGTATCCAGCAGAAAATAGAATCAGTTATGTAAAAGCATATTACGATGCCATTAGTACATTTAAGATTTCCTTACCTACGCCAGTTATGGCAGGCGTTAGGACACCACAGAGACAATTTAGTAGTTGTGTGCTTATTGAGACTGATGACAGTTTAGATAGTATTAATGCAACGTCTAGTGCTATTGTTAAGTATGTTAGCCAGAAGGCAGGTATTGGTATAGGTGCTGGAAGTATCAGAGCTGTTGGTTCTAAAATTAGGAGTGGAGATGCAACTCACACAGGAGTTATTCCTTTCTATAAAATGTTCCAGTCAGCAGTTAAGTCATGCTCACAAGGTGGAGTAAGAGGCGGAGCGGCAACACTATACTATCCTATTTGGCATTTAGAAGTTGAAGATCTATTAGTATTAAAGAATAATAAAGGTACAGAAGATAACAGAGTACGTCATATGGACTATGGTGTGCAGTTTAATAAACTAATGTACGAAAGACTGATCACTGGAGGGAACATTACGTTGTTTAGTCCTCAAGATGTACCAGGCTTATATGATGCATTCTTTCAGGATCAACAAAAGTTTCAAGAAATATACGAAAAAGCAGAACGTATGACTAGCATCAGGAAAAAGTCTGTTCCTGCTATTGAATTGTTTTCAGCCTTTGTGACTGAACGAAAAGATACGGGTAGAATGTACCTAATGAATGTTGACCATGCAAACACACATGGTTCATTCTTAGAAGATATAGCACCAATTAAACAAAGTAACCTATGTTGCGAAATTAACTTACCTACTAAGCCATTAACCGATATAAACGATCCTACAGGAGAGATTAGTTTGTGTACATTAAGTGCTGTAAATTGGGGAATATTAAAAGACTTGTCTGAAATGGATAAGATATGTAATCTAGCGGTAAGAGGATTAGACGAATTACTAGACTACCAAGAGTATCCAGTATTAGCCGCTGAACTTAGCACAATGAAGAGACGACCTTTAGGCATAGGTATAATTAACTTTGCATACTGGTTAGTAAAACACGACACGAATTATCAAGATCCTAACTTAGAATTAGTTGACGAATGGGCAGAAGCATGGAGTTATGCTTTAATTAAAGCAAGTGCAGATTTAGCCATAGAGAAAGGTAAAATATCAGGCAACGAAGAAACTAAATATGGATTAGGAATTACGCCTAATCAAACATACAAGAAAGAAGTAGACGAATTAGTTAAGCATAAAGAAAGGCAGGATTGGAAGGGATTGCGTAAACAATTAAAAGATACAGGTATTCGTAACTCAACACTAATGGCACTTATGCCTGCTGAAACATCAGCACAAATTAGTAATAGTACAAACGGTATTGAACCACCGCGTAGTTTTGTTACTGTTAAACAAAGTAAGCATGGTATTTTAAAACAAGTAGTACCAGGCTATCCTTACTACAAAAACAAATATGACTTACTATGGGATCAGAAGAGCCCACAGGGTTATTTAAAAATTATGGCTGTATTACAAAAGTATATAGACCAAGGTATTTCGGTAAATACATCTTACAATCCAGAACACTACGAAGACGAAAAGGTACCAATGAGTATATTGATACAGGATATTCTAATGTTCTATAAATATGGCGGCAAACAGTTGTATTATAATAATACATATGATGGCCAAGGCGAAATAGATATAAACAAAGACGACGCTACTGAGCAACTTGCTATAAGTGAAGTAGACGAAGACGATTGCGAGAGTTGTAAAATATAATGACAGTTTTAAATACAAAAAACAGAGCGGACCACACAAAGGTTAAAATGTTCTTAGATCCATCCGGAGGTCCTGTCGTACAACGATATGACACATTAAAATATAAACAGTTTGACAAACTTACAGATAAACAGTTAGGTTTCTTTTGGAGGCCTGAAGAAGTAGACATTACTAAAGATTCTACTGATTTTAAAAACTTATCAGACCATGAACAACATATCTTTACAAGTAATTTAAAAAGACAAATACTACTTGATAGTGTACAAGGACGTTCTCCTAATATTGCTTTTCTGCCTGTAGTCAGCCTCCCTGAATTAGAGACATGGATTGAGACTTGGGCATTCAGTGAAACAATTCACAGTAGAAGTTATACACATATTATCAGAAACGTATATGCTAATCCCAGTAAAGTATTTGATGAATTGTTAGATATCAAAGAGATATGTGATTGTGCAGATAGTATATCAGCAAACTATGATAGACTAATAGAATACAATTTACTCAGAGATATTGGTAGTAAAAAATATGATCTATATGAACATAAGAAAAGAATATATAAATGTTTAATGAGTGTAAACATATTAGAAGGTGTACGTTTTTATGTATCCTTTGCATGTAGTTGGGCTTTTGCTGAACTTAAAAGAATGGAAGGTAATGCTAAAATTATTAAACTAATTGCCAGAGACGAAAACGTCCACTTAGCAAGTACACAGCAAATGTTAAAACTTTTACCACGTGAAGATAAGGACTTTGCAAAGATACAAAAAGAGTGTGCAGAAGAATGTAAACAGATGTTCATTGATGCAGTTGAACAAGAAAAGGCATGGGCAGAATATTTGTTTAAAGATGGAAGCATAATTGGACTTAATGCAGAACTATTAAAGCAATATGTAGAGTTTATAGCGGCCAAAAGAATGCACGCCGTAGGCTTAGAAAAGGTATATAATAGTGGTAGTAACCCTTTACCTTGGACACAACAATGGATAACAGGTAGTTCAGTACAGGTTGCACCTCAAGAAACAGAAATTTCATCATACGTTATAGGTGGCACAAAACAAGACGTAGATGGAGACACATTTAAAGGCTTCAGTTTATGATAATAGAATTAAAAGAGTTCCTCAATAAAGTAGTAACCATTAAAACAATAACCGGATTAGAACTCATAGGTAAATTTATAGGTACCGACGACGATAATAAGTTAATAGTACTAACACATCCTAAAATGGTTGTATTAAGTAACGCAGGCGATGGCCAGGACAACTCAATTGCAGTAGTTCCGTTCACATTTACATCTATAACAGAACAAGTAGATTTCTCAACAGATAAAATCTTATCTATTAGTGAAACAATAAAAGAAAGTGCTGAAGATTATTTAAGGATAGTAGAAGGAAAACCAGAAGAAGAGCCAGAAGACGATAGTTAATTAGATAAATACTATTATGGGACAATTGGCAAAAAAATATAGTTTAGTAGGACCTGGCATGGTTATGGAGCCTTGTGCAAAAACTGTCTTTTGTGAAGGAATGCCAGTATCATTGATAGGAGATTTTGTCTCACCTCACGGCGAACCCCCTCATACATCTTCTTTTATAATATCAGGTAGTTTTACAGTTTTTGTAGAAGGAAGAAATGTAGCAAGAACAGGAAGTCCTACAAGTTGTGGACATACTGTAGGCTTTGGTGCTATCTCAGTCTTTACTCCTTAAAATGCCTAATCTGGTTTCTGTAAAAGGCCCCCACGCCAGAAACGATAACAACTATATTAGAATACAATGGAACATGGGTAATTCTTGTAATTACGAATGTGAATATTGTCCTCCACAATTACACGATGGTAGCAAGCCATGGTTAAGTAAAGATCAGTACATAGATGCTATTAATAAATTTTCAATATATTATAACAGTTTAAATAAACGTGTTGACTATGAATTAATAGGCGGAGAAGTTACTGTTATACCTGGATTTGAGGATATAATAAGAACAATAAGTGAACATAATACTAACAGTACAGTTTATACAAACGCCAGTAGAACAGTTAAATGGTGGTCTAAGGCTAAAGATTATATGAATGCAGTAGTACTAACGTTTCATCCTTTATCACAAGATAAACAGCATTTTATAGATGTAATAAACGAAATAAAGGAAGATGTTTTTATAGATATTAACATAGCAGGCATAGGCGGACAAGTAGAAGAACTAGGATATTTTGCTGAAGAACTAAGAAATTTATTTATAGGCTGTGAACTAAACAATTATAATCATGTAAGTATATGTGTTAAGACTATGTATCAGAAGCTCTTAGGACGTCACAGTAAGCAGAAAACGTACTGGGCATACACTGATCATGAAAAAAATATCTTAGAAAGACCAGGAATTAAACAACAAGAAACAAGGCGAGAATCTAATGTAGAAGATGACTTCCCTGCTCCAGATCCAAATGCATTTATGACAGAGTTTTTATATGATGACGGCACAGCAGAATATGTACAAGGTCATCAGATTATAGACAAAGGTTTAAATGCATTTAGAGGACTTAGATGTTACTTGGGGTTTGAAAGTTTAAATATAGATGCTAGTGGCGAAATTTATAGTAGTTGGTGTGGTGCCAAAACATTTGGTAATATATCTAACGACACTTGGGAGTTACCAGAAACAAAAACTGTATGTCCCTTTGATTTTTGCAACAATATATCTGATATATCTATAACAAAGACTCTATAGTTTCCTTATCACTGTTTGCAAACTCGCATAATACATTAAATATGTTACGTTGATATGGATTAAGAGTATCAAATTTATCAGGTAACCAATCTGGTATATAGGAGTTAGATACAATCGTCATTTTTTCTATACTATCAAATAAATGTCCTTTATACGATATACAATCCTGATAATTATATTCTTCATCGCAACTAATGTTAGGTAGTAGCACATCGTTTATACTTAATCCGGTATCCTTAATATAATTTTTTAATAAATGGTATCCCTCATTAGATTGAATAAGATGTGTGTCATCCTTTTTATACTTTTTAAATATTTTTTTAAGTTCTGTAAAGTCAGTATACGGCTTATACAAACAGGTAAAATCTTGTTCGTTTATACCTTTTATGTCGTATAACCATTCCCCTTGCTGTGTTATAATATGGTTAAGGTCGTTGTATACACATACACCTGGATGTAATTCTAATGTAATACCTTTCTCTTCACACATATCTATAACATTTATTACATCATGTAAATTATGTTGATATAACATATATTGTATTCTTGGCTTGCATTTAAAATTAAGATTAAGATTGTTATATAAAGTATTATCTGCATTAGGTATTATAATATCTAAAGTATCCTTATATCCATATATCTTAAAGCAGAACTCTATATTATGTGCCAAAGTTTTTTCTATCTTCTTACTAAAGCCATTGGTATTAATATTTATAACTATATCTAATCTTCTGCAAAAATGTAGTAAATCTAATATTCTAGAATATTCCATTGGATCACCTAAAATACTATAAAGAGTTATTTGTTTTGGGGATTGTTTTTTAAGGTACTTCTTTAGAACAACAAAATCTAATTCTTCGTTGTCTATTTGCCTCTTACCAAATCTATGAAATAACCAAGAACCCTGAGATTCAATACATACATATTGATTATTTTTAGATGTAAGATCTATAAAGATATTTTCCATATCTCTATTTAATAGATCTTATAAGATTTGTTTGTAAAGAGCGATTACTCTTTAGTAGAGTTAAAGTTTACAACTTGGTCGTAACTTGACCCATCATAGTAAAATTCGTTAGCCGCATCTATTTCAGTATCACTGGTAGTATATAGGCCAATTGTAAATTCTTCTACTTTAGTAACACCACCTATTTCTCCTCTTACAGCAAAGTGGTACTTACCAGGGACAGTAACGCCTGTCATATTACTGGTTGTATCTACATCACAAACACCAGTGGCTACATTAAATGTTGCAAATGGTGGTACTGGACTAAAGGCTAGTACACTTACATTAGAAGCACCTACATTAAGTCCAACATTTACAGTTCCAGTCTGTCCGTTTGCAACTGTAATTATAATACCTGAAGGAAGAGTTGCTAAATTAACATCGTTAGTTTGAGGACTCATCGCTATAGATTTTTTTAGTGTGTTGACGTCAGCACCAGTTGAAGTTATAAGGCCAGCATCAAAAGAAATATTTGCTCCTCTTCCACGTACTCCGCCTTCTGCTACCATAAACGATTTAATCTGTGTTGCAGATGCAGTTGGATGTGTTTCTATATATTGTGCTGATAATCCTGCAACTATGGCTGTAGAGCCACTTGTTCCGTATGCTGTACCGTAGTTAGATGTATTACTGTGATCAGCAATACTTACATTAGAACCTAATGCATAAATATCAACCTCTTCGCCTAAGTTAGATCCTGCGTCGCCACCTTCCCAAGTTGCCGTAGCACCAAAGGCACCAACTACATAACTTGTATTATGCGATCCTACAGTCATAACTTGGTCTAAACCTGCTGGAGAATAGTTGTCTGCATCAGCGGCATTGTTACCTGCTGAGCATACTACCATTAAATTGTATGATTCTAATTCTTCTAGTTTAGCATCGATTAAATTGTTTTTAGCAGTGATCCAAGGAATACAAACTGTTTTAACTTTAGCAGGTGTATTTGCTTGATGGTGAACTAATATTTGATTTAAAGCACCTACCATGTTACCTACTGTTAAAGACGTAGTAGATGAATTCATAACTTTTACATTATGTATTGTAGCATTTGGTGACACACCAATGTTGTCTCCATTTATCAAACTTGCCATTGCAGTACCGTGTCCAGTTGAATCTGCGTAATCAGGATTGCTGTCTACTGTAAATAAACTATATAAGTTGTTTATAGTAGAACTACCAAACTCTGTATGTGTTGCATTAATACCAGTATCCATTAAATAAATATGGCTATCTGTACCTGTTTTAAGAGGATCATATGCAGTCGCTAAACTATTAGTTACATCATTACAAAGGAATTTTAAATGGTCTGTTGAATATTGTGATGCTAAATCTTCTGTTGCATCGTCTAAAGAACTATGCAATACGCCACCTATTGCGGCGAGTTGATCTGAAGTACAGTCTATTTTATATGTTAAGTTAAAATTGTACGTTTCCGTAATTGTTGCCCCTGCACCAGTGATGGCATTCTGTGCCGCTGTTGCATCTGCATGGGTTCCGCTGTTAAGTGCTACAATATATGCCGCCATTATAAATCTCCAAATTTAAAAGTTTTTGATAACTATTTACTATATGTATTTATCATATTAAGCAAAAATATATTTTATTATGGAAACTTATTTAGAATTAGGAAACACGCCAGGAATACAGATAGATTTGTCTGAAGCATTCTATGTAAAGTTCTTAGCCAAAGAAACAAACAAGTCTGTCTTGTCCTGTGCTAATGATTTGTTAAAAGATATTGATAAAGTTAATATTTCATTAAGCGGTGGGCTTGATAGCCAGTTTAGTTTAGCACTTGCAAAAGAATTTAAAAAAGATATCACAGCATATACATATAGGTCTATATGGAATGGCACAATCTGTAATGCAGAAGATGTTTATATGGCACAACATGTATCTGATATCAATAACGTTCCTCTACAAATAATAGATATAGATTTATCTAATTTTTTTACTAGAAATTTACATTTTAATTACGGCAAAGAATATGCCAACTTCAGTCCACAACTTGCTGTGCACCTACATTGGTTAGATATATTAAAATCAGACTATGGGGTAGATAATATATTAATGGGAGGTGACCCTCCGTTATTTAAATATGATTCTGAAAATAAAGAACACAAAATGAGAATGAGTGATAATTTTTATCATGATATATTATCTCCTTATTACTTATTTTGTAATCAAAACAATATTACATGTTTACGAGATATATACTATCATTCTCCTGAATTGGTTTATGCTGGTTTTAAAAATAATATAGATGTTGTTAAGAAAGAAAAAATCTATATAGAGAATGATGGAAGAAATGTTAAAATAGATAATAATAAAGAGTATCGTTCACGTAGTCCTTACAGAACAGATAATTACTTATTTAAATATGCATGGTACAATAATATTATAGAAGGATTAATACCGCAGAAGTCTGAAACGACAGGGTTTGAATCTTTAAAGAAAATATTAGCATCTGAAAGTGGTGTTTATAATCAGTTTGATATATTGTATAGATTTCCTATGCATGATAGAGCTCCCAAGACTGTAGGTATGATGTTAAAAAA
>Ga0307488_10002932_pt1 | contig 14321 bp, 20 predicted proteins | sample SB02metaG_FD_202248 | JGI IMG/M metagenome (GOLD analysis project Ga0307488, IMG submission 202248) | Sea-ice brine microbial communities from Beaufort Sea near Barrow, Alaska, United States - SB 0.2 | ecosystem: Environmental > Aquatic > Marine > Coastal | place: USA: Alaska | collected... | reverse complement strand
ATTAAATATTGCAGCATTACCACCGCTTTGAGCAGATGAAATTAGACCATCACCTAAAGCTATAGCATTTCCTGAAGTTCTGTCATAAGGAGTTGTGTCTGTGTTACCCACAAGCAGATTTCCAGAGCTATCAATGGTTATGGCATCAGAGGTATTAGTTCTAAATGTCATTAAATTTGTAGAATGGTTGTATTGTATTCTTCCTACATTATCATCATCAGTATCGCCAAAATTTAATATTGAACTTTGGTCATTAGCTGCAATAATTGCTATATCAGTTTGGTCGGATGTTTGAACTACCAAATTTCTTGATGGACTAGTCGTTCCGATTCCAAGCGATTCTGCAGATGCATCCCAAAATAGCTTAGCTGTAGTTCCTGTATCTTCGTAGAAGGAGATGTCGCCGTCATAACTTATTCGTAAGCGGTTATACCAATCCGTGTTGTGGTTGTTTCTTATGATTAAATCATTGGTGCTAAATAAGTTCTGCCACTTATCAGTTCCGTTGTTTAGTATAAAAGTATTTAATGCCTCAATATTACCATCAACAGTCAAACCATCCATTGTGGCTGTGCCTGTTACGTCTATGCCTGTTGAGGTTGTGGCTAGTTTTTCTGCTCCTGCATAGAACAACGAAACTTTGTTGCCTCGTTGCATATATATATAGTTATCACCAGAAGTTCCGTCTTCAATTGTTACCGCATCTCTTGCTTGTATAACTAACTCACCAGTTCCTACTTCAGAAATGTAACTATTACTACCATCATGATAAATCTGTAAATCTGAACCAGCTCCAAACTTGGCTATAGCATTATCTGGCATATTGAGATGGCTAGATATTTTTACTTCACCGACAATATCTACGGGTACACTCGGGGTTGCCGTTCCCAAGCCAACACGTGAATTAGAATTATCTACAAAGAATGTAGGGGAGTCGAAGGCTACATCGAAAGCACCGACTGTTAGTGTTCCCGGCATTGTTATATTGCCAGAAAGTTTTGAAGTTGTTACCGTGCCATCGCTAGGCGTACCTATGTTGACAGGGTTAATTATATAAATGGTTACAGTCCTACCTTGCACCGCCCCTGTGGCAAGTGTAAGGGTATGATCGCTTATAGAATAGTTACTCTGGTCTTGGAATACACCATCTATAAATACTATTAAGTTGTTCTCGGCTGCTGGTGCGTCGGATAAAACAAAAGCTGTTTGTCCAGATGTGGCTGTAAAAGTATCAGTTGTTAGGTTAGAACTTTGTAGATTAATAAGGTTATCTACTATCACCTCTAGGGCGGTTCCGTTTACCGGGGCTGTATCAAAGGTTAGTGTGGATGAGCTAAATGAAAAAGTATCATGATGTTGCATAACACCATTTAGGAATACCATGGCATTACTTTCCTGACCCGGATCAATTCCTATATCGTATGCCGTTGCATTGGATGCAGTTGTGGCATTGTATATTGTTTGGTTTGCAGACTTAGCTGCAAGGTTTTCTTGTATGTCTGTTAATAGTCCTGCGGTAGCTCTAAGCTCTGCGGCATCGTCTGCCACAAATGCCCTTGCAGTTGAATTATCTACGCCACGGACAATGGTTAGGGTGTTGCCACTCCTTGCCGTAACCTTAACAATTTCATTGTTTGTGCCATTATCAAACGTGCAATAGAAGTATTCGCCAGCATTTAACTCTGGGAATACCGCACCACTAGTAACTGTTGCTGTGGTTGCACTATTTGTTATGTCAGCAGCAAGAGTTGTTCTGGCGTTGTTAGTAAACTTAACAGCCATATTTATAACTCCTTAAAATTAACTTACTGTAACAGTCCAAGTAATAGTCATTGCATCTGAAGAACCTTTGTTTACAACAGAAAATACTGTTCTACAAAGAAGAGTTCCACCTGAAGAGGCATTCAAAATACCTGCTTCTGTGATAGCTCCAGTTCCAGTTCCAGCTGCAAACGTTGCTACATATTCAACCTCATTAGAAGAAACAGTTGTTGACGTTAAAGTCACCCTTCCTGCCTCAGTTCCTAATGTTGTATTGGATGCCGCAGCGGCTGTTGATCCAGTACCAATTCCCATGTGCGACATAGCTGTAGCAGTAGCATCCTTCATTCTTGAAGCAACGTATCCCTTTCCAGCAGTAACAACTAGGTTTGGTATTTCTTGCACAACTTCATTGTTGATTGCAATGCTTAACTTACCTGTAAGTTTTAATCCATCATTTAACATTTAAATCTCCTAATTTAATACATTAGTGTTGAGTCTAGCCTCGTTCAATACTAGTCCGTTTGCACCCGTTATTAGTTCAATAATAATAGATTCAGTGACGCTTATTGAATCAGATAAACTCTTTGCAAAAGATATCACTTCTACATCAGATAGTGAAGTGCTATCGGATGCTATTGAGTTAAAGCCAAAGCTTAAACTTTCAGCCAAAGATACGGAATCAGCCCTGCTTGTAGCAAATGCATAGGCGGGTGAGTCAGAGAAAGATATTGAGTCCGATCTAGGAAAGGATATTGAATATGCAAGCTCATCAGTAACCGTTGCAAAGTTGCCCTTGTTTAGAATGTTATCTGTTTGCAATGGATCCTCAGCACTTGCTAAATCATCCAGAGTTACTGAGTCTGAGAAAGATCTTATAAAAGATACGACCCTGTTAAATGATTCAGACATAGACACAGAATCGCTCTTAGCTATACTTGTAGATATTGTCGATGCTTCAGATAATGTTGCTGTGTCAGCCTTGGATAGAAGGGTGTTGATAAAACTATCTTCTATAATTGTTGTTGAATCTTGTTTATTTAAACTAAAAGCCAGTGTTTCATTGTCGGTAAACGACAGACTTTCGTCAAAGTTCCTAAAGTAAATAACTGATATATCAACATCTTCCAAGAAAGACACGCTCTCAGATACAAACTTGCCAAGGTCTTTGGATAGCTGACTATCATTAAATGAGAAACTATCATCCAAGGACTTAACAAAATCAAAGGCAGAACTTTCTGACATTGATATGACCTGCACTTGAGGTGAATCATACTGAGAAGAGAAGTAAAGGTTCTTAGTTTCTGAGTCTAAAAATAATGAAGTATTAAGTTTAACGTAATCTGCTGAGGTATTTAGGTCTACATATTGTAAGAGAGCAGATGGATCGCTAGATAAAGATAGTGATGCTAGTTTCTGTGTTGTGGCTGTAATATATAGAGAGGGGTATTCTACTAGTATTTTTATAGCCATTAGTCAAAATCATCTCTCACGCTTAATTTTATTAAGTCGCCAACGGTTTGTATGTTTCCACCAGATGTCGTGTACTCAACTTCTGCCTCGAAGAACCCGGCTGCTGCGAAGGTATCGGCTGGGAAGAGCATACTAACCTTTCCATCTGTTGCCGCAGTTATTGTTGCAACTATTGTTTTTAATATTACTGTAGTTCCTATTTGTCTTATTCTAACCCTAACGGTTCCACCAGTAACATTTATAGGTGCAAAGGTTGTTGGGTCTTCTTGGTCAAGTGTTTTTCCAGCTGCGGCAGTGTTGCTATCTTTTAAAGATATGGTTAGTTCTGGGAGGGTGTCCCCTTTAACTAATTTTATTGTTTCCGAATAAGCCATTATACAAACTCCTGATACTTGACAGTTAGTGGTGCTCCAACACCTCCATACTTAGATTTTCTTACTGCAACTGCTTCTGCCTTATCATACATTTTTTTATTGAGGTCTGCGGCTTGGAGGTCAGTCCATGGGCTGTCTTTCATCATTTGTAGTCTGTAAAGTGCACCATGAACTATAGCTTCTTGATATTCATTAATTATTACGCTAGGTACGGTTGTTGCGGTTGCGGTTGGCTTTAAGCTATATAAAGCATATAGAGAATAGTTTTTGTCCGGGGTTGGGGCAAACAGAATAGTATCTTGATCCTTCTGACTATAGTACCTTGGTCTTCCTTTGCCATAAGCATCAAACAATGAAGGTGATCCTATGAGGGGTTTAGGGTCTAGTCTGGTAAGACTTTTCTCTGAAATTTGAACTGACGAATCTCCGAACTCTGAAAATATATCTATTATATGATTTAATTCAGCTCCAGAAGGTATGTCCAAATCTCCAGATTCATATAAGTTAATTCCATTGACTGTTTGGAATAATGTTAATTCTGATAGATATATATCTGTATTTACACAGAAGTCTATTAAAGAATTCCTTAGCTCATCCAGAACAATAAAAGACGGGCAATTTGGGGCTTCTCTTTTTACCCTAGGTGCTAAAGAATCTATCTTTTTTGCTACTGCCATATTTCACTATTGTGCTGGTGTTGATGGTTTAGGAGTAGATCCAGCATCAACTTGGTTTTTAATTCCTAAAGACTGTTGGAATGACTGCATGTACACTCCTGCCTTGTTCATATCCCCGGCATATTCTGTATCTTTTTGGTACGCTCTATACAACATAAAGTCTAACATAGCGTTAGCGTAGACATCATCCAAGGATATTGTTGTATTGGTAGATGCAAAGTTTGCTATGGTTATGTCTGTTGGGGATGAGCTATAGACAATATCTATTGTTGCGTCTGAGGCTGTTGATCCGGGGTAGACATAAAAAACTTTTGGGTCTAATGGATCATAAACGTAATGCTCAACATTAGTTCCTGTAGATCCGTGCCAATCTTCTATCTGGTCGTCCAGCACCCTTCTTTCAATATTCGTAATAGGCTTTGTGGTTGGGCTTGTATTTTTATATATTGACAATAATCTTAGTGCCGCACTTGGAAGTGTTTGTTTTGCACTATTGGCAGTCAAGGTAAGGGTTGTGTTAACTGGATTCGCGTCTGGTCTAAATAAAACAATCTCTCTTTGAGAGTCATTTAAATAGTTAAGTAGAGTCTGTTGAGACCACCTGACATTAGTTGTGTCCTGTAAGATTTCCTCAGCTCTATCTATTAAGTCTATTACTTTAACAGTTGCCATTTATAGTCCTAGAGATTCTACTTCTTCGTCTGTTAGATGTTTCTTGTCGTAGATAAACTGCCAAAACTCTGCCCTGTGATTTGGGTGCCAAGCAACAAGCTTTCCATGCTCGCCCTTTGAGGCAATAGGATCTTTGCTTACAGGCTCTTTTGTGTTTTTAACTTTTACTTCTTTAGCACCCTTGTTGGATTCTAATGAAGATAGTTTAGCCTCTAAATCTACAAGCTTTTCTTTCGGGTTCAAGGCTACATTGAATTCTTCTTTAGCCACTTTTAATAGTTCGTCTTTTGTCATTTGTAGTTCCTTCGTTGGTTTACCTTAATAAAGATACCATAAATCTAAGTTTTCTATCTATTTTTTTACAAAAAAAAGGGACCCGAAGATCCCTTTATAGCAATAGCTAATATTAAGCAGTTTGAAGCTTAAATTCACCGATAGCTGTAGGTAGGATAACTTTGTACCCGTATACAGACAATCCTCTAACGCCATCACCGAATGAAGACTCAAGTCTTACAGTTTCAGTGTTAGTCATTTGAGATGCAAAAGCAACAGCTTTAGGATGACCGTAAAGACCAGATGTAACACCTGATGTTGTCGATAAGTTGTTAGAAACATAAACTTTGAATCTATCAACCATTCCTATGTAGCCATTTCTTAATGGTGAAACGCTGTCACCAGTTAAGTATGCTTGTCTTAGCTCTGACTGCTTTAACACTGAAGCAACGGCAGGATTTATAATCATAAATCTGTCTTCTTCTGGAATGTTATTTTCATCAAGCTGCTGACCAGCCTCAATCATTTGCCCAAGCACGTTAGCAGAAGTGATGTTAGCAGGAGTTGCGTTGATATCTGTTAAAGATGATCCCGCAGCAATGTTGCCAAGTACGTCTGTTTCAATAGCGATTTTCATGTTCTGAGCTGCATCGTTTGCGGCTTCGTTCATGTAGTCGATATCTGCTTGAGATTTTAGAATATCGTCAACTTTAAAAGCGTAGCTTTTAGCCTTGTTGATATCTAACTCGATTGTTCCTGACGTTACGTCAGCGTAAGATAAAGAACCACTGTAGTCAGCAACTGTGATCGCTGGTACTGTTCTTATGTTTACTTTATTACCCATTCCTGAAATTTCACCTTCGTACTCGTTAGTTGTTATTTCAGACAAAACAGTCTGAGAATAAAACTTAGCTTGTAACTTTTTAGAAAAAACTTCTGGAATGAAATGTTGCTCGCCTGCTGCGAACGCGAATGCTCCACTTGAAAGTGTATATGCCATTTCTAATACCTCTTAGTATTTATAAAAATTAATTTTATAGTGACAAGATAATTAAGCCTTTACTCTTCCATCTCTGTAAGCTTGATCTATATCAGCCTCTTGCTTACGAAAATCTTTATCAGATAATCTTCCGATTTCTTGAGCAGACCATATTCTCTTGGCACTACCTATATTTTGTTTCCTAGCTTTTGATAAAGTTGGCTCAACGTTTTGTTTTGCTTTCTCTACCATTTCCGCTTTGGAAACACTTTTTGGAGTCAGACCTAAATCTTTTTTATACTTTGATAAGAGGGACACTACGTCCTGTGCATCACCTTCACTAGCCGCACTCTGCCACATTCTTGACTGTCTACCCAACCATAAAGTGAAATCTTCACTGTCTGATGTGGACTTCCAATCAGGATGTACATCTGCAATAGCTCCGTAATGCTTTTTATCTGCTTCATCTCTTTGAGATTTCAAGACCTCTTCTGTAGCCTGATTCACTCTTTGGTCAACAGACGCGATGCGAGCATCAACGTATTGTTGAAGTGGCTTTACAATCTCTGGATAGTCTTTGACTATTTCAGCGAGGTCAACATTCACTTCTTCTTTCTGTCTCTCAATTCTTGTATCGGACTTCATGCTTTCGATAGCTGTTATCTTATTAGACATTTCAGATATCTTGGCTTCAAGTTCTTTCTCTCTCTGGGTTGCCTTGGTCATTCGTGCCTGAGCATTCTTGTACCTTTCTTCCCACTGTTCAGCAGACAATAAACCCTTATCAGATTTAAAATCTTCTTCCTTAATCTCGTGTTCTTCCTGATCAGATGCGTCTTCAGTTTCCTGAGATTCATCGGGTGAAGTTTCAACTAGTTCCTCTACAACCTCTTCCGGGGTGTCTGTGGTTTCATCTTCTTGAGTAGCTAACCCTTTAGATTCAACTTCAGATTCCGTTTGAGATTCAGCAACTTGCTTCATCATCTCATCAGCTTCTTGTTCAAGCCTTTCAGCGATTAACTCGCCTCTAGTTTTTTCTCTTTCCATTTTCTCGGTCCTCGTAGGTGTGTCGATAAAATTAACTATAAATGTTAGGTGTGTCCCTTCGGGATCCTAACGCTTCTATTACCTTCATGGCAATTGTATCCAAAGATACTATATATTTTAGGATGTCGCAACGCCCTTGGCTAAAGCGGTAGTCCTCCGTTATTTCCAATTGGTCCCTCTCCATTTGGCGGAGGCGTTCCATTTCTTCCATCAGGTCCGACCATTCCTTCGGCATTTGGGACTTGATTGCCCTGACCGCCTTGCTGGCTGGCAAGGATAGCTTGTTGTAGTGCTTGCTCATCCATTATCTCCTTTTCATTTTTTATTACTTCATTCGGATCTATATCTAATGACTTGGCTATGTCAGTTAAGAGTTTCTCTCTATTAACTAAATCAGCGTCCATTGGATTATTAATTAATGACAAGAACTGTAGCAATCTTTGTGATTGTACTTCTTTTTGTATTAGTGCTGTTGAGCCTTTAGCGATAACACGCATATCTGATTTCACTAACTCATTTTCGTTCCAAGTCATATTCCAGTCATACAATGATCTAATCAACGGTTTTGTTAAGTAGTCATCAATATTTTTAATAACAGACTTAAGAACGATGTTAGCGTTACTCATAAGAATAGATATACCTGTGGCAGTTCTATTTAATGAGCTCTGTGTTTGTCCGTGTGTGTATGAAGGCAGTGCGGTTGTTTCATCCGCGAACCTTCTGAATAATTCAATTACTGAAACTAATGCAGGAGAATTAGATTGTGGTTGATAGAATCTAACCATGGGCTGGTTCCCATCTCCCCCCTCTCTTAGGAATACTCTCCAAGGATATAAGTCAGTTGGGTCTTCTCCTGAAGCCATGATGTCGGTATTGACCTCAACCATAGGACCAGAAGATAAAGCCACATTGTCTAAATATATTCTTGTAGCCGCATTCATTGTTGTTTGTGAATCACGCATCATTCTAGGAACGCCTGTACCCCAGAATGCATGTGGGTTCTTTTCATAAGGGAAAATAAAGTAAGGAATAATTTCACCGGGAAGGGGATTAAGTTGAGCCTTAATAACCTTACCAGATAAAGTCCATACGTTGGCACTGTATTCTTGTGATAACTCTTCGCCATCAGAAAATTCTATGCCAGCCTCTTCTAGGTCGTAACCATTTAATGAACCCCAATACTCTGTAATTTCAAACTTGTTTGTATCTGTGGATCTGTCGTTGACGTTTGCAATGTCTCTTCTATCTCTTTCATGTTGCTCTTCGTCGTGGTTGCCTTTCGGATGATACTCTAGGCACTCCTCAATCATATCGGGGTTGAATCCCGGGAAGTCCTTAAGGTCTATAAACTCTTGCCTTGACACAATATGTCTTCTAAATATATCACGCATATCATCCATTGATGTTGCGTAAGGGTCTGGGTATAAATCAAATATAGAAACAGCTTCCATTTCTGGCATTGGTGTTTCCTCATATATTAAATTAAATCCTTCCTCGGACTTAACCCATCTATGATTTTTTTCAACCCTAAGGGTACCTGCCTTCATTGCACCAGTACCAAATATAACTTGCTCCATGATGGCATCTTTCATCTTGCCTTCTAGGTTGCCTTCAAGTGCTTGGTCGAGAATAGCCTCTTCCATATTATCAACCCTTCTTTCTGTCTCTTCTTCTAACTCGGTTTCTAGTTCCTTTAGTCTTGATTGAATAAGATCCTCAACCAGTCCGGGGTCTATTACCTCTGCCGCTTGCATGATTTCTAATGCAGCTGCCTCGGTTAGTTCTTTTTCTACTAACGGCTGTTTAGTTATAGGGGTTGCTTCTACTGAGAAAAATTTCTGACCGGGTTGAAATAATAGGTCTGTCATTCTTGAGAAGGCTGCAAGCACCTTGGTTCTTGTTAAGCCAACATAGACTTGGGATCTATCTCCCTTAGATTGAATCTTCGCAAGTACCTCAGGATCGTACTGACCCATGAATGCTCTTAAATCTTCTATCCAATCATTCTCTATATCATCACGAGCATCTTTGTACTCTGTGAATTTTGATTGTAGTATTTGTCCGAGTGTATTAAGTTGAGTTTGCTCTTCGTCATTTACACCTACGGCTGCTGAAATTCCGCCGGGTTCTATTTCGTTTTTTATCTTCATTTAAAAATATTGTTTTTTAGTTCTTTTAAAAGTCTGCCTATGCTTCCTTGGCATCGAATTCAATCCAAACAAAGCAATAGCGTATGCCATTATTCTATCATCATAACAACCGTTCTGTGCATTTGTTATTCCTCTAGCGTCTACCACATAAGTCCTTAGTTCGTCTATAAGCTCAATATCCACTATACCACTTTCACCCTGCCTAAGTAAATGTGCCAAGTTGTCAATAATTAAGGGCTTGGTTTTACTTGTTGTTAGGAACCCTGCACGCCTTGTCATCTTATCAACGTAAGCATCGTCCACGGTTTTTTCGACAAACAGATTAGGGTAGTTTAGTTCCTGTGCTTTCCTGATCGTAGTAAGTCCGTGATTGTTTCTCTCAATCAGAACCCACGCCTTGTGGTAATATATTCCTATCCTACAAACTATAGCAGCCAGATCGAACGGATCAACGTGCCCTGTCCAAGTCGCAACTTGGTTGCCAAGATGATCTAGGACCTGTATCACTGAGTAGTCGCCATGCTCAAGACCCTCCGCAACATCTACACCAACACAGTATCTAAGAGAATCCCGTGGATTCTCGAAAATTTTTAACAGACCTTTCGCGTGGGGAACGAAGTCTGCATCACGCACATCGTAGCGTTCAACCGGGGAGTAGCATTCAACAGCCGCCTTATCTATATATTTAGGCTCAACGAATAATCTACCTGTAGTCAAAAACGCTTCTTGCGGGGTAGAGGGATACTCTTGCCTGAACAAATCATCGCCGCCTAGTTCTTGTATCTTGAGTCGTCTAAACATTATCTGCTCATCGTCAAGCTTATACATACGCTTAGCATCCTCTTCTTCACGCTCTAATTCAAAGTAAGGATCTACCTTACGCCTGTAGTCGGACATCATAAACCAAGGTATGAAACATATCTCCCACTCGCCCTCGCCTCGAAGTGCTCTCATGCACGCATCGTAGAACCATCCGCCCGCTCCATTCGCGGTAGACTCCAACATAATCTCGGACTCTGCTTCGGGGACTGTCTGTAATAAGCCCGGTATAATATCTGAGTTAGGGTAGAAGGCTACCTCAGATCCGTGTAAATAATTCGTAGTCCACCCACGTCCAACCTCTCCTGTTCTGGCGGTCGCAACTCTCCAACGTGATCCGTGCTTAAAAGCCATAGATGAACTTGTGTGTTCTTTAATCTCTGGTGTGACTAGCGGGTTGGGTAAATTATCATAGAAATTACGTACCATTCCAAAGATGGCTTTGGTCGATTCATTAAGGTGAGATACCACTACCGCATTTTGATTTTCTGTAGTTGCCGTCTTCCAAAAACCCCGTGCCTGACAATAGGTGGATATACCTGTTTGACGAGACTTTAAGATGAGGATTCTCACCCTGCCATGATGAGCATATTGCTTGTTGATCATATCATCCAATAACTTCTGGGCTTCATTGAATTCAAAGGGTATTAACTTCCCCTGTTTATTTATAATTTTTAAACAATGCTTGGCGTAAAGAGGGAGATTCGTCCTGAAAGTTTTTACAATTTTTTGTATTTTATTTTTTTCCATTTCGTATTTTCAAAAACTACCCCCCCCTATAGGGAGATATGGGTATATATGTATTCCGGGTACCCTGTCCACCACTCCCCCCCCATGTGACTGTTACAGCATCCGTGCATAATGGCTATATATAGGCGGTGAAAAGTATCCCCTTAGTTAAGGGATTCTTTCTCTACGAAATCCAAGCTTTCAAACCAACCATTTTCAGTCATATTTAATTCAACCTTCTGCTTATCGTCAATCATTCCGTAGTATTTCATGAGTAACTCTAAGGCTTTCAGACGGCTTCCGCCTGTATGTCCTGAAACATCCCCTAAGGCTTCCTCTTTTAATCGCTCTATCAGGCTGTCATGGTCTTTTAGGTTGCGTTCCTTGGACTCTGCTAACTCAAATGAGAGCATTTTCTGAATCTCGTCATCATTCATCAGCCGATACCCTTGATTGTATGCACTCTTTTCTGAATACCCACACCTTCGAGCGGATTCAGTGGCGTTCTTAGTCGTTAAATAATGTTGTACAAACTCCGCTTTTCTTTGGCTCATTGTTTTATCTTTGATACTCATTCTTTATTACCTCTTTTATGTTCATATCTCTCTACTAGATATCTTGTCTTTTATTATATATCCCTTAGTGCTTTTTGTGTAGCTGAGTTGTTTGGATCCTTTTTTTCTCTCCCCAAAAAAACGCCCTCCGCATTAAAAAAATTACCCAGATCCTTAAATTAAAGCTCTTTTCCATTGGCTTAAACCCCTTGTTAATAAAGGCTTTATTAAATTAATTAACTAATATGTTGACAAGCAGCAAAGACTAGTATTAAATGATTTCATTGATTACATAAACATATAGGAGGGAATGCAATCATGGATTATAAAAGAGAAGAAATAAAAGAACACTTTAACGACTTTATAGAAGAGCAAGACTCGGAATGGATAGAAGAAAATAAAGATGATTTACATCACCACGCCTTTAATACTGATTATTACATTATAGGAAGATATCAAGCTACAAAATGGCTAGGTGAAGAAGTATTTCATATTATTAACTTCATTAAAGAGTATGAGATGGATAACTTTGGCGAAGTCTACACAGACCTCAGCGAACCTGAAAGGGTTGTAAATATGTTTGTTTACATCATAGGCGAAGAAATCGTATCTGATTATATCAACCAACAAGAGGTGGCGTAATGGAAATATTCTTAACAGTTAAAAATGTTTATGGTAACAATTTGGTTTACCCTCAATGCATAACCTCTGAGAACTTGGCAAAGTTTAAAGGGGTTAAGACCTTCAAGGCGGACGATATAAAATTACTTGCAAGGCTTGGCTATAAGGTCACATGGGTTGCACAAAAACTACAGGGGGTGGCGTAATGAATGACTTTTTATATATAAATCAACAGCCTACATGGGCATTGAAAAACATTATAAAGGCTTTATCCATTATGAGCCTATTAAATACAGAGCAAGAAAATAAAAGATTAGAACTAGCAAAGCAAGAATTAAATAAAAGATTAAGCACTAAGGGGGTGGCGTAATGAATATATTCGAAGTTGATACAATCGTATTTTTTTATAAGACTGATTTTAATCTCAAGGGGTTCGCCTATGAATTCCTTGAAAAGGAGAATCTTTTAAAAATCCATTCTGACGATCTGCCCAAGCTTAGAAAAGAACTAGGCGAGGATTTATACAATTATGCATTAGATGAAAATAACGAGGTGTTGCTCTCAGAGGATGATTTTGAAGGCACGTACAACCCATTTAAGGGCTTACATTGGGAAGACTATTATAAGGGCTTAGACATTCCCAAGGATTGGGAGAACATCAGCTATAGCAATGATGAATATCCTAGTTTTCTTTATAAAGATTTTCAAATATGGGTTAACTCTCCATTACTTAGCGAAAGAAAAGAATCTTATTTGGGCATAGGATTCAAAGACCTAACAGGCTTTACCGATTGGGTGTTTACTGTTTGCTCTTATGATAGAGATGATTGTGCATCTATAGAAAATGTATTTGATAGCCTACATCTGAGCGAAGTAATTAATTTTTTAAAGGAGCAAGACAATGAATAAATGTGTATGTGATGCAAACAAAATAAAACAACAAACAGGACTTTATGAAAGCGGTTTATTAACTCGTGAAGAACTTAGCATCAGAATTAAAACAATCAAACTAGAAACAAAGCATGAAAAATTATTGAGGAAGCTTACACAAAGACAAAATGCTCACTTCTTGAAAATGAGAGACAAGTACAGAGAACAAAGAAACAATTTATTAAAGGAGCAAGACTAATGATTGAATCAATAAAAGTATCAAAAAAATCTAATAACATTCTAGGCTCATACTTAGAACTATCAACCTACTGTAAAGGGGAACGAGTATGCAGAGTCTACGAAGGATACAAACAAAGCCAAGCAATAAGATTGTTTAAGGAATATTTAGAGGAGCAATACAAATGAAGCATTTTAAGAAATGGAATTTTAGTCTATCTATTTATATGTGTGACATTCTTTTTGATTTCTATGAAAGAAATGAATTAGATCATTGTTGTGCTTTAGAAAGTCTTATAGGTGGAAACTTCCACAACGAGGAGCAGAAGGAATGGTTGAAGAGGTTCAATGATGTTTGGGAAAGGGTTGAGCAAAGAGATATTAATATTAATTCAAAGGAGGTTAGCAATGTCTAAATCACAATTAGAAAAGATCAAGAGCCTAGTAGATGATTTAGGATGGGATTTTCAGTCTATGACTAGAGGCGGTAGGGATACCTACAGAGAATTGTGTCTCTTACTAGGTTGGAAGTTTGAATGGGATGAAGATGAGCTTGGTTAATATAGTAATACTGACGAGCAATGATTTTGCGAAACTTTCTTTTTTCCCCAAAAAACAGGGTTGAAAGGAAGTCTATTACATAACCAATTAAGGAGGGAAATATGTATAACGATAGAATAGATAAACTAATAGAAGGCAATAGAATTCTTTTTGGTAAGGATACCTTCGCACAAATAACAAACTATGAGATTGATATCTCAAACAAAACAGGAACGCTTGTGCATCACGAGGAGGGAAAAACTATCCATGTTCAAATGGATGAGCCGATAGATGATTTAAGCGATTGGGATAATTGTGTCTACTTTGATTTAACTGAGGATGATTCTTATGGAGGAACATCTAAAGATTACTTAGAGAATGCCACCATTGATAGCCCAGATTTTGGGAAATTTGAAAAAAAGGAGCAAGACTAATGAAAATATTTGTAGTAGTAGAAGAATTTTGGGGGACTGTGACTGATGTAAATGCTTACAGAAGCGAACCCAAGGATTTCAAAGAAATGGAAGAGGGAGAAGAAGAAGGTA
>Ga0307488_10002929_pt1 | contig 14323 bp, 18 predicted proteins | sample SB02metaG_FD_202248 | JGI IMG/M metagenome (GOLD analysis project Ga0307488, IMG submission 202248) | Sea-ice brine microbial communities from Beaufort Sea near Barrow, Alaska, United States - SB 0.2 | ecosystem: Environmental > Aquatic > Marine > Coastal | place: USA: Alaska | collected... | reverse complement strand
CAAGCCAACGATTGTCCCAACTTGCTTTCATGCCTGCCCATAATTCACCGTCACGAATCACGCTGTCCGCAGTGCTGTGTTTGAGAAACAATCCTCGTGTAAGTTCTGGCACAGCAAATAGTCCTGCTGCAACTGCCATAATTTGTATACCATCTTCTAAGTAGAACCAATATTGTGCGCCGAATCTTGCTTCGTTGTTATCAGGGTTGACACCTACCATGCCTACAAAGATTCCAAATGCAATAGCGAGCACAGTGCGGAACCAGAACTGATTAGTTAAAAATCCTACAGTAACAAATGCTAGTAGAACAAATGCCCACAGTTCAGGAACACCCAATATGTAGATTAGATTAGTGTACCAGGGTAGTAGTAGAAAAACTAAACAACCCCACAACAGTCCGTTTACTGTGCTTGTTGTAACTGCGGCACTAATAGCATAACCTGCTCTACCTTTTTGTGCTAGTGGAAAGCCATCTACCATAGTAGCAGCCGCACTGTTAGCACCTGGTATACCCAGCAGTATTGCAGTAAAACTGTCGCCTGTTGTGCTTGCTGCAACTACTGCCATAAGGAATATTACTCCCATATATGGCTCGTGTGCAAAATAACCTATGAATCCAAACAGTGCAACCAAACCTGTAGTAGCACCTGCACTAGGTATAATACCTATAATAAGTCCATAGAATACTCCTGCGAGTAAGTATGCAATCATTTCAATCATGGAGAATCCACGACGGTGCAAACACCGATCGTGCCTTTATTAATTTACGGGAATCTACGACTGAACTTCTGGGCCTTCCGCCTTAAGAGAGCGTTAGTTGTAGTGTTTTTTATTTAGTTCTTTTACACAAGGTAGTAATATTTCTGATAATACTTTGTGTCCTTTTTTTGTAGGATGCATGGATATAGGATTAAGTAATTTTACTTTTATGCCTTCATCGACCCGTGGATCATCACTGAACCAATCGCTGTAATGCGCGAAATCGCTGTAATGATAATATTTTCCAATTATTCTAGCAACTTTTGACTTGTTTACATTTAACATTTGTGTCAATAAATCTCCACCTTGCAAAAAGTTTCTAAGCAGACGTGGATATTTGTGAGTATTAAATGTGTCGAACCAAATTACAGGCACGTCATAGTGGTCAAATATTATATTCCACAACTCTATTTGATTACTTAAATTAGCAACCTCTTGTTCATGGTCGTAATATAATTTGGTATACAATCCGTTGTATAATACTTCTTCATTTTTTGAACCTACATCCGAGTTGTTTGCAGACAACATTATAGATTCATTGTTCCTAAAAATTCTTGCAGTGCTGGTTATCCCCCATAAAACAATTGGATTACTTTCTATGAACTGCTTTCTTTTTTGAGGATCACCAAATACTTTAGACATAATAGAGAACTGTTCATCATTACTAGATCCTCCAACTGCAAAATTATCGTTTTTAAAACCTAATGATTTTGAAATTATGCCTCTAAAACTATGCTTATCTGCTAAGACTTTATCCCGTTTAATATCTTTATAATTCGTTAATATGTCATCAAACTTACTTACCGTTAACAGTTCATGCCATATGAAATCCTTAAAAAAAATTTTGTTCTTTTTATTTTTAACAAAATCTTGGTAGGTGGGATAGTCTGCGCCTTTAATAAAATTATATTCTTGTTCTGTGAAATTATCAGGAAATTGTTTGATTGATATAATATCTTGTGAATTGCACATGGTAGTTTCGTCGTAGCCTACTCCTATACCAAATGTCCAACTACATCCCAATGTTACAAGAGTCTTCATACTTTATTTTTTACGCCACACAAAGTATAATCTATTTTTGTGAGTGTCAGTTCTAATGTCTAGTATATCCACATTTAGTTGTTCCGCGCAGTTAACAATAAAGTTACTGTCCCATGGATAAAAGTAAATCCAATCACTTTCTGCTTTGTCGTGAGGTAAGCCTGGATTTGCACGGAAGTACATAAGCGCACCGGGATTACACAAACTTACTGCATGTTCAAGTTCTGCATAGATTTTATCTGTGCTACCAAAATTAATACTACCAAGTGCAAGTGTTGCATCAAACTTTTCTTCTGGATGATAATCTAACAGTGCAACTTCATGGTCTGCGCATTTGTTGTAGGGATCAATGCCAACTAAGTTATGAATTTTGCCTTTGAATTCGTGATATCCACAACCAATGTCTAACACACGGCGCGGTTTTAGTGCATTCACTTCATCAATTAGACGTAACCCACTCCATTTAAAGTTTTTGATACCGCCGTTCCAAACACTGCCAAAGTATTTGTGTAGTACTTTGTCATCAATGCGATCAACAAGTTCGCCTATATTATTATATGACACATCATCAATTTCAATGTTAAACGTGCCGTGTATAGCCTGCTGTAGTGTTACTGAATTACGCAACAACTGTGGACTAACATGTATCATTTTTTCAAGTTTGTGTAGTATTTTGTGATTCATGGCCTGTATGTTCCTATAAAAATATCTTTATGTTTATAATGTTGTACCCATTGTACACTATGTTTTTGACCAAAGTCAAGTATTAACTTGTTTTGTTCTTCAATACGTTTAGTCATAAAATATTCACTTTCATACCAGTCATAATTAGGATATACTATATCAAATCCGCCTGCTGCTTTCCACCATAGAAAACTATCCCAGTCTGATCTGTATATTAGTTGTATCCAAGCCTTTGGGTATGCATCCTGTATTTCATTAAAGTAGTAGGGCCACTCGTGACTCATAAGCAGTTTGCATCCCACATCATCTGTATAAGGCGCATCCAGATTGCTGCGATCTAAACTACAATCAAACTCCATTCCTGTGCCATAGTACGCCTCAGTGTGTCCTATTTTGTCATGGTGAGTGTAATTGCGATGTTCTGCACGATCTGTGCAGTTGTATTGACCTGAGGATTTTATTTCCCTAGCAATGCCACTCCAGCGACTACCAGGAACACCTGTGAAAAATATATATTCTGGAAGCATAAAATTATTTATCCATTATATGCTAACTTAACTAATATATGATACTTTAACTCTTGTATTAGCATCGTAAGTATTATTAGAAAGGGAGGCATATTGGTCTTCATGATATCGAGTAACATTCCTATGCTTCTCTATAACCCAAGGAGATAGCATATACAATGGCTAGAAAACAACGCAAAGCAAAGGCTCAGCGGCGTCAAACACACGCTGAATTTGTTGATTCAAACGTACACTACCTACCTCAAGCACAGAAACAAAAACAAGTTCTTATACAAGGACGCAATCCAAATCAAAAAGAGTATATTCAAAAACTTTTAGATCCTCAACAAACTATTATTTTCGCAACGGGACCTGCAGGCACGGGTAAGACCATGCTGGCTGTACTAGCGGCTGTTAAAGCACTCAAGGATCAAAGGATTGACAGAATTATTGTGACGAGACCGGCAGTGGGCGTTGATGATGAAAAGCATGGTTTTTTACCAGGAAGTTTAGAGGAGAAGATGGAGCCGTGGACCAAGCCTATATTTGATGTCGTTCGCGAATACTACAATGCAAAGCAAATACAAACCATGATTGCTGAAGGTGTGATTGAAATATCTCCACTTGCTTTTATGCGGGGTCGAACTTTTAAAAACGCTTTTGTTATTGCAGATGAAATGCAAAACGCTACACCAGGGCAAATGAAAATGTTGCTAACACGCATTGGTGACGATAGTCGAATGGCTATTACAGGAGATATTGCACAAACAGATAGGCAAGAACATGAAAACGGACTTATGGATTTTCAAAAGTTATATGCACAGTATAGTGGGAGCAAATACATCAGTGTATGCGCCTTTGATCATTTTGACATTGAAAGACACCCGGCAGTTGCAGAAGTGTTAGACATCTACGGCGATAAATAATAAGTTATAACAATTAAGATAAATTTATCGAATACGGAGAAGTTAAAATGGATTATAGATTCGCAATTCGTTGCTGGCAGGATAAAGCGGGTAGCGAGAATGCAAAAGTGAACATTTTTGTGGGCAGTACGAAAGTCGCTGATGAAGTTGAAGTCACTGCTACCAGTGAAGATAGCCCACAGGTTATTGCGTGGGAAAGCACAGGATTAACTGCGCCTGCTAGTGATACTACTGTTGCTATTAAAGTAGTGCTTGTAAATGAATATTATGTTGATGCGGATACAGACAGAAATGTAAACATTAACGGCATTGGATATCTTACTAAAGCCGCAAACGGTAGCTACAAAAATGTTTCAGATGGCACTTTCCGCGACGATGAAACTACGGTCACCGATTTTACTGTTTATGCCAACTATGATATCTTTGGGATACCAACTGCAGTGACAGGTGATCAAATTGCAGATGATTTTTGGAGCAGCAGAGAAACAGATGGTTTCTATACAGTTCCAGTATTGGGCGGTAGTGACGACACTGGTGTTACAATGACATTTCCAGTTAAAACATTTACATGCGCGGAAGCATAATAGTTTAAATTTCTACAAAAAAAGAAAAGAGCCTTAAGGCTCTTTTTTTATGACTTGAATTTGGCAGAGGATGTAGGAGTCGAACCCACGCTTACAGGGTTGGAGCCTGTCGTGCTACCGTAACACTTATCCCCTATTGGCGATTCCGAGAGGATTCGAACCCCTGACCCACTGCTTAGAAGGCAGTTGCTCTATCCAACTGAGCTACGGAACCTAAACTTTTATGTTGCGCTTACTAGCTCTACGAAGTTTTCTTAACTTGTTAAATTTACGCTCTAGACAATCACAAACTATGTCTTTTAGTTTGCGGCGTTTTGATCTTGCCGCGTCACTCTTTGCAATACGTTTTGCTTTATTCATGTTCTCCACCGGGATCATTTGGATCTAGCATAACTTTTTTACCATTAATCCACATATGTCCTCTTGTGCGGCTTACAGAATGATAACCATCCGAGCGCAAATTAAAAAGTGATGGATTGTTTTTTGCTAGAGTAAATGTCCCGACTGTGATTGCAATTGCTGCTAATACAATAACGTGTGCAATAGCAGTAATGCCAAACATCCACATACTACCAAAATAACTACTAAACACAATACACCACATCCATGCTAATACCTGCATAACCATATGTCGTGTGTTCAAATCTGGAATGTTGCGCAGTGGATTCATGTTATGGTCCATTATTGCGTTCCATCCATTAACTACAAAAGTTCTCACCGGATAAACTCCTTTTTCATATGTAACTTTAAGTGGATAGTGAGCATCCACTATGTCTTTAAACTCTATAGCATCGTACTGATCAACAAAGTACCTTACAACTTTATGGTCTTTGAAATATCCACTAACCCGATACAATTTCGTATATCTCTTTCCAGTTCTTAGCAAGAGGAAAGTCCTTGTTGTCCATGTTAAAGCCATGTTCTACTAGTATAGGGGTTAGTCCTTGCTTTTGACCAGCAAGTGCGTTATCAGGCTTATCTTCTACCCAATACATGCCGCTGTCTGCATACTTGTTAAGTGCTTTATCTTTGTCTGCACCTGTTGCTAAACAAGTAACAGTTTCAAACGTACCTTCACCAAACAGTTTGTCCAAGTTCCGCTTACGCAACTTTTGTGCATACTTGTTTGTGCTAAGGCTTGTAATAGCAATAAATGTCCAACCTTCATCTGCCATCTTTGTTACATATTCAACTGCATCACGCAGTGGAGGAAGGTAACCAATTGCAGCACTTTCGTTAAAAATCTTTACTAGTTTTTTAACCTGCGGCTTGTCAATACCATAACGTAGTGCCATATCATACATAAGATTTGCACCTTCTACTTTAGTAAATCCATGCTCTTGCATAAAAATATCAAATGCATATTCCCAATTAAGAACTACGCCATCACAGTCTACTAGTATTGTCTTTTTCATATTATCTCCTAAACATCAACTTACTATATTAATATAGCACAGTATTAGACTTTGTCAACTGTTTTAACATAGTTAAGCACAGTTTCTTTTCCACCATGGAACTTGCTTGTTTGATGTCGCTTTACTTTGCCTTTGATCTCACAAGTTTCGCCCCAGTGATCTGCTGAATGTTTAGTAAAGAAGCATACAATGCTACCATTCATTTCTGCATTAACTACATGACACTGTAAGCGTTGAATAAAACTACAATTGAGAATGTTAATTGTGTCGGTAATATCTTCGCCCAGTGTGCCAATGTGTATGCTGGAGGTGCTGAGTTTGCGCATCTGTGTATCAGTCGCGTCACGCTTTACTGCACGAAAGTATGCTTTAGGTAAACTAGCAATAACGCCAATGTCACGGCGATCAACTAACTTACAGTTAATAAGACCAAGAACTTTTTGCTCAAAATCATTTATTTTATTTCCCATAGCCTTGAATGTAAGACCCTTGTAGTACTGAATCATTTGTTCAGCAATGTCTGCGCACTCTTGTGAGACATGATCTACAAATACTGCACGACTATCTTCTAGTAGTCCTAGGTGCGTTTGTACAATCGTTTTGTTTGTAACTGTGCCGTAGTTAATGTAATCTTCGCCTTTCTGCTTGTGAGCAGATACAGCAAAAGTCATTACAGTTTTAAGATCGAATAGTTGTTGAGCTTGCATTGATTGATCCTCTGTGTTTGTGTTACTATATATACAGTAACACAGATTAGAACTTTGTCAACCTATTTGTGCAAGTTCTACCAGAGTTGCTGCTAAGTTAATCTCTTGGTCTGCTACCATTGGAATATTACGCAATCCTTTTGCAATTATTAAGATTGCAGCATCCTTTTGATCATCTGTAGTTCCCCACAGTTCCAAGTTGTCGTACATCCAACGGAACAGTTCATCCATTTCCTCTGGACGTACTTGACTGCACAGCATCTTACGAGCTTCTAGTATTTTGCCTTGCTTAAACAAGTCTACTACTGCTAGTTTATAGTCCGCTGTTGAACTGTCACCTTCATTAGGTTTTATCAATTTGCCGTCAATGGTATTCATCTGACACAGGTTCAAACACTTGCGCAAGTCAGGGTATGTTGCTTTTACATAACTATCCAGTGTGTCAATATCAATCTCTACACCTTCAGTAACACACACTGTTGCAATCCTTGCAGTAAACTCTGTGTGATCTATTTTTTCAATATGAAAGCCTTGACATCTACTGTGTAGTGCAGGGATAACTTTGTTTGGATAGTTGCATGTAAGAATAAAGCGCGAACTACTAGAATATGTTTCCATAACACCGCGCAGTGCCGCTTGACCATTGGGCGATATATAATCTGCCTCGTCAAGTAGTACAACCTTAAACTCACCAAAGGGCATAGTTTGTACAAAGTTAGTAATCTTATCACGCACATTTTCAACACTGTTCTCACGACTAGCATTTATCTCTAGTACATCATACTCGTCAATATCTAGCATGTTAATAAGCACTTTTGCAAGTGTAGTTTTACCTGTGCCTGGAGCTCCACTAAACAGCAAGTGTGGAATAGTTTTTGCATCTACCCAGCCCTGTACTTGTTTACGTTGTGCATCATCGCGGAACACATAATCTGTTAGTGTACTAGGGCGATATTTCTCAGTCCATAATTCTTTCATTTATTCTTTCTCTTTAGTGCAAGTGATTTTTGAATATAACCATCTACTGTATATTCTTGTTTATAATTTCCATCTATATCATAGTATCTATAATTATACAACGCACAACTGAAGGAAGTCAATATTCCATACTGTTTGCGTAGTAATTTATACCATGCTACAAAATGTTTATATTCATGTTTACAGTGATTGATAAAGGTCAAAATCTTCTTTGTAAAGGTCTTCAACATTGCACTCTTCTATGAAAAAATTAATTAGTGCTATTAACGCAGGGTCTGCGTTCTCTGGATATAGTTCAAACGACTCGTATACATTGTCAGTTGCCCACGCATCAAAGTCGTCTAGTTTGACGAACTGCCAAGTGATATTCTTGTAACGCTCACTTGCACTGGTTTGTCTTTGCAAATGCACCGGGTCAATGTTATGCCAATCTTTAGGATCATCTTCCAATGTTTCACGCAGTAATTCTTCTGTATACTGCCACTGCACCATTGGCTCTTTGCCTTGTGCTGCCGCAAAGCGTTTGGTCACTGTTTGAATCTGCTTTGGCAATCTACCGTTAGGATTCCTAACAAGGTAAATTGCTGTTGCTTCTTCAATCTTTTTTACATCTGCATCACCAAGTTGTACAAAGCCGTTTTGTTCGCCCCATGCAACAATACTGCGTCTAGCACATTTAGGGCTAGTCCCTATCAGATGTTTGCCGTTCCATATTACCATCAACTAAATTTGCAATACGTTTATACAATGTATAAACCTGTTCTTGCAGTTCCTTTATATTGTGTCTTAACAACTCATTTTCTGCTTGTGTTGCTAACATTTGTTTTCTGTATACTTCTGCATCACTTTGGGTATGATCTTTGTAAGTCATTTAGACCTCCATTTTGCCTACACTTACCTTGCCTTCATATGCACGAGTCTGATGCCCGGCGGTTGCTTTAAAGATTGTATCAGCAGGTTCTTCATCCTGGATACCCAATACATCGTCAGGATCAACCGTGCGCACTGTTTCGCCATTTAGTTCAAAGCCGCGGCTCCAGCGTCCATGTGCTACTAGTACATACTGTCCCACACTAACATCCTGTTGTTCATTGCCAACGGCAATTACTTCGCCCCAGCGAGGATGAATGCCACCAACTTTGCCATCATCACTTAGTACAATAATTCCACCTGGAGTTTTGTGTCCAGCGAAATCCATATTACGCACAAGAATGCCGCTACGCAATGGCTTAAAAATGCCTTCAACTCTTGTATTCATTTATTCCTCCGTAGTTTTCTTTGCTGCCGCTACTGCCGCTGCCAACCCACCTGTTGGCGTTTTAGGTTTTTCTTCTGCCTTTACTTCAACTGTTTCAGTAGGCACTGTCATGTTTTCTACAGGAGCAGGTTCTGCTTGTACTTGTGGCTCCCAGTCTTGCCAATCATCATCTGCTTCTAATCCTGTACCTTCTGGAATAGCGCCATCCTGAGGAACCATAGTGTTTAGTTCATTGTACTCGCGCATAATATCTTCGCGACTTTTTGTAATACTTCCATCAGCCGCAATTTCATCGCCACGAGCATTTACATTCATGTTGCCCAGTGCAGGTACAGTTTCATTATTCAATAGCAGAGCACCAAAGTCTACTTGTTGACCACTTGATGTTCTATAAGTTTTGCCACGTTTAGGTGCCATTTCGATTCTCCTATTATATGCGTATATTATATACTTATCTTAAAAATTCTGCAATATCTAAATCATAGTAAAGGCTATCAATTTTATGAACACCTATTAGATAAAGCACATAACTTGCTACACTCGATCCTCTGCCTACACCCCAAACAATATCTTGCTTTCGCATAACATCTACAATGTAAACAAGAAAGCGCAGTAGGTCAAACATATCTCGTTCTTGATACAACAACAGTTCTGTGCCTACACGTTGTAGTTCTGCATCTGTGTTACATAGTTTTAACAGATATTCTGCAATGTCTAACTGTTTATACTTTTCAGGCATGTGCCAGTTGCTTTGATTTTCATTATGATACTGTGCTACATCAACGCCTATTTCATCTAATTGTGTTATAAACATGTTTAAATGAAGTTTCTTAGATGCACTATTAAACTGTTCACTATCTTCTAAACACAAGTTAGAAACATCAAGTGCAGGATCAGAATACAGCATCTCTACTGCCTGATTCTCACTCAGTACCTGTCTACTATATTTGTCAAGCAATATCGTCATTATCACTCTTTGGTGGCTTTTTAAAATCTTTCAAACTAATTACATCTGCTTCTTTAGGTGCATCTTCATACTGTAGATCAATTTCATCCCAGGGCTGATCTACAATTTTAAGTCCTTCGTGCAACAAAAACAGTTGCGCTGTAGGCTTGTACCAATACTCTACATATGCTTCCAAGTCCGGTTCATCCTCAAACAGTTCAAGCAAGTTTTCATTGCCGCCATCTGCTTCACTAAAGTTATGGCTTACACTTCGTGCCTGATGGCTATTAATAGTAATACTGTCTACAAAAAACACTTCTTCACACATGCTGTTGATCTTAGTGTACAAGCACATTGCAATTAGATGGTCCCATGGATCGTCCGGAAACACATGTACCTGTGCTTTAAACGGAATCTCACTAAGCAACTTTAAATTGTGACTGCCTACAAAAATACTGTTATCCAATATCTCATGAATATAGTATTGTATACGCTCCATTGCCTTGTTGTAAAGTTTATTTTTACTAGTGTTTGGCATAAGTTGAACTGTAATATTCCAAGTGTTTGGAATAATTACATCCTCGATAATCATTGTAGTGTTAAAGGTTTCGTTAAGTTCTATCATTTAAATGTCGATTAAATCGTCCCAGTTTGTGCCTTTGCTGTCAGCATTTTCGTTTGCTTGTTGTGTTCGCTCTCTGTCTCTGCGCATTGATTCTTCTCTGTAATCATTTAACATAAGTTCTACTTGTGAAATCATATTTGCGTTACCAGTTTGATGTCCGTAGATAATACGCTTTTGCAACTCGCCTTGTTTTTTAAGCAAGTCTGCATCGCTAAGTTCTCTGAGATTTGGTGTTAGTGGATGGTTCATCTTAGTCCGTCCCTGCGTTGTTCACAATATGTGTTGAACGTTGTCCAATTTCGCCACACAAGCCAAGCACCTAGCGCACTCCATAGCATGCTAGGAATCAGCATTAGTTTAAGACTAAACATTAAAAGTACAGCAAATACTGCACATACTATGTGATCTTTAGAGGTCACCGTCCTGCCTGTTCTCGCTGTAGTATGCATCAAATGATCCACCTGGATAACGTGCTTCCAGTTTGCGTACATTCTCTGCAATTACATCGTTAGGATCAATGTTAAGAGCGCGGCAACTATTAATCCAGTACCACATAATATCACCCAGTTCTCGTTTTGCATGAAATTGAGTCTCCTCTGATAAAGGTTTACCTTGGAAAATGCATTTCTTTACAATTTCCATGAACTCGCCGCCTTCGGCACTAATACCAACAGCACCTGTAAGCAGCAAACTTACGTTTACGCCAGTTTCTTCTAGTCTGCTAATAGCCATAGCCATTTCGCCACTATCGTTAGATTCTTGTGAAGTTACTTCTTGTACGAAGTCTTGATATTTGTTTAAGTCAATTTTGTTCATAGATACCTCTGTTCAATATCTATATATTATACATGTTATAGAGGTTAAGTCAACCGTTAAATTGCTTGAAGAACTAGTTTTTTCCAGATTACTGATGAACCATCAAATGTGCCAGTGCAAACATATAAATTTGTAGCATCTGCGGCAATATCGCCTATTTTGTCACCTGCTTGTCCAGCCGCCACTGCAGTGCGAACTTCAATTGCTCTGTTGTTGCGCAAACAATCAATTACAGCAATACTTGAACCACTGTCATCTGTAACAAATTCAAAGATGTGTACGCCAGTTCTGTCAGGTGTAATAACTCTTGCGCCATTGCTGCCAATTAGTTGATCTTGTCCAATGTCTACTGCACTTGGTAGTGTGATAGTGTGCCCTACATTTGCAACGTTAATTTCAACACGGATTGTGCCTACTTTGCCACTTGCTGGGAAGTTACTAAATGCAAGTGTAATACTTCCGCTTGTAGTCGCTGTTACATACGGGCCATCTTCATAATCACATGTTACTGTTCCACTAACAGATCCCTTAGCAATACGAGTTTCACTCATATCCTTTAGTTCAAAGTCTTCCATAACAGCACCAGCGCCGTCATTGTTTAGACTCTCACCACTTAGCGCACTCTTTAGTACTGCTTTTGCTTCCAGGTCACTGATCTCTGTCTTAGCAGTATCTAGTGCTGTTTTTAGGTTTGTAAAGTTATCACGAAATCCTTGGCTGTCATTGTCCTGACCTGCCACTGGATACGCTGTGTCAATACCTGTTGTAATAATTCCGCTTGCCATTATCTATAAACTCCGTTTGTGGAAACTGTGCATATATTTATCTTTCCGTGTAAGGCAGTCTATCAAAAGGTCCTGCCTGTGGGAATTTAACATACTTGTCGCCGTCATCTTGACTTGCATAATTGTCTATAAATCTAAAGAAATTTGTGCCGCCATTATCAAATGTTGTAGTAGGATCTGTAATATCAAAAGTAGTTTCATCAGTTGTTGTAAACTTGTTTGATGTCTTATCGTAGTACTTGCTTAGATTATTATCTAGTATAAATCTATCAACTTCAAAACTTATCTTTTTAATATCTAGATTAGCGGTTTTAATGCGCTGTTCTAGTCTATATTTAATTTTAGCACTAGTGCCGGGCTTACAGTATACAATAGGTGCTGCAAGTTTCCATCCTAACACAGTATCATCTGCTTGTTTATCCTGCATCCAATTTGGTAATACCTTGCGTTCTAGTATTTGGTAACCAATGTCTGTTTTAAGTCTGCTGCGCATATTTTCTATGCTGTTAGGATATACATAGTAATCATTTGCTTGTGAAGCAAGATAATGTCCGTGGCTAACATTTGGATTACTATCTGAAACATTAATTGGATTTGCCCAAGTAGTATTGTTACTGCGCACGTCTTGTCTTAGCACAGGGCCTGCACTTGATCCAGTAGTTGGATCTGTGCCTTGTTTGTTGTCAACAAGTTCTACATAAACAATTTCATATTTTACTGTGCCGTCACTATTAAGTGCTCTTGCAGTTTTAAATCCACCAAACCTCAGTGTGTTATTCCAGAAGTTTTTACTCATTGCCTCAACATAGTCTGTTTCTGGCACTGGTGATAAGCCTGCTGCAATCATAGTGCGTATGTCTTTTTGAACACCGAATGCATAATCACTAGGTCTATAAACATCTTGTTGAGGAATATCATCATTGTTTTGTATTAAACTATCGTATACGTCTCTTTGGTCTTGTGGCGGCAATGCACGAGCAAATAAACTTTCATATGGCTTGTTAGTATCTGCATCAACTGTAACAGTGAATTTTTTAAAGGTGTCAATGACTCCGTCTGAACTGTAGATTCTAACTGTGAATTCGTGTATGCTTTCAAAAGTAGTTTCGTTGGTGTATAAATCTGCAATGTCAAATGTAGTAATACCTGTGTCAAACATCATTGTTTCAAAACTTACTCTGCCAATCAACAGCCCGCTGCTGTTTAGTCTAAGTCCTTGAGGAAGATTTTGTACTGCACCTATGCTTCGTTTAAGTTCATACTGCACAGGTCTACTATCACTAATGGTTGCGATAACATCTAACTCGCTTTGCTCACCTGTTTTAATTATGCCTAAATCACTATCGGGCCAAGCAATGACACTGTCAATATCACCTTCAATAGTCATTGTGAAACTAATTGTGTCTTGACTTATATAGTCTGTATTATCACGCTTGCGACAGAAAATACCAAAACTAAAACTTGCGGTTGTACTTGCTTGTGCAGGAATATAGCCGCTTATCCAGCCACTTGCAGGATCTAAAACAAGTCCAGTTGGTAGATTTGCAGTCTCAGTGTCAAAATTTAAACTATCAAAACCCTGTGTTGCTCCGTCAAAGCCGCCAATTAACTGGAACTCAAGCACGTCACCATCAAAATCTTTACCAAGCACTTGGAAACTAAAGTAGTTTTCATGTTTGATTGTTCCAAGTTCTGTTGCCTGTGTAAGCATTGCAGGTCTTCTTAAGTTAGTTTGACTTGCATCCATCAAACTGTTAATGTCTGTGTCTGTGCTTATACTTGCATAGTTGTCTGCAGTAATAGTGGCAATATCAGAAGTAAGAACATTGCGACTTTGTGCATATAAACTATATGTCTTTAAATCAATTTGTTTGCTGTCACTTACTTCAACTGTAAACTCATAATTTTTGCTTACACTTTTAGTGCCAAAGTCCCATTCGCCAATATCAAAATTATTAACATCAAATCCAGGGGTACCATCATTATCAGCAAAAGGTTCTATGTATCCGCTAATACGTCCTGTTGAACTTACTGTAACGCCATCAGGAATATCACCGCTTTGTAAACGCCATGTAAGTGTATCGCCTGGATCGGGATCTGTTGCTGTTAGTTGCACATCAACTTTATCACCATCAAAGTATGCACCTAAGTTTTCTGACGGAAGCGGTATGACTGCAAATCTTCCTTCATCATCTGCTGTGTTTAGAACATCATCTGCTGTCATTCTAACATTATCCGCACTATAATTTAGTGTAGTGTCTGTTGCACCTAAGTTTTCTGCCGAAAGTGTGT
>Ga0307488_10002928_pt1 | contig 14323 bp, 12 predicted proteins | sample SB02metaG_FD_202248 | JGI IMG/M metagenome (GOLD analysis project Ga0307488, IMG submission 202248) | Sea-ice brine microbial communities from Beaufort Sea near Barrow, Alaska, United States - SB 0.2 | ecosystem: Environmental > Aquatic > Marine > Coastal | place: USA: Alaska | collected... | reverse complement strand
GTGACACACCAACAGGTTGCACTGATAGACTCACATCACCGGGACCGGTGACCTTTTCATACGTATTTTCAAGTGAAGCACAATTTTCGCCAGTCGACGGTGGTTCATGCCATACGTGATGTATCCCTTGTGTATGCTGTACAACACCAGCTGCACTTCGATGTCCTGCAAAACTACCTTCACTTGTATCATGCAGGCCATCTGTTTCATCTTCATTCAAGAACTCTGTATGGTAGCGGTGCGGGTCGTGTGATTTGTTGGATAGGAAGCGTCGTATGGTGTACTGGTTGACAAAGAGGTCGACTACAAGACGAATCATAATCAAGTCGAATTGAGCAAAAACCAATGCAATCGAAGCCACGGACATAGTACCACAGTAGAGAGACCATGTCTGTGAGATGAAGAGCATTGTGAACTTTGAATAAGGAATCGTTCTGGATTTATGGTCCATCACGGTATTTTGAATCCATGGGCTAATAGCGTCAGATGCAAAGTCATTGATTGCAGTTGAAATAACGACGAATCCAACCACTGTCAGGTATCGAGCCAGTGTATCGATTTTCATTCCCATGTAAGTCAGTGTAGGTGATGGACCCACTCGCATGTACGCACTTCCAAAAATCCCCAGCCAGGTAAACCCCCCGAGACATATGAAAAACCAGATTGAGATACATGCAATCGTTACTCGTTTGTCGTCAAATGCATTGTCTATGCAACCGCCAAATGAGTTGATACTAGGGCGTTTGGTGGGTGGCCTTCGCGACTCATTATCCTCATCGACCATACGAACTTGTGTCTTCATCGATTGAAATGTGTCTGCGTCCATTCATTAATAAAGATTTATTCACGCGTCCGCGACTTATCGACTTACATTGGAACATCCAGCGCGATTGACCCAACAACTGATACAAGTATCGAAATTCACACCTCACCCATCACGTTCGCTTAATGCTTGTAGAAACATAGAGTCGTAGTCGATTGAATTATCTGGTATGGCTGTGTGCTCCTTATCGCGATCGTCTGGTAAATCAGAATAACTGTTTAAGTTTTCCACTATACCCCGGGTCAAACCTGGTGCTGGGATAGCAGTTACACCAACTCCAGTAACTTCTGACTTTTCTGTTATCACAGACGGTGCACGGTACGAAATTACAGATCCCGTGGACGGGTTAGTCTTTGTGTCTCGCACTACTACGGCGACACTGTCATTACTAGACGCCTGGTGTACGCCCTGGTGTACGTGGTCTGGTGAGAACAAGTCGCATTGTGATGCTTGATGTTTAGTGGTCCATACGTGAGTACCAGCAAGACACGCTGATATAAGTAATACACCTGCTATTGCAAGCGATGGGGGGGTGAGGAAAAGTACACAACTAAACCGTATAATACATGGAGTAAATGGTGCCACTGTAGAGTATCGAAGATCTTTATAATTAACCGTGTACATCCAGGTGAGAGAAAGAACAGTGAAAGACCAGATGCGTAGGTTGTTTAGGAATGGGTCATGGGTACTTGCAGGCATGGCACATGTACTGAGGACTACCAGAAGCAAGCTTGTACTCAATACGCACAAGAACGGACCTATAGAAACGTGCGTATTTGAGCTAAATTGTGATCCATAAATGTTATTCATGTGAAGTTGTTGGCGAGGTCGTTTGTTATTTGTATCAATTGATGTGTCTGGTATCGAATCCGGTACCATAGCACTCATAGATTGAGTCGGTGGAAATAACAGATGGAAAATCCCCTGTTGTTCCCCAAATACCAGTACAAATATGTTACCGACAGTGAGTATTATTAATATTACGGTGTGGGCAGCATCCCCATGCAACCTCTCTTGAATCCCTGCATCTCGTAACTCGTGTACTAGAAGTGAACCTGCTAAGACAGCGGTGCAGCTGTTTGTGTTTATGATATACTCCTGCGCGAGCCAGTTGTCGTTGTATAAAACAGCCAAAATTATAGCATACCGCTCAGTTACAAACAACACTGGTACAGATGCATAGTGGAAAATCATCAACGCGCACACCTTTGCGATGCAAACAAGAATTGGTTTATATGAAGTTGCAAGTGTCATGTCGATATTCATCTGAATTGGTGTTGATACAACTGGAACACTCTCAGAACGGTTGAGTTGAATACCAGCAGAACGGTGGGGTTTGGGTGCACACACCGATATTGTGCAATTAATCCCCTCGTTCCTGGCTGTAGACTGCCTCTTCAGTTGGTATGGCTGTTTTGTGTATAGAAATCTTCTCAACAGTGTTTAGATACGTGAATTCATTTCCTATATAATATAGAAGCTCTACCAAGCCCAACGCGTAGTGTATTGTCGACAAACCTAATCACCCAAATCTATTCATCAAAAAGACGATCACTATATTAAGTGGTGATATGATCATAAATAGTAGTGGATCTGTGATACTTTCCGATCATGATTCGAGTTGAACAGATGGAACCATCTACGGGCTGGCTTCTATTTGTTTTGACTATGATAATACACGCGTGCACCTTTTTTATTCTGCAAAGTATTGCTGACAAATTCAGTTCATACATGTTACGAACTGATTTATCCATTGTGAAAGGAGTCAACCCAATACCAAAAAACCAAGCAGGTATGCATGAAAATCTACCACATGGGATCAAATCGGATCAAAGTCGGTATATGTTGCCCGACTTCAACATACCAATCGGTGGTATCGGTGGCAGCAAACGGGGTCAGTATCAACAACTACATGAAACGTTAGACGTGAGCGTATTTAGATGAGACACATCGCCATGTATATATCTCGATTACATGCCCGCCACACCATTCCACACCGCCCCCACGCCACAGTCTATCAAAAATTCATGTAAAAATCAGGAAAAATCATACTCAATATCTCCTCACCTCCCCCCAAATCGTCTAGTGGGTGGGATGGATATGAATTCATATGAAATTTCCCGATGTCGACCATCTGCATGAAAGCCTTGCTAACCTGGGCCTTCATGAAGAAGAGAGGAGGATCATGTGCCATGAGCTCATGTAGAATGCCTACTGTATTTTGCACCTCATTAATGTACATATCCTGGTCATACGAAAAGGCGTTGATATCGCTCCTCCTCATCATTCTCCCAACCGGTCCGTCGTCCGCCATGGTAACGACGATGTTCCAATCGGTGAAATCGTGAACTTCTTGCAGGAACTGCGGCACGTAGAAATGCATTTTCATCGTTCCGCTATCATCTGGTTGTTCGCCGACAAAGATCCGACTGGCGATCTTGAGCTGAAGTGCAGACAGATGAAGATATGGCTCCCCGAATCGATACAGAATGTTCGACGTGAGGTTGACTTCGTACCGCCCCCCTTTCTGTGTAATGGTGTGGAAAGGCTCCCGACATTGGGGACATATGGGATTTCCCTCCGCCTGTGTGGCAATGACCATAGCACATTCCATGCATACTTCATGAATCATGGAGCAACCATTGAGCTTACAGCATTGCGTCACGGGAGTGTCATTGCAGATGATACAACACAAAACACCGGCCATGGAACCGTGTGTGATCGATTGATCTGTGTGTTGAACGGAAGGTCATTTAAAGATCCGGTATTTGTGTCGAATGAGTTGACTAAAAACCATCCGTCACAGAAAAAATCTTTTTGAGTTGACTTAAAATCATCCGTCATAGAAAAAAAATATTTGCAGAAATGTCCGTTATTAGTGTCGAATGAGTTGACTAAAAATCGCACGTGTACATTTTCATTGCACGTGCGTACGTACATTTTGCTGGGGAATTCCTATGTACATCCATATTTTGCTGGGGAATTCCTATGTACAGTCCGTGTACCCAAAAGAGTCGCAGGGTGTATTTATCTTCACGATTTACGTATTTTTTTATTTGACCTGCAGGGATTTTTGACACAGGGTCGTAGAAGTGTATTTATCTCTATAACGTATAAATAATTTACAGGGATTTGTCGAACCGGTGTATTTATCTCTATAACGGACAAAAAATTTGCAGGGATTTATCGAACCGGTGTATTTTAAATAATTTGCAGGGGTGTGTTTTAATGGTTTACACGTAGTACGTAATGCAAAACGTTTTGCCTCTGCCAGCATAAAAGCGCCAAATCGTTCCGAAGATTTTGACACACCACCAAATTGTAATCCTGCCACGGTTTTTCAAATGGAACACGATTGGGAGGCTCTGTTCCATGGGACCGACGGACCCGACACCTCGCAGACGACTACCCTGTGCGATGACGTGGATCCAAGCGCTGCCGGTAATAACCCCGCGAACAGTGAGAACATCGACTCAAGCCTCAACTCGAACAACAACTACGACAACTACAACATCAACCACAACAGCTCGCAAGATTCTATGAAGCAAGAATCCTCTGGGCTCCTCCAAGGAGACAACTACAACGCGGAGAGTATGCCTGGTATGAACCAGCTCTATGAAGCCATGGGGGTTTGCGACAACGCTTCGCTTCAATATCCTATGAACCAAGGCTCCTCTGGGCTCCTCCAAGGCTCCTCTGGGCTCCTCCAAGGCTCCTCTGGGCTCCTCCAAGGCTCCTCTGGGCTCCTCCAAGGCTCCTTTGGGCTGCTCCAAGGAGACAACTACAACGCGCAGAGTATGGCTGGTATCAACCAGCTCAATGGAGCCACGGGGGTCGGTGACAATACATCGCTTCCGATCCAAGAACCGACGATCACTTACACCGCACCGACTTTCAACCTCTTTGTGGTCGACAACTCGGTCAACTTCTCGGTCAATAACTCGGTGGACAACTCGATGCACAACTCATTCGACAACTCGGTCAACAATTCGGGGGGAAACAAGGAAAACGAGCCACCACTCACCAAAGGTGGTAAGACGAAGAGGAAGGCGCGGGCCAAACACTTGAACAATGAGATCGCCGAATCCAGAAGGGTACGGAACTGCAAAAACGCCCATGACAACCGCGAAAAGAAAACGAACATAATGAAAGATCAGTTGGAGAAGATCACCAACCTCGAAGAAGAACGTCGGACCGACAAGAAAGAACTCGACAGCAAGGACGTGACCATCGACATCCTGTTATCCACCAAGGAGAAGGACAGGATCGTCATCGAGCAACTACGGAATGACGTCCGGAAGCTGTCCGCGGTCGCTACTTCGGGTCCATGAGTGCTGGCTGGAGACTAGAGTCTCGGCCTCGGACTCACCGCTCTATGAGTATTGGTTGGAGGATAGAGTCTCGACCTGTGAGTGGTGCGTCTATGGACGGTGTGTCTGTAATAAATACGTTTACACCCCCAAATCGAGTAATCCGTACAGAACCGGACACTTCAGATATATATGATAACTATTTAAGATGTTTGATTTCCAATACATAATACTACAAATGGACCAACCCCACCCTGGAGAACTCGACCCTGATCCCCGGGAACTATGGGAAGCAGCAAGAGATGGAGATGTCCAACATTGTCGGGAACTAATTCATACAAACGGTTTTAACCCCGAATACGTAGAACACGAAGACGATCGCCAAGGTACAACTGCGTTGATTGTAGCATTAATATGGAGTGGTTTGTATACAAAGGTAAAAAAGGTAAATTGTGTAAATTGTGACCATTTAGCGGTTGTGAAACTACTTCTATATTATGGGGCTGATGCTTCAAGAATTTGTAATAACGGAACCAACGCGCTACACAATGCGATAATATATACACCCTCTAAGGAGTACCTGTTTCTTATCCTCAGCAAGCTCGGTCGAAACCAGCTCGATGTCAAAGATCTCGATGGTCGAACAGCACTCATGTGTGCAATTCTGTTTACTGACCCAGCCCTGTATGAAAATTACGTAACAGCGCTCCTAAGACACGGGGCTGATGCCCACACAGTTGACAACAAGGGAAACTCAATTCTGCACCAGATTGTTTCTCCTTCTCAATGGCTGTTGGATACAGTGAAACCATACCACGTGGACATCAACCGCCGGTGTGGTTACGGTAGAACACCGATACAATTCCAAATTTTCCAACGTCGCAGGGGTCGAGGAAGTGAATGTTTTGCCCGCGTAATTGCACTACTTTTAGCAAATAATGTTGACATATCTATCGTAGACGACGACGGCAAAACGGCGGTGGAAAACGCAAAATCTTTCTTTCCAGAAGATAATAAAGGTCTACTCCTTTTACAGTACAGAGAGACAGAGAGGGCGAGGATGCTGGCATTTGCAATGGGAACCCATCCTCGAAATAATCCGAATTGTCTCCTTGGGGGACTTTCCCCAGAATATATGCAAATGATCGCCGATGCATCGGGATTTGACCGAACTCGACCATTTTCAAAACATGACAAGGAATTCTAAAATACACTTGACACAACTACATTTTCCATAAAATGGTGTTTACTCATCACTGTCAGAGTCCATGTCGCTCACACCAGCTGCTACAACTGCCGCAAGCGCCAGCAGAGCCTTTGAAACCATCTTCTGCTTCTTTGACTTCTTCTCTTCTTGTTTCTTGGTCACAGACTTCTCAGTGTAGAGCGTTGTCTTCTTCTTCTTCTTCTTCTTGGACTTGTCGTTCTTGGACTTGTCGTCCTTGACCTTGTCACTCATCTGGCTATAAGACCCCAAAATCGAACCCCCACCCATACCCTCCTCATGATCATCATCCGAATATCCATCAGAGCCACTATCCGAATACCCATCAGTGTCATACTCCGGCATGTAGTCAGACTCGTCACCAGACTCGTCACCAGACTCTTCGTGCCCAATGCACGATCCCTTACCTTTGGAATCGAAGATACCCTTCATGTACTCAGCCTTATACTTATGAAAGAAGGAAGGGAGATCCACGATCCAAGAATTGTATACGGCGGTATACCCAGCCCATTTGACCAGGTACACAGTACCAAACTCACCAACCTTGCTATCAAGAACCTTCTCGACTTCGTACAGACTATCGTTGTCCCCAATCGGAATCGGTGCAGCGGGGTGTGTCTTGTTGTTTTTCTTCACATCACGGCGTGGCTTCAATTTGGTGATCTTGCCATCCAACTTCATGTACACCATCGCGTGTACTTGGAATAGTCGGTGCCACTTAATCAATCAAATTATTTCAATGCCAATTGAATACAATTAAATGCATTACGTATGACCACAAATAAATAATTTTAACGGGAATCATTTTAGCGGGATTTAATTGAATAAAATTACATGCATTACGTATGACCATAGATAAATAATTTTTGACGGGAATTGTTTTTGACGGGAATTGTTTTTGACGGGATTCATTTTAGCAGGATTCATTTCACCGGGATTCATTTTTGACGGCAATCATTTTCGATGGAAAGTATTTCAAATCCATATGCTGCTTATGTGGTCGACTGGTCACTTTAGGGGTACCACCATGGATTATTTAGGGTGGTTATGGTTGTACTCAGGTTCATATGTGTTTAACAATAAAGTCCTTCAGTGAACATTCGTCCAGATCTCTGAGTCTCGAACATGCCCCCAGCTTTGCATGTGTACACCAATACTACCGAACAGCACAAAATATGAACCACATGCTTGCATGCGAGACACAGATACCCACTCCACGTTTTGGCCATTTTCCATTTACTCGAAACCCCGTTACACACCACACAAAACGCCCACCGCCCCCACCCTCCCCTCCACAACCATCTCTCGCACCACGAAATGACACTCTAAGCAGGGTAAATAAGCTCATCACTCCCAAGCAGGGTAAAGAAGCTCATCACCCCCGGCGATATCGCGGGTGGCAACTACGATGAACGAGCAATCGGGAGCCTCTCGAATCTGGACGTTGCATGTCTCTTTAGTGCCTCTGGCGATGAAAGCTCCTGGGTTTGTCTGATGTGGCACGAAGCGTGCGTTTTTGTTGCTCACGGGGCCCGCCGGCAGCAGACCGGGTACTACCCAGTATCCGTCCTTCGCTTGGATAGACATGGTGATTTGAGCGTAATGCAACGGCTTGTTGTTGTCGAGAAGCGCGAAGTCGGCGGGTGCGGTGCGGTTGCCCTTGTACGCGCAGATTGTCGTGCATTCGCGGATCTTCTCATTGCGGTCGAGGAAGACGCTTGTTTGAATCTGACCTTCGACGCGGTACTTCTTCGGCAGGGAGCTGAAGTGGAGCAGACGCCGGAACCTCTCCCCATCTTGGTCGATAGGAATGTCCGGACACTGAGTGTGTTCGAACGTCACCTTACCGTGGCATCTCTTCCCAGAGGGCATAAATGCCCCATGTTGGCAACCGTCGTGGCGACTGTTGCAGCAGAGGTCGTTGGACTCGCCCATGACTTCGTTGAAGACTTCCATGACGACAGAGGCGTGCTGGGTGGCCATGATTTGGCGCAGGGATTCCTTGAACTCCTCCTTCTGCGCCGCCAAATCCTCTCTGATGCGCACTTGTTCCTCGGGTACTCTGTTTTTCCACGACCTTGTTTTGGTGCTAGCCGAACCGATGCACGGCGGCTCGGACGAAGGCACCCACTCCTCAAACGTGTCGTTCCACTCCATGTCGCCCCACTTCCTCTTGTCGGGCTTGACGGGCTGCTTGGATGACTTGGGCTGCTTGGATGACTCGATCGAGCTGGGTTCGTCGAAATCGAAGGCCGCGGTGGTCGAGTGATTGTTCTCCGTCACCGGAAGGCCGTGGTGGTTGAGTGATTGTTCTCCGGTAAACTCGCCCAGTCCAGCCGTGTTTGCGAACTCCTGAAACGCGGTTTCGTCGGTTGTCGGTGTGGTTGTCGGTGCCCATGGAAGACTGTCGTTGACCGGCTTCTTGGGCGCGTCCCCCGACCCCGTCAACTCCATCATCTCAGCAGCCCGCTTGATCTGCCGCTCAGCCGCGAGCTCGTAGTTTCTCGAACCCGGACCGTGGATCTTGTCCCAATACTCTCTCTCTGGGTCGGTTTTCAAGGACGAACGCGGCTTCAATGACACGCCCTTCTCCCACGGTGTCCGATACACCTTTGGGCGACCACGACCTTTCTGGCCCGGTGGTGCCTTGTTCTTGTTGTCGTCCCGTGGACCCGCCGGCGCGTCACTTCCCGACTGCTCCAGCTCCTCCTCCGCCAGCGCAGGAGGAGAAAACTCCTTCAGGAATTCCTGGGAGCTATCCGATTGAACACTTCCACCCGATCCGAGAGTCCACCCGGCTTGGCCCCCGCCTAGCGTGACACCCAGGTCTGTCGATACCGGACAAACGTCAACCACTGGCATGTTGGCAGACATCTCCAGGGCACTTCTCAAAAGCGTGCCACGGACGGCTCTCGGTAGAGGGTGGACGAATTCCAGAAACGTATCGCCTTTATTGCACGAGGATGTTTTTTTGCACGAGGATGTTTTATTGCCCGCGGACGTTTTATTGCCCGCGGACGTTTTATTGCCCGCGGACGTTTTATTGCCCGCGGACGTTTTATTTCCCTTGATTCGTACGCGCTGTTTTAAACATGGTCCATTTATTGGAAATCGTGACTCGTGTTTTTATTTCAAAATGGTCCATCTATTAATCATTTTAAAACGGTCGATTTATTAAAACTCATATTTTATTTTATCACGGTCCATTTATTGGAAATGGGGTGTTCACCCACATTCACCCAATTTGACCACTCGTATAATCATTTTAAAACGGTCAATTTATTGGAACCACTCATATCTTTATTGTATCACGGTCCATTTATTGGAAATGGGGGCCGGTGATGACAACTATTACTTTTTGATAAGCAAGACGTTGGAAATGGGGGGCCGGTGATGACAACTATCACTTGTTTTGATAAGCAAGACGTCCGTGCCCATGTGACCCTATTCGTGATAGTGTTTCCCTTGAATGTTCCTTGAATGTTTCACATGCCAATTCAAGTCATATCAAATTAAGTCATTCACGACGACCACTTAAGGGTGGTCTTGATTTTCGAACACTATCATATATAACTAGTCCTATTCCAACCAACCATGTCGAATAAAAGGTACGAATCGAGTCGATTATGCCACATGATCATTACTTGCGAAATCCTCCTGTTCCTGTTGAACCAGAAGAAAGAGGTGGACCAGATGAAGCAGTGGCCACAGACGGGTCTGAAGGCTCTGAATATCTCCAGTGTACGTCCGAATCCGAGGCAGAGTCCGTGGAATCCGACGACGTACTTCGTTCTCCGAGAACCCAAGAAGAACGTAGCATAGATGATTTAGACACGAAAGCAACTGAAACGTTCAACCTCAAGGGTGATGATTCATCTATGGGATCGCAGGAGAGCGAAGATGATGGTAAGGACAACCTTCGTGACACAGTTGAAGCTGAATGCACTGATGATGAAGAAGAAAAAGTAAAAAGGAAATTGATTTACAGGGACTTGACGCAAAAGGAAATTGATGATAAGGTTGCTTCAGACAATGAAAACTCGGATGACGGATCTAGTGCAAACAGCGATGAATCAGATGTACTTGGCTTCGAAGATAATCCGGATCTTGACAAAGAAGATATCAACCCCGAACAAGATATCGACAAGACTGACCCTAGCGATCTCCCAGACCAAGCTAGTAGAGATAATGCGTTCGTTCGATTAACTGATGCTGCTATGGCGCACTGGAAAATGGCTAAAAAATATGACATTCATTTTCAGATACTCAGCCGAGCTTATGAAAGACATTCAGTGGTTACTGACAACATCTTCTATAAATACATTTTGTTACATTGGCGTGATGATGAAGAATGGAGCTATGACCCCACTCAAGAAGAGATGGCTTTACATGAAGAACAAAATCAATTGTTATACGAAATGAGTAAGATAGGTCATCATCTTCAATCTCTTTACAGGAGAATTCATCTTATACTGAAGCAGTGTGACAAATTCGAAGGTTCTACAGTCCCATCGCAGTGGCGTACTAAGTTTAACGCTATTGCAACAAAATTTCAAAAAGAGAATGACGAAGTAACTCGACCTGTAGATGATTTGAATGATTACCAAACAATAAATGAGACATACAGAGAGCGAAAGAAAAAACTTGAAACGGATGACACCACAAGACAGAAAATGGAAAAAATGGCAAGAGAAAATGCTCAACGTAACTTTGCATCCGTTCGGCGTAGTCACAAGAGAGACAGAGAAGATGATTCAGATGATTCAAATGATTCGGATACCCTTGTTGTATCTGGAGGTGACAACCCGTGGCATGAGCATGAAAGGCATATTAAATTCATGATTCGACAGAGCAAAAGGGACAGATCACGAAAGCGAAGTGACGACCCCGACCCCTCCTGGGATTTGGAACATGAACAGGATATGAAATTGAATGGGGGACCAAGCGCACATGATAGATTAGAGCAGTGGAGGGATGAGGATGCCAAATATGAAAAGGGTGCCATTTCCAGTGATGAGGATGACGAGGAAAACAAATCAAAAGACAACAAAAAACAGAGCCTGGTCGACTGGTACAAAAAAAATAAGAACGGAATCAAGGCAAAATGGATGAAAACAGAAGAATATGCCAATCAGAATCTGACAAATAGAAAGGCAAATACAGAGGCATTCATAAAGTTTGTAAAGCAGATGTATCGAAGACTTCTACCCCCCCCTAAACCAGAAGAAGAAAATGAGGATGATGGTGGTGATGGTTCAGAACCAGAATATGAAGACACAGAAATCGTTAAGAAAGAAGCTTGGATCCATAACAACTGGAAGGATCTCAATAAAAAGTTCGAATTCGACACAAGTAAGAGGTCATTTGAATTATTTACAAACGAAAGATATAATTCGTATTTAAATGAACAGTCGAAAAAGATGAAGAAAAAGAGCCCAAAAGATAAGGCGGTTGGTGGTAAAAAAACGAAAAAGGGTCTGAAAGGTGGCGAGGCTGGTGCGACTGGTGGGGCTGATGGTAAAACTCCGAAAAAGGGTTCGAAAAAGGGTTCGAAAGATGGTGCGACTAGTGTGACTGGTGGTGAAAAAAATGAAAATGACCCGAAACATGGTGCGGTTGGTGCGGCTGGTGCGGCAGGTGCGTCTGGTGTGGATGGTGTTAGAAAGACGGAAAAAGAACCGAACAATGGCAAACAGGTTTTCAGTCACGAACCCCCCCTGCCCCGGGTGCATACAGAACTGCCACCTGTTGGACACTACAGGTCAGACGCGTGGTTTATACAACAAAAAGTGAAATTGTATGAGAAATTGGTATACCGGGTGAACAGACTTACAGAAGTTGAGACATCCGTGGCCAAATTAGAACGTGGATCTGAACGAACGAAATTGGAAGAACAAGTGAAAAATAGAATAGTCAAGGTGGATAAAACCAAACAAGAGATTGTTCAACTTGAAGCATGGTACTCCAAAATAAATAAGAAGCCTATACCATCTTCTCCACCGCCTGAATAATAAACACAGTAAACTGTATGTGATACCATTGAAAGACTGGCAATCATTTGTTTGTACACCCCACATCAACAATATTTTTATTTAAGGGGTGTGTAACATCCAATCTGTTACAGAACAGTTCGTATAACCAAACCACGTTTTTGAACGTGAGATATGGGAACTAATGACAACGTTATAAACAAGGAAAATCGCGTATCTGTATCTAAAGATGCGTCGTCGAATAGTACAGGATGTCGGATGCAGCAATTGGACCTCGACAGGCGAGAGGAAACATTGGCGAAACAACAAAAAATCTTTACAGATGGGATTGTAACAGCTGAGAAAGAACGTGACATAAACAAGACGTCATACACAGAAGATGTTGATTATCTCAGTAATGCACTTTCTGATAGTATGAGTAAATGCGCCGAATGTGAGTCTGAGATAAATGACCTCCATCTGAAACTCGAACAAGCTGAGACCAAATCGCATACAGATACAGAGGTATTACAACTGGGTATGGATAGTCAGGTGGTAAAACTACAAAAAAAACTCTTGTCAGTTAAACATACGCTGGCACAGTCAAATAGTCAACATGAAGTTATGTATCAGCAACTGAGAGATGAAACCACAGGTTCCATGGCACCGATGCACCAGGAAATACGTGATCTAAGGACGCAATTAAAGAAGTCTGAATCAGAAGTGTACAAACTCGTCAGAAAAAACGAAACTAATGTACAAACTCATTTAGAGTTTGAAAAGAAATCCGCATCCGCGAATGCTGCCAAAATAGACGAGGTCTCCCAGAATCTGAAAAGCAAATATGAATCCAATACCAAAAAGGAGAGATCTGCTCATGCCGCAAAAATAGACGAGGTCTTTCATAATCTGAAAAGCAGATACGAGTCCAATACAAAAAATGAGAGATCTGCTCATGTTGCAGAAATAGACGAGGTCTCTCAGGATCTGAAAAGTAGATACGAATCCAATACGGAAAAAGAGAGATTTGCTCATGCCGCAGAAATAGACGAGGTCTCACAGACGCTGAAAACCCAATATGCGGACACCGCATACCGACAGAGGGTACGTACACAGTCTATCATTGAGCAGAACCGGTTTAATCTAGAATCAAGTCGAAATGAATCAGGTCGGTTGGCAGGGATCATTGAGGGATATGAGAGCAAGTCTGTAAGCGAAACGGGTACAGGCGTTGAGGGTACAGGCGTTGAGTGTACAGGCGTTGAGGGTATAGAATTGGAAACTCTCCGTGGTATGATTTTGTCAAGCCTCCCAACACATGTAAAAGAACAGGACAAATATACATGTGATGGAATCGTAGACAAAGTTTTACAGTCAATGGGTCACACATAATTGTCCTTTAGGACGGACAGAGTCCTTTAGGACGGAAACCAATAAACCATTTGTATAGTGGTATTTTTATTTATATATTACTGTACACATATATAAAATATACAATATATTGACATAAAATACAAATTGTAAATCATGGAAACTAAAGATCATGCATCGTTTGCACAGATGTTCATAGATAGAGTAACCCCGCTTGTATTGGACGCATTCGTAATGCAGTTGTGGGTAACTCCACTAGTATCGAGTCTGATGAACGGTGCACCCATAACTGCCAGTACGGGGTTTATAGTTGCTGTTGTCGCGATATCTGCGATTGCAACATTCCTGATAAACATTACCATACACCCACACCTCCCACGACTCCACGTAATAACTGGTGTCTGTGATAGTCCTCTATTTCGATCAGTGTGGATATTCTCAAGTGCAGCAGCAATTCGTCGTTACACTGGCGGGGGTGGTGTAATGTCCTTCACAATTGTTACATTACTACCTCTCCTATACGTACGAGTCCCATGTTTGTTGCCTGTTGTTTCATCAATATATGCTATCCTATTCTTTTCACTCACCACAGGCAGGAGTTTTCTTATGTTGTTCAGACAAGAAG
>Ga0307488_10002925_pt1 | contig 14330 bp, 10 predicted proteins | sample SB02metaG_FD_202248 | JGI IMG/M metagenome (GOLD analysis project Ga0307488, IMG submission 202248) | Sea-ice brine microbial communities from Beaufort Sea near Barrow, Alaska, United States - SB 0.2 | ecosystem: Environmental > Aquatic > Marine > Coastal | place: USA: Alaska | collected... | reverse complement strand
CCCCTGCGGTTTTGTCCAGGATGTTGTCCAGTCCAACATTGGCGGCCTGCTGTTCGGTCACTGACGCAGAATGCATAATTTTGGCAGTGATTTCACCCCCGGTCAGTTTTTGCTCCAGATAAGTCAATACCTTATCCAGCTTGTCTTTAGGTAGCTGGATAATTTGTGCTAAGGAAGCGTCAGGCAACACAGCAGGTGCTTCTGAGTCCGGTGTTTGATCTAAAGCCACAGGCAACTGTGCCACAGGTGTTGTCCCTTCAACTTTAGCCTCCCCAGGCGCAAGAGAAGAGATTGTCAGCTCATTTTGTGGTGGGCTTTGCAGACTCGCGGTGGCAACAATGGCGTCTGCCAGCAATACTTCAAGCAATTCTTGCTCTTGTGGCGGTAATATATCCGTCCCTGGTTGAGCGGCTATTGGCTGCTCCTCCTTCCCAGAAATAGCCTCCCCTATTTGCGCCTCCGGCAAATCACCTTGCTCCCCGGCGGCCTGTTTATGCAGCTTCAGCAACTGTGCAAACGCTTCGCTAATTTTTGGATTTTGCTGCAAAAGGTTGTCTACCTCCCCTTGCAACTCGGCAGAAAGTTCACCGTCTTTTTGATTTGTACTAAACACACTACTGAGCATGGCGGCTAACGAGCCCTGTGCCTCTGAAGTCTCGCCATTCACTCCCTCCCCACTGTCATTTAGCTGTTCACCTGCCTCCTGTTGCACCTTGGTCGCAGATGATAAATTGTGCCCGGCAGGATCCGGGGATTGGGAGCCGCTATCGAGCGCATCATTGACCAGTTTTTCCACCAGCAACAACCATTGATTTTCCTCAACAACGTTGACTGACTCTGCATCGTTTTGTGAGTTAACTTGGCTATGGCTGTCCTTCGCTGTCCCGACTAAAGCTTTAGTCTCTTCGTTGAGGGTGGATGGGGCCGCGCTTTCTTCCTCCAGTCCATCTTTGCTCACACCTGGCTGCTTTTCACCTGGGGGCAAAGTCAGCTGATGTTCAGCAGGATCTTCTGTTTGTTCAGCGCCTGGCTCTGGATCCGGCGTCCCGGTGGGCACTTGCGAGGATTTATCGCTCTGTGCGCTGCGCTGATTGTCAGTTTGCTGGTGTTTGAGCATGTAGGCGAATTCGTCGGCCGACTTTAGGTTGACCCCAACCGCCGCAGGGGGCTCAAGGGTAAACGCGGCAATATCTGCGTTAGCGGTGGCAATTTGTTGCAGCATAGTTAGCCCTCTACACAAAGGTTGTATTGTGAATGGTTATTTTCTTTATTAATCAGTTTGTTATGATTTTTATTCATACTGGAATTCACCACTTCAGGTCTCAAATAAGACTATTTGCAACATGTTTATTGCGCCTATGTGAGCAGTGGTAGCAAACTTCGTTCCAACTGTAACAATATGCAATAAAAGGGTGGGAATTGTGCAGACTAAGCGCTTATTTATTAGCGCGCAAAAATTTCTGTAAGGAAAGCTCGTCAAGCATTTGCTGTTCGATGCGGTCTTCTTGTTTCAATGCCTGGGCCTGTTTTTTATCCAGCAGAAACTCTATCGCCTTGCGTTTTCGTTGCTGTACCAGCCATTGTTCCTTACGCTGGTCTGCCACAATCAGGGCATTACTGAGTACCTTGTTTTGTTGTTCACAGGCTGTGTCTATATTACCCACAAAAGACTGGTGCTGACCGAAACTCTGTGCTGCCAGACCCAGTTGCCCTTTGCGGAGCCCTTCACGCAAATATTCCACTTTATACTGCTCAATACCCGCCAGTTTTTGTTTATTCTGCGCCACGTTCTGTTGCGCCAGCTGATAATCCCCGGCCAGTTTTTGTTCTTTTTGGCGCTCCCAATCTGCCACTATCTCTAACTGCTTTTTAGCCGCCATTCAACCCCCTACCACACTCGGTTCATGCACAAAGATTAACAGGTATATACCCAAGTGACTTTTGGCCTAAACGCTGAACCAGCATTTTTAGGTCATTTGGGTATAACATCAGCCTTTACCCAGTCCACTGCCGAGTTTGGCCATGGTCTCAAGACATTCATCATAGGTCAGGATTTCCTGCATGCCTTGTTGTAAAAAGGCGTTAATTGCCTGCTCCGCATTGATAGCCAAATCTATACGGGGATCATTGCCTCTGGTGTAAGCACCGATACTGATCAGGTCACGATTTTTCTGATAAGTGGAATACACTTGTTTTATGCGCCGGGCGATTTGCAAATGTTCGGGGCTGACTACCATCGGCATAACGCGACTGATAGAGGCTTCCACGTCTATTGCCGGGTAATGTCCTGAATCGGCAAGATCCCGAGACAATACTATATGTCCATCGAGAATAGCCCGGGCAGAATCTGCTATGGGATCTTGCAAGTCATCACCTTCGGTCAACACGGTATAAAAAGCCGTAATAGAGCCCTGGGTTTCTGAACCATTGCCCGCTCGTTCCACGAGTGAGGGTAAACGGGCAAATACTGAAGGAGGATAACCCTTGGTCGCGGGAGGTTCACCGACCGCCAACGCAATTTCCCGCTGAGCCATTGCATAGCGAGTCAATGAATCGACTAGCAACAAGACGTTCATACCCTTGTCGCGAAAATATTCGGCAATAGTGACGGCGGTTTCGCAGCCTTTTAGCCGCATCAGTGGCGATGTGTCTGCAGGTGCAGCAACCACAACCGCTTTTTTACGCTCTTCTTCCCCCAAAATATCCTGGATGAATTCCTTCACTTCCCGACCACGCTCACCCACTAGGCCCACTACCACCACATCGGCGGTTGTGCCCCGGGTCATCATCCCCAGCAACACGCTCTTTCCTACCCCGCTGCCGGCAAACAGACCCATACGTTGACCGCTGCCGACCGTGAGCATAGTGTTTATCGCCCTCACCCCCACATCCAGCGGGCGAGTAATGGGTTTACGTAACAGAGGGTTCATCGGTGGGCGAGTCAGAGGCACGCGTTTTTCAGCGACTATAGCCCCCAAACCGTCCAGAGGCTGGCCATTGCCATCTACCACTCGTCCCAGTAGTGACATACCCACGGGTATGCCTTGTTCCCGGTTCAGTGGCTGAACCCTTGAGCCTGGCACTATGCCTTTGACGGCTTGAGTGGGCATTAAATAGGTAATATTTTCTGCAAAGCCCACCACCTCAGCTTCAATTTCGCCATCCACAGTTTGAATTAAACATTGGCTGCCCACGGGCATTTGACAGCCCACAGCTTCCAGCGTCAGGCCTATACCACGCACTAGCTTGCCTGCAGCTACGGTGGGGGCTTGGGGTACTTGTTGTTGCAAGGCTTTTATATTAGCTAGGATTTGACTGGACATTATGCTTGCCTAGGCCTCTGCAGCAGGATCGACTTGCGCCAGCCCCTGTTCCAGTAAAAATTTGTCCAGTACGTCACGCATCCTCCGCTCGATACTGACATCAACGGCATTACTTTGGGTGACAATATCGCAGCCTCCCCGGGCTAAATTCGGAGCCTCAACTAACTGCCACTTATGCTTTTCGATGTCCTGCTCACTGAAGTGGCCTTTGATCAGTTCAATGTCCTGCGGATGTAAATGAATTTGATACTGGGATTCTTGAATAGGTAAAGCCTTGAGACCTTCGCTCAATGCCGCAAAGATGATATCTGTGTTGGTTTTTATTTCACTGCGAATAACCGCCTTGGCCAGGGACGCCGCCAACAATACCAATTCCTGCTGTAACTCATGCTCAACCGTAGCCACAGGAGCATACAGGGTTTGAATAAGCTGCTGCCATAGTGCGCTGTGTTGTTCTTGCTCCTCCTGCCCCTGCGCCAGACCCTGGGCTTTACCTTCTTCCAACCCCTGTGCCAAACCTTCGGCCTTACCTTCTTCCAGGCCTTGGGTTTGCCCCTGGGCAAACCCTTCCTGATGTCCTTCGGTAAAACCGTCGGCTTGGGCAGCGGCGCGAATAGCTTCAATTTCCTCAGCCGTTGGGGGATGAAACGTCTCTTCGTGAGCTTGTTCTGGCGGTTCATATTTCCATTTAGGCCGATAGTTCAGAGCGTCAGTGGACTGAGTATCGGCAAGTTTGCGTTCGTCTTCTACATAGGGCAAGTCCCATGTTTTGATAAGCTCATCGCTGTCCTCTGGTACATCATGGCTCATGGGCCTGTCGGCCCGGAAGTACCATTATAAGAATTCATCGCCACCGCCTCCCCCAAGCATAATTTCTCCTGCATCAGCCAGGCGACGGGCGACCGCCAAAATTTCTTTCTGGGCCGCTTCGACCTCACTGATACGCACCGGCCCAAGGGCTTCAAGATCGTCGAGCAGCATATCTGCCGCCCGTTTGGACATGTTAGAGGTGATCTTGTTTTTAAGGTTTTCTTCGGCGCCTTTAATGGCTTTGAGCAGCGAATCTTGCTGGACTTCGCGCAAAATAGACTGAATAGCCCGATCATCCACGTCAGATAAGTTATCGAATACGAACATCAAGTCCTGAATTTGCTGACTCATTTCTTCGTCTTGTTCACGGATGGCATCCATTAACTGGCCTTCGATATTGGTATCCAGGTAGTTCATGATATCCGCTGCTGATTTTAAGCCACCCATTTTGGCTGCTTGGGTTCCGGCTTGGCCGGCAAATTGTTTTTCCATAATTTCGTTCAACTCTTGTAGTGCTGCGGGTTGTACTTCTTCCAAATTCGCTACTCGCATCATCAAGTCCAGGCGCACTTTTTCCGGGAACTGGCCCATGATCTCCGCAGATTGCTCTGCATCCAAATACGACATGACGATAGTCTGAATTTGCGGGTGTTCGTTACGAATAATGCTCGCGACCTGTTTGGAGTCCATCCACTTGAGGGAATCGAGACCTTTGGCCCCGCTTCCCAATAATATCTGATCGATCAGGTTAGCGGCCTTATCTTCACCCAGCGCCGAGGTCAATGCGCGTTTTACAAAGTCCTGACTCTGGAAACCGATGGTACTGTAGTTCTGGATCTCTTCGATGAAATGCTTGTGTACAGCCGTGATTTTTGGCTGGGTCATATCATCGATTTGCGCCATAGCCTGACCGAGACGTTGCACCTGTTTGGGCTCAAGGTGTTTCAAAATTTGCGCCGCATCTTCTTCGGTCAAACTTAGTAATAAAATGGCCGCTTTTTCTACGCCCTCAAGCTTGCCCACATCATAACCCGTGCTGGCAACTTCGGTCGATTCGGCTTGTTCAGCTGGCATGATAGTGTTCTCTTAACATAATAATAGATTGGAGTGGTTCGCTCTTTGATGGCCTATTCATCTTGCAACAACCAGTTTTTGACCACTTGGGAAGACAACTCAGGCTCATTGGCCACCAGGGCCCGTACGGCTTTAAGTACATCTTCATCCTTATGCAGGTCCGGCAACATAAAGGAGCCATCGGCAGCAAAACCCACCTGGGAATCATCAAATTCCTGGGCCAACATGCTAATGGTATCATCCCCTAAATCAAGCCCTTCATCAGCATCAAAATCGTCACCACTGGTGGTGTCTTCAGGGTGGATAAGTTTGCTTAGCATGGGCCGCACGACCGCCAGGATCAAGACAATAATCACTAAACCACCCACCAGCAGTTTAAGTATTGGCATAAACTTGGGATCTTCCCAAAAAGGCATTTCAGCTATCTCAACCACCTCTTCTCTGCTAAAGGGTATGCTAACCACCTCCAGCGAATCACCACGGGTGACATCAAAACCAAGCCCGCCCTGCAGCAAGCGGCGAATATCGAGCAACTGAGCTTGGGTGCGCGGCGCCGAAGTAGTGGTACCATCGTCTGCCACACTGGCCACATGATCCAGGGCAACCGATACACTCAGGCGATGAATGACACCCGTCTGCTGCTTAGTATGACTAATAGTGGTATCGAGCTCATAGTTACGGGTCTCTTCGGTGTGATTACGCCCGGGCGTACTGGTTTGACTGTTACTGCCATTGGTTTCCTCAGGAATAATTGAGTCCACAGGCGGCTGGTTAGTTAAGGCACCAGGAATACCGCCTATCGCCCCACCAACACTGGTGTCTTTCACCGTCATCTCACTGCGTATGGCGGGTAAATCCGGATTATAGCTGCGCTTGGTTAGCTCTACGGCTGTGAAATCCATAGTGACATCGGCCTGAGCCGTATAATTGCCAAAACCCAACACGGGGATCAAAATTGAGTCAATTTTTGTCAGGTATTCGCTCTCGCGTTTACGCTCCATCTCAAACTCTTTCTTGGAACGTGCTGATGCAGAATCCTGTGAGCCGGAATTGAGTAAGCGGCCGTTACTGGTGGTTACCGTAACCCGCTCAGGTTTAAGACCTTGTACAGCAGAGGCTACGATATCAACAATGGAACTGACTTCTTCACTGGAAATCACCCCGCTACGCCTGGAGGTGATAACCACAGTGGCACTGGCTTTTTTCTCACGGCGAGCAAATACATTTGCTTTGGGCAAAGCGAGTAGCACTTTGGCCCGCCCCACGGAATTCATCTCTTCCAATGTTCTGGCCAGTTGCTGCTCCCTGGCATGCTTAAGCCGCACCTTCTCAACCCGCTGGCTAACACCGAACCCCATGTCTTGCATGATAATATCGGTGCCTGCGGTCGCCCCCTGGTTAAGCCCCTGACGAGCCATACCCAATTTAATCGACTGATATTGACTATCACTGACATAAACGGTGTTGCCTTCAAGGCGATAATCAATCTGATTTTGATCGAAATAATCCAGCGCCTCTATGAGCTCCTGGGTTTGCATTTTTGCCAAAGGTCGATAAGCAGGCTCCTGGGCCCAAATCATGATAAAAATCGCGATTGCCACGCATATGACCAAGGCCACTACCAGGGTAAGCTGGCGCATCATATCCGTTGAACCAAGAGAGTCCATAAATCCGGATTTTTGTTCGTGCTGTGGATCTGGCGTGTAAGAGGTTGACCCCGTATCACTCATCGCCAATTCTGTGCCTGTTGCATCTGCCACTGATTAACTCCTAGACCGGCATGTTCATGATAGTTTTATAAGCGTCCAATACCTTGTTGCGCACCTGGATGGTGGCTTCAAAGCCAATACCGGCTTTTTCTTTGGCGATCATGACATCTGCGAGACTGAGACTTTTGTCACCCATTTCAAATGCCTTTGCTTGTGATTTGGCATCTAGCTGCATGGTATTGACGGATTCAAGGGCATGACCGAGCATATCAGCAAAGTTATCAGCGGAAGGATTAGACTGGACCCCTGGCAAATTGAAATTCGGGATCTCGCCAACAGCCGTTTTGCTTTCTAACGCCATGCTTTGCATGTCTTGGAAAAGAGATTGTGCTTTGATATCCATGGTGTGCTCCGTGAAACGCGTTCATCAGTGACGGTTTTACTAAGGTATAGAGAAGATAAAGCAAGGTTGATGCCAAACAATTTTATCTATACTTTTCAAGTTGTTAGCTTAAATACTTTGGAATTTATGCCTTCTTGTCAGTTTATTGACGGCGGATTAGGATAACGCAGACGTGAGAGTTTACGGAAAAGACCTGTCAGGGAGTTTTATTCTTATTATTCAAAAAAACCGCCTCAAATGGCGGTTTATTAGGCTGGCACAATAATCACACTGAACCCATTAAGCTAAGCGGGTAACTCTATACCCACTTCGCGCATCTTGGCTAACTTGTAGCGCAAAGTTCGCGGGCTGATCCCCAAGCGCTCGGCGACATCCTTGCGCCGACCATGACAGGATTGCAAGGTATCGAGAATGATCTGATGTTCCTGTTGGCGTAATTCACAACCCAGTTTGCTGCTATCTTCTTCATGGCTAATTTGCGTTTCGACACTGGTTCCAGGCAAGTCTGTTTCAATCATCAGATCCCCGGCGTCTATTTGTTCACCGTCACAGAGGATCAAGGCCCGTTGCACCACGTTTTCCAGTTCGCGCACATTGCCTGGCCAGCTATGTTGCAATAGTTTGCTGCGCCCGGCACTGGTAAATTTGATGGCCGCCACGCCTTGTTTCTTGCTGTGTCGTTCAACCAGATGTACCGCCAGGGGCACAATATCCCCGGGGCGTCTGTCCAGAGGCATCCAGGTCAAAGGAAACACATTTAAACGATAATATAAATCCTCTCTAAACTCACCTGACTCAACAGTTTGGCGAATATTACGGTTGCTGGTGGCGATCACGCGTACATCCAAAGAGATGGTCTTACGACTGCCCAGGCGTTCCACTTCTTTTTCCTGTAACACCCGTAACAATTTAGCCTGCAAACCCATGTCCATTTCGCTGATTTCATCCAGCAGTAACGTACCGCCCTGGGCTTGTTCAAATTTGCCGGGACAGGCTTGCAAGGCACCGGTAAAGGCGCCTTTGTCGTAACCAAATAAGGTAGCCTCAAGCATATTTTCGGGAATAGCAGCACAATTGATAGCGACAAATATTTGATCGGCTCTGGACGACTTGTCATGAATATAACGGGCGAGCACTTCTTTACCTGAACCACTGGGCCCAAGTACCATAACGGTAGCATCAGACGCCGCGACTTTTTGTGCCAGCTCCAGCAGTTGAATACTCGAAGGGTCAGCAACGATCGGATTGCGAGATTCTACTTTTTGCGCTGGCGCATAACGCCCGACCAAATTTAATAACACCTCGGGGGCAAAAGGTTTAGATAAATAATCCGTGGCACCATCTCGCATCGCTTGCACTGCATCGTTGATCGTTGCGTAGGCTGTCATTAGCAACACGGGCAGATTCGGATATTTATTTTTCAGGCTGCGCAGTAACGAAAGGCCGCTCATCCCCCCCATCTGTATATCACTCACCACGAGATCCACTGACTGATCGGCTAGCATGATCATGGCTCGCTCGGCACAATCGGCGTCGATAACCCGATAGCCACCCAGTAGCAGGGTATCGACCAGGGCTTCCCGCAAGCCTGCATCATCTTCGACTATTAAGATTGTTGCTTGAGACATAGCTCAGCTCCTCGCCGCTTGGGCTTGTGATAATGTTGATAAGGGATGATCGGTAGCTGCAGTTGGCAGGGTGACCTGCCTTTTCAGTACAGGCAAATTAAGGGTAAAACAGGCCCCGCCGGACACAAGATTTTGCACCGCAACTTCGCCGTGATGTGACTGGGCAACGGTTTTCACCACGGCCAATCCCAGGCCGGTGCCCTGACTGCGGGTGGTATAAAAAGGTTCGAAAATGGCATGCAACTTATTTTCCCCAATGCCCGGTCCATCGTCGGCTACTGACAAGTTGAGCCAGTCGGGACGCGTTGCATCAAGGCTGACACTGAGAATAATTTTTGCGTCGCTGGGTTTGGCCACCAATGAGTTATGTATCAAATTTTGCAGGGCACCGCACAGCGCCGTTTTATTACCCAAAATAGTGATGTCGTCTTTGGGTAATACCAACTCCAGAGAGGCATCATGGCGCGTCACCATGGTCTCCACGGCGCCTTGCACTTCCCCCAGCAAGGCGTGCATGGATAAATCCACTACCACCTGCTCACTGCCACTTTTGGCAAACAACAACATATCGTTCACCTGGCTTTCTAAATCCCGTAAGCGAGAGATCAATTTATCGCTAAATTGCTGACGTGCCTCCTTGCCCAGATTACCGTTTGCCAGGTTGGCTGCATACAACATCGCAGCGGACAGAGGGGTGCGAATTTGATGAGCCAAAGTGGCCACCATTTTGCCCAGGGAAGACAACCTTTGCAGATGGCCAATTCGGTGTTGTAGTTGACGGGTCTCGGTTAAATCCGTCAGAACAATCAGTTGGCCGGGCTCGTTCATTAAAGGCGTGATCGACAATTTGACCTTGCGCCCGTCATATAATGATACCTCATGGCCATCGTCAGCTTGGGGGCGAAAAGAGCGTTGAATAATACTGCGCCATACCTGGCCCTCAAGCGGCTCACCCAACAAGGATTTTGCCAGCTGGTTGGCCTGTTTCACCTGGCCGTTACCGTCAATGACCACCACACCGGCGGGCATAACTTGCAGCAAATGTTCCAGGCGGGCGGCTTGTTGACGTAACGACTGTAATTCGTCGGTCTGATCCTGCTTGGGAAGATCGGTAGAGGAAGCAAGGGCAATGGATGCACTCGCACACGTCCGGGCTTTTTTAAGGTTAAGGGAAACCAAGTTACTCAATGCCATATATTCCTCACGTCAAAACTTAGACAGATTTTATACAGAACAGAGTAAGCACATCTCGTGCCAATAAATAAAGCCTTTAAATTCAGTTGGTTATTAAAAACTTAGTGGCTTTTAATCGTCAATGAAATGACACTTGGACGGTAGCCCTTAGGCTTTGCTGATATCGTATTTGCGCATTTTTTCCACCAGGGTGGTGCGCCGCATACCTAAAACTTCGGCTGAACGAGCGACTACCCAGTTTTGTTGTTCCAGTGCCTGGGAAATCAAACTCACTTCCATTTCCGAAATATATTCCTTAAGGTTGAGACCCTCCGGTGGCAATGACCTTAATACATCTGCCATCTCGGCACTGTCACTGCTGGACTCGTCATAATCATCGTCACTGTGGGCTCCTTCACCAAACATGGCATTCAAGGCCTCACGTTCCAAGACTTCATCGGGGTATTCGGGTTCGTATGCTTCTATATCCAGGTGTCTGTATTTGGGGGGTAAATCGTGCAGATCGATCAACTGCTGGGGGAACAAAATCATTAACCTTTCTACCAGGTTAGATAGCTCACGAACATTCCCTGCCCAGCTGTGCTCCATCATGGATTTCATGGCGTTTTCAGTAAATTTTATCTGGGCGTTATCGCGCTCCATACGCGACACCAACTCTTGTAGTAACAGGGGAATATCTTCCTTGCGCTCCCTAAGAGCAGGGCTTTCAATGGGGAAGACGTTCAAGCGGTAATACAAATCTTCCCTAAATTGACCATCGGCAATCATTTCTTCCAAATTTCGATGGGTGGCCGCGACCACGCGTACATCACATTTAATCGCCTTGGTGCCCCCTACCCGCTCGTAACTTCGCTCCTGCAATACCCTGAGTAATTTGACTTGCATTTGCAGGGGCATATCACCAATTTCATCCAGAAAAAGTGTACCGCCTTCGGCGAGTTCAAAACGCCCCTTGCGCGAATTGATGGCACCCGTAAACGCCCCTTTTTCATGACCAAACAACTCACTCTCAAGCAGCTCACCGGGAATGGCACCGCAGTTGACGGGGATAAAAGTGTTGCTGCCCCGCTTAGACAAATAATGCACGTTACGGGCAATCACTTCTTTGCCTGTACCAGATTCACCTAGTATTAGCACATTGGCATCAGTAGGCGCTACTTGTTCAATGAGATGCCGTACATGCTGGATTTGTTTGCTTTTCCCGACCAGACTGCGAAATAACTTGGTTTTATTTTGCGGACTAGTGGTGCGGTTAGGCTGCAAACGCCTATGCTCCTGGCAGCGATGCAACATTTGCGTAAGTATCGGATAGGTGACTGCGGATTCGACTTTACCCACACAATTGCCTGCACTGTTAAAGCCTGGATCTTTCACATCTACCAGAATAAAGGGTTGCAAGGGAAATTTGTCAGATATGTCGCTAGCCAATTCAAGAGCCTGTGCATCAATGAGCACAGCGTCAAAAATAGTATGAGTCTTTAGAGTGTTAACAGCCTGCTCAAATGTAATGACAGTGCTAAATTCGCCTAAAAAAGTCAGGATAGTGTTCAGATTATGCCCGAGCGCCGACCGCCCACTGATAATCAGAATATTGCTCATGCAGCCCTCAATATATTTATTACTTTAACTTTCCGCTGGGAGCTTAACTTTAACCATTCAGAGGTGGATAGCAATAGTCGATTACACGCAAAACAATTCGCTATCATGACAAATAATAAACCACTTTGAAAAAAAATTAGTTAAACCCGATTTTTGAGACACTGAACTGAGCCGCATTTTGCATCAGCCAATTGAGCCCGTCAATTAATGCACATAAAAAAAGAGCAGACTGGCTGCTCTTTCATACATTATATTGATAAATTTAGACATTTAACAAGGTCAGTACCTGGCCTTGCTGCTGATTCGCCTGAGCTTGTACCGCCAAATTGGCTTCGTTGAGTATATTGGCCGCTGCGCTTTGTGATGTTGCCAGGGCATAATCCGTATCTTGAATTCGCCCGCGGGCAGCAGCTACATTCACATTACTTTGCGTTAAGTTACGGGCCGCGCTTTCAAACTGATTTTGCGTAGCACCGAGATCCGCTCTTGCCGCAACAACAAACTGCGCTGCTTCATCCGCTGCAACAAGCGCATCCTCAGCCCCCTGGGCGGTACTTAAGTCCACATCAAGTACATCGCCTAGGCCTGCGGCGATATCCTGAGTAGCCACGGCGATTTTCTGACCGGCATTGGCTCCCACCTGAAAATCGATAGTGCTGTCACCACTTAATAGCGGCTTACCGGCAAACTCCGTCTGCTCAATGGTTTGGCTAATGTTTTCCTGCAGCTGGGTCACCTCGGCCTGAATAGCGCTGCGATCCGCATCGCTTAAAATGCCATTGCCTGCTTGTACCGACAACTCCCGAATACGACCCACGTCTTTGGTAATACCGGACAACCCACTTTCTGCCACCTGACTGAGCGAAATACCATCATAGGCGTTAGACACAGACTGGCGATCACCTTCAACCTGGGAGGTAAAACGGTCAATAATCTGCTGGGCAGCGGCACCGTCTGCGGCACCATTAATTTTTTTCCCTGAGGCTAATTTCTCAAAGAGAGATTCTTGTTTTTGCTGGACTTGTTGCAACATCGAAGAAGCATTGGAATCTGTGTTTAGATTGATCATAAACTACCCCTTAAAGGCCAGCTGCCCGCTGGTACTAAAATCTTACCCTCGAGAATAGCAAACCAGAGGTTAAAAAGTAAGCAAGCCTTTAGTATAAGATTTTATACATTCGCTGCTAATAAAATACCTGTATTTAGTACTGGTGTCTTAGGCATTGCTTTCTTGTGTCTTTTATCAAGACGTTTAGGTAGACTTTGTGTCAATTAAACACCTAAATAATGGGTCTGATTTTTGCTTGTCGATATACTGATTAATAAGCTTGGAGTAAAAACCGTTGAAATATAAAGTAAGTGAGCCATGTTAAAAAATATTCGCCTTCATCTAGAAAAAGATGCCGAAAAGCAAGCTCAACTAGATGACGAGCTGGCACAGCAGATTATTGATACGCGCAACTATAATATCAACGCTTTTCAGCGCAACATCCCCTCACTTCTTCCCTATTTAACGTATTCCAAGCTCAGAAACTACGCCCCGTTTAATAATAGATATGGGCAAGTTAATATTGTTGACTGCAGTGTCGGCAGGACACTGTATGGTTTTCATCCTGCAGATGAAGTAAGCCAACAAGTATCACAAGCTCTGCAAAACAGTCCTTGTGTTGATCTCACGCAAATTAAAAATTCTAAAGAGTTTATCGAAGAAGCCGAGGATACTTTCGATTTTAGAGAGCTAAAGAGCTTCAAAATTGAGCAAGCTCAACGTCCCCTGCCTGATGAGGTGGAATGTCTCGTCGTCTTAGGTTGTGGCCTTGGTTTACATATTAAGCAACTGCTCGAAAACCGTAAAATAAAAAACTTGATTATCTATGAGCCAGAAGTTCAGTATTTTCAATGTTCAATTCTGACTACTTCATGGCAGGATATTTTTACGCTAGCAAAGAAACAAGGCACTGCACTATTTCTGCAGCTGGAAAAAGACGGAAGTGAGCTATTAGACGACATAAATGAGATTAAAGAACATGCCTCTATCTCAAGCTTTCATATTTATAAGCATTACAACCATCAGGTCTTTGACTCGGTTTATCGCGATCTCTGTGAGCGAGACTGGCAAGATATAAGTAACAACGGCTTCATAATAACGCAAGCAAATAACCCTCTAGAATACATACCGACCTGGACACCCAAGATCGATTTAGCGCTGCAATCACCGGTTTCCACCGAAAGTAAATTATTCGAGAAGAACCTTCAGGCTTTCAAAAAATACTTTCCGGATATTTACGGGCAATACAAAGATTACACACCAAAAATCTGGCTACCGATAAAAAATACAGCTGATGAAGTTAATGTATTAAAAGAAAAAGGCCTGAATACCTGGTATGGCGATTCGCCCAAGCAAGACTGCATTTTGAACTTTGAAAATTTCAATGAACAACCTAATAAAGACGGTTTAGTTCTTGGCTACGGCGGTAAGAAGTTAGCCCATTACATCCACTATCAGTTTGTCAACGAAACACAAGAGCTGTTAAAAGAAGCTAAAGAAGAAGTGGGCGAGTTACCAGAAACCGTAGCGTCAATTATCATG
>Ga0307488_10002924_pt1 | contig 14333 bp, 13 predicted proteins | sample SB02metaG_FD_202248 | JGI IMG/M metagenome (GOLD analysis project Ga0307488, IMG submission 202248) | Sea-ice brine microbial communities from Beaufort Sea near Barrow, Alaska, United States - SB 0.2 | ecosystem: Environmental > Aquatic > Marine > Coastal | place: USA: Alaska | collected... | reverse complement strand
TTCAGGCTGTATCGCCTGAATATGTAGTGATTAGTAGTAGTTACTATAATCAATGGCGATTTCCGCATGCCAGCGTTTTGGCAAACTTTAACGAGGTGAATGCGACTGTATATAATACGGCTTATGACGGTGAGGTTGTGTTTGAATTTTCGAATGGTAAGGTGAAATCTACAGCCTATCGTCAGCGTTGGTTCTCGCCATGGTACATGCAAATAAAATAAGGAAACGACTACTCGCTAGCAAAGCTTTGTGAATTCGAGGGCTTACGGTAGAATACTGGACGCAAAAAGTTCAAACTAAATAAACAGCTCACTGAATTAGTAAATAGAAGAAAGGATCAGAATGACTGCGAGTATCGAAAATGAGCCAAAAGTTGTCAAACGATTCCTGACCTACTTAGCGCCGTTTAAATTTCCATTTTTCATCGCTATACTAGGTATGCTTGGCTATGCCGGCATAGACGCCTATGTGATATCGCAATTACAACCCATGATTGATGTCGGCTTAAAAGACACCAGTTCAGATTTTTTAAGAATTGCAGCACTTGCCATCGTTCCACTCTTCATCATACGTGGTCTGTTTAATTTCATGGGAAGTTACACGCTAAGCTGGATAAGTTCTCAAGTTGTTATGAAAATGCGCCAGCAATTGTTTGATAAGTATATTCACTTGCCCGTTGAATTCCATGATCATCAGTCCGCCGGCACGCTCATTTCCAAAGTAACGTTTGATACTGAACAGGTGGCCAATGCCGCAGGAAAAGCTTTCTTAATACTCATCCGTGAGGGCGCATTTGTTATTGGTTTACTTGTAGTCATGTTCATTAATTCGTGGCAATTGTCATTAATTTTTCTGCTTATAGGGCCTGTTGTTGGTATTATTGTGAGTGTTGTCAGTAAGCGTTTCAGAAAAATCAGTAAAGAGATACAAAAGGCAATGGGATCGCTAACAACTGGCGTTGAACAAGTGGTTAAAGGCCACAAAGTAGTATTGATGTTTGGCGGTCAAAAATTAGAGTCAGATAAGTTTCAACAAACTAACAATAACAATCGTCAGCAAACGATGAAATTGGCCACAACGCAAATTCTAAGCGTTTCTACTATTCAAGTGATCGCCTCGATCGCATTAGCATTCGTCCTATATCTTGCAAGCACGCCAACCATGCTAAATGAGTTAAGCCCAGGCGTATTTGTCGCTGTGGTGCTATCTATGATGGCATTGTTAAAACCGCTAAAACAAATTACGACGGTAAATAATGAATTTCAAAAAGGTATGGCAGCCTGTGCAAGTATATTTGAATTACTAGACCAAGATATTGAAACGGATACAGGCAACAAAACGTTGACTCGTGCACAAGGCAACGTAGAGTTTAAAGACGTAACGTTTACCTACCCGAGTAAAAGCCAGCCTGCGCTGCGTAATGTTTCATTTGTTATTAATGCTGGGCAGACCATCGCGTTAGTAGGGCGTTCGGGCAGTGGTAAGTCTACATTGTCGAGTTTACTAACCCGTTTTTATCAACCTGAATCGGGCGAGATATCGATTGATGGTGTTGCGCTTAACGACGTTACATTAACCTCATTACGGAGACAATTTGCGTTAGTGTCACAACAAGTCACCTTGTTTAACGATACAATAGCAAACAACATTGCTTACGGTTGCGCTGATAAGGTGACCAGAGAGCAAATAATGCAAGCAGCGAAAGCAGCTCATGTATCTGAATTTGTAGCACAACAAGAAAACGGATTTGAAACGATTATAGGTGAAAATGGCGTCGCGCTTTCAGGTGGACAACGACAGCGTATCGCTATCGCAAGAGCAATCCTGGCGGATTCCCCTATTCTAATACTCGATGAAGCAACCTCTGCTCTCGATACTGAGTCTGAGAAACTGATACAACACGCATTAGAAGAATTACAAAAAAGCCGCACCAATATTGTTATTGCACACCGCCTTTCAACCATCGAAAATGCAGACCTGATATTGGTAATAGAGCAGGGCGAAGTGGTTGAACGAGGCACCCACAGCGAGTTACTTGGTCAAGATGGTATGTACGCGCAGTTACATAAAATGCAATTTTCTCAAGGTTAATTATGGCGTTACATGATGCTTGGTATGAAGATAAAAAATGGGTGTGGGTATTATTACCTATTACTATTCTGTTTCTCGGTCTAAGTAAGCTACGTAAATTGTTCTTCAAGGTCGGCCTTTTTGCATCCTCTAAACCCAACGCTTTCATAATTATTGTCGGTAATATATCGGTGGGTGGCAATGGTAAGACGCCGACTGTCATTGCCGTCGCAGAATATCTATTGGGGCAAGGTTATCGCTGCGGCGTGTTGTCACGTGGCTACGCTGGTTCACAAACACAGTTCCCGCATCTGGTAAAAGATAACGATGAGCCAAGCCTTGTGGGTGATGAACCTACACTGATGCAACACCGTCTGTCTTGTCCAATAGTAATCGACCCTAAGCGTGTGCGAGGTGCCAATTTCTTAGCTGAAAGTCATCATTGTGATGTCATTATTTGTGATGATGGTTTGCAGCATTATGCATTACAGAGAGATTTTGAAATTGTGGTAATGGATGGTAGAGGTGTTGGAAATGGTTTTCTAATGCCGATGGGTCCGCTAAGAGAATCAGTATCGAGACTCAACAGTGTTGATGTGGTGGTTTTTAATGGTCAAGCAAATAATGATATTTTTGCAGCAGCAGATAAGTCTGCAAGCATGATCTTGGAACCCGATCAGTGGGTTAATGTGAAAACGGGTGAAATTAAGACTACATTGTCCGTTCAAGCTGCAACAGCAATTGCAGGAATTGGCGATCCGAATCGTTTTTTCTCGACGTTAGCTGATATGGGAATTAGGTGCGAAAAAAATATTGGATTTGCAGATCACTACACGTATAAATCGTCAGATATTCCCGAGGGAATGGTACTGATGACAGAAAAAGACGCAGTAAAATGTAAAACATTTGCGCATGATAATTGCTGGTATTTACAGGTCAGTGGTAATATTTCAGAAAACATTTACAAGCTCATTGATAACAAGTTAAAAATGTACCAACAATACGTTTAAATCAGGTTATATTGAATCAGGGTTATGCAGCCCAATCTACTATGAAAATTTAAGGACACACATGGCTTTTGATAAGCAATTGTTAGATATTTTGGCTTGCCCTGTTTGCAAAGGTAAGTTGTTGCTTCCGGTTGGACAAAACGAACTGATTTGTCGCTTTGACCGTTTGGCCTATCCTATAAAGGATAACATACCCGTATTACTCGATACTGAGGCGAGAGAGTTATCCTCAGAAGAGTTGGAAACATTAAAGCAAAAAGGTAGCTAGTTTGAATTTTATAGTCGTTATTCCAGCTCGATACGGATCAACTCGTTTCCCGGGGAAACCGCTCGCTTTGATCAAAGGCAAGCCGATGATCCAACACGTTGTTGAACGAGCCAATGAAGCAGGAGCACAAAAAGTGATTGTTGCTACTGATGACGAACGCATAGCAACCGTGGTTAGGTCATTTGGGGCTGAGGTTTGTATGACTCGCAGTGACCATGATTCAGGTACCACGCGAATTGCAGAGGTTTTAGCTAGCTTAGAATATGCAGACGATACGATCGTGGTGAATGTTCAAGGTGATGAGCCTTTTATACCAGCAATAAACATCCAACAAGTTGCACAGAATTTACACGATAATTCGCAAATACCCATGGCAACCTTAGGTTACCCCATAAGCGATGTGCTAGATATTTTCAATCCAAATGTGGTGAAAGTAGTGACTAATAGCAACAAGCATGCAATGTATTTTTCGCGTGCTCCAATGCCGTTCGACCGTGATGAGTTTTCAAATAAGGCAGTCGATAAGATTAATATGAGTGATTTGAGCTCAGTGTATTTGCGACATATTGGTATTTATGGATATAGAGCGGGTTTTGTTAAGCAATATGAGAATATGGCTGCTACTCAATTGGAAAAAACTGAGTCTTTGGAGCAATTAAGAGTGCTTTGGCATGGGCATGTAATTCACGTTGATGTGGCAAAACATGCACCACCACACGGTGTGGATACACCAGAAGACTTACAAAAATTTCAATAAGTCTTATTTGTTATTAAGTAGCAACTAGCTTAAAGGGGACGGATGCCCCCTCGCTCAAGTTATGATTCAGCTTCTTGTTCGTATTCTTCTTCAACAGGCACTGCCCATAGGTCATGTTCGTCAGTATGAATTATTTCTACCCATAAACGCTGTCCAGGTTGAACATCAAACACACCATTCAAGTGCACTACACCATCTATCTCAGGTGCGTCACCAAAAGTACGTCCAACAGCACCTTCAGCATCTACAGAATCAATAACGATGTTATATTCACTGCCTATTTTGTCATACAGACGTTGTTTACTGATTTCTGATTGCACTTCCATAAAACGTTGTAAGCGAATGTCTTTTATGTCCTCATCGATAGGATCAGGCAAGTCATTTGCTTTTGCACCATCAACTGGTGAATATTTAAAGCATCCTACACGATCCAGTTGTGCTTCTTTCAGAAAGGTCAGTAACTCTTCAAACTCTTCCTCGGTCTCACCAGGAAAGCCAACAATGAAAGTTGAGCGAATGATAAGTTCAGGACAAGTTTCTCGCCACTTTTTAATTCGTTCAATAGTTCTGTCTGAACTCCCTGGACGTTTCATTAGACGAAGAATTCGTTTATTCGCGTGTTGAAATGGAATATCCAAATAAGGCAGTATTTTACCTTCAGCCATTAACGGGATCAGAGCATCGACATGAGGATAAGGATAAACATAATGTAGGCGTATCCACATGTCCATTTCACCCAGTTTCTCGCACAACTGTTGCATGTGTGTTTTTACAGGCATGCCATCCCAAAAGTCGGTTTTATACTTCACATCAACACCATATGCACTGGTATCTTGTGAAATAACTAGCAGTTCGCTTACACCAGCAGCTTTCAATCTCTTTGCTTCACTAAGGACTTCACCAACGGGGCGACTAACTAAATCGCCTCGCATTGAGGGAATGATGCAAAACGTGCATCGGTGATTACAGCCTTCAGATATTTTTAAATAGGCATAGTGTTTTGGTGTCAGTTTTACGCCATGGTCAGGCACAAGGTTTAAGAATGGATTAAATTCAGGTTTAGGTAAATGCTCATGAACTTGGCTAACGACCTCTTCATAAGCATGCGGACCAGTAATAGACAATACATTAGGATGAACCTCACGAATTTGGTCTTCTTTTATTCCTAAGCAGCCCGTTACAATGACTTTTCCGTTTTTGGCAAGAGCTTCACCTATAGTATCTAATGATTCTTGTACGGCAGAATCGATAAAACCACAAGTATTTACGATAACTAAAGCAGCGTCATTATAAGTTGATACAACGTCATAACCTTCAATCCGTAATTGCGTTAAGATACGCTCTGAATCGACCAAATTTTTTGGACAGCCCAAGGATACAAAACCAATTTTGGTTGTTGGTGGGGCATTATCAAGCTGTTTCACCTGAATTGACTGCGCTTGAATAGCCTGTTTAGGTCCATCCATCGTAGTGGTTTGTTTTGGGTTGAACTGTTTGACTGTCATTTAATTATGCCCTTGCACTTTATATTGCGCTTTGTACTGTTACTTTGTCTTTTATCAGATAAATTCTTGTTCGGGCTTTATTCGCTTAATATTAAATTATTTACGCTGCACCCAATTTGGCGCGCATTATAACGGATTAATACAAGAACAAATAGTGCTATCAAGTAGCGAATATAAACAACAGCTGTGGTCGTTTAGGTATGTACTAGTATTGTATAGAAGTAATATGCCGTTTTAGTTGTCTACACTACAATAACTTATTAGACTGGAGTCGTTATCATCTTTTGATTGACTTTGTTATGCATAAGTTTTTCAAGTTATCTTTACTCATTTATCTTCCGAAAATGATGAAATTCAGCACTAATTGTTGTTAGCATACTAATCAGTTTATTAAAAGTTGGCCTATTTTGAATATTAAAAGCTTATTATTTTTCTCCCTTATTATTTGTGCGTTGAGCATAAATGCTCAAGACCAAGGCGAAGTTGATCAATTCATTAAGGACGTCAAGGTAAAAACGTTTGATTGTCCAAGTGAAGACATAATCCCCCAATTAGAAGACTATTTAGCGACTACTAATATTAGCAAATCTCAACGTTTTCAACTTCGACTCGGGAAAACCCATTGGCAAATTTGTAATGGCAACTTTAGTCAGGCTGAAACAACAGTGGATTCAATAATAGCCGATCCTAATGCACTACAAACTGAAGAATATTATGCGCTTGCCGTATATCAAAAAGGATTTCTGTTTGATATCAAAGAAGATAATCGCCGTTGCGATTTTTATCGTCAGTCAAAAGAGCTGGCGGCAGACAAATTTGATGATATCAGTTTGAGTTCAGAATTAGGCTTAATGACATACTGCGAATCTTCTATCGATCAAGGTCAAAAACTAAAGCGCCTATTTACTATTTTAGAACTTTATTCCTTGCGAGGCGACGCGCCAACCATCGCTCATATACATAATAATATTGGATTGATTTATGGTCGTATAGGCCAGCATGTTTTAGCCGCAGAGCAATTTCAAAAGACCTATGAAATTGGTCTACCTCACTACCAGGGCTCTAATAAGTATGCTTCTTTGATTAGTGTGTTTACTTCGTTACTCGCTAGTGGGCAATATGATGAAGCTGAACTTGTTATTAATGAATTGGATAAGGCACGACGTCAAGTTGATGTAGCGCTTGTGCACGCTTGGTATTATTACGCAAAAGGAAGGTTTTATCAGCGTTTAAATCGCGCTGACGAGTTACGTCAAACAGTTATCGATTGGAAGCCTTATTTGGTCAGCATGGAAAAAAGTATTTATGCTGGAATGCATCGTTGGTTTGAGACTGAAGTTTGTATCAATGAAATAGATCTTGAATGTATTCAGCGCTTCGTGCTTGAAGAGGAGAGTAACGGACCAAAAGCATTGCGCTTTTTAAGTGGTAATGTCGATTATTTAGCACTGCGATCCAAAGCCTATTTGGAACTGGGCAACATTGAAAAATCGAGGGAATATTGGACAGAGTATACTACTGAACTGAGAGCAAAGTTGGCGAGTAATCAAGCTTCTGGAAAAGTGTTGGGCGTTGCTAATATGTACAATAAAATAGGTGAGTTAGAAAATACCTTGATAAGAGAGCAACGTAATCGAGATCGCATTGCAATAGCGTCAATTACTGTATTATTGTTGGCGACATTGATTATTGTTTTAATGTGGCGCAAGAAACAGGCCGAGGCACGCTCCTATGACTCCGTAACAGCATTGTTAAATAGTCGCGCCGCCGTTGGTAAGATTAGGAAGATCGCTGCTCCATCAGAGAATAAAACTAACGCATTAGCCCTTTTTGACTTAGCAAACTTCAAAGAAGTGAATCGGTCTTTAGGTTCAATTAATGCAGATGATGCTATTCAAAAGATAGCACTGACCTTGAAAAATATTACAAGAGGAAGTGATGTTTTGGGTCGTTTTGGACCTGAACAATTTATTTTATGCTTGCCTGACATCGAAGAAGAAAGTGCAAAAACACTTTTTGAACGCATTCGATTTTCATTGGTAAATACTAACTTAGGCGCTCAAAAAGACATTAAGATTAACGTAAGAGCGAACATGAGTATCTATATTGCGAGCTCCACACTAGAGGACTTAGATGAAGTATTGGATGACATGATGCTTTCTTTAAGTATGAAGTCTTGAATAGCTTAATAATGCGAGTGCTAAAACCACCTTTATTAGCAACTTCGTTCAAAGTTAAAAACCAGTGAACGATATTTAAGCAGTCGCTGGTTTATTTAATAGTAAAACTGTTTTTCTTTACTAGCTTACAGTACACTTTTATTATCTACTATACGTATTAAGGCTCGATGATTCGGCATTTGCCTACATTTCCTTGTCATGAAAATAAAACTCCCATTACATAAATACGACGAAGCAGGCCGAGTAAAACCGCCATGGCTGCTGTTTTTGTGCCTGTGCTTTCTAGCAAGAGGTATCGTTGTTTTTATTGCATCTTTGTCGTTTAGGCAAGATGGGGGGTTATTACTTAGTATATTTTATCCGCTCAAGTATCAGTTTTATCTCTCTTTATTGACGGCCATACCCGCAATAATAACATTATTATTTTTGGGGTTTCGAGAGCGAGTGTGGAAAGCGTCCCTAGGTATTTTTTACATAGGGTTACCTATTGTTTTAGGTTATTTGATTATTTCTGATGTTGTTATTCAGCTTTATATTTTGCGCGCACAATATTTCGCTTTTGCTTGGCCTAAAGCATTAACGTTATTTTCAGTATTGTTACTTGCATGGTATTTAGTCACCAGTAAGCATATGAGGATCATGCTTGCAGATTGGCGTCTAAATTCTTAATACAATGAAAGCATTTATTTTATTGTGTTGCACCACCAATGGCCTCAGTAAAGTAACTTTCTACACTCACCGTATTGTCATTGACTAAACGTTCATAGCAAATACCGGCAAAGGCAAAGGTTTTATCCTGATACATCAGCATAATTGATGGCGCTTCCTCGTCTTGCAAGTTATATTGCCACTGTCCGCCAGCAAGCTTGCGAAAGACCTCTCCAATGTAAGCACCATAAATATTACATATGGTGAAAACAGCTTTGTCTTCAAGAACTTGGTCATTATAGATATCTAAAAATTTTGAGATAATTGTATCAATTAATAAGATGCTCTCGGAAGAAAAATCTAATTCTATACCAAACTCTTCTTCACTTGTTTTTATTGCATCATTCGCACTATCGCGCATGAGCTTATTTAAAGCTTGTTGTTCCATATTTCTTTAAAAACGCTTAATTTGTTATTTGTATAACGAAGACGGTAAATCAATTTGTCGATGATGTAAAATCAGACTCTCTAATAATTGTGTGCCCGGACCTTTATTATCAGGAGTAGGGCAGACCAAAAATGCAGTTAGTTGCTTAAATTGACTACCTTGCACCGGAAGGCAAACAAGCTCATTATTTTCTACTAACCTTTTGACTTTATGCTGCGGCAACCAACAAAATCCTAGTTTTTGTTGTAGTAAATCAATTGCAGTATCGAATTGACTTACCGTCCATCGGTTTTCCGACTTTAACCAGCCTGACTTTTCTTCAGGAGATATAGATGAGTCCTTAATGACTAACTGCAAGTGCTGCGCTAACTCATTTGGATCAATAGGGCGAGACATCGAAGCAAGCGGATGCTCCGGGTGGCAAACTAAAACAAATTCAATTGTGGCAATGGGTTCGCCCAAAAAACCTTTAGGGACTTGTGTGTTAATTACAAGGTCAGCCTTGTGTTGTTTAATCGCCTCTTCTGTTCCTGTTAATACGTGATCGATGATTTGCAACCTACTGCCCCGCGATAAGGGTAAAAATTGCCTTAATGCCGGATAAAGAAGTTCTCTCGGATAGGCTAGATCTACTGCAAGTTGAATTTCAGGTTCCCAGTCTTGATTGATATTAACAGCCAACGATTCAAGCTCTTCAACATTTTGGGTTAAATAGCGAGAACGCCTCAACATGACTTGCCCCGCTTCAGTTAAGAGGGCTTTTCGACCTATAACTTCAAGTAATTGGACGTCCAACATGCTCTGTAATTTAGCGACAGCATGATTGAGCGACGACTGCGACTTGTTTAGCTTTTTAGCTGCTTGAGCGTATCCGCCATAGTCAACAACGGCTTGTAAAATACGCCATTGTTCTATAGTTGTTTTAGGCCTATACAACGGATATGATTCCTTATGAATGTTATGCTTTAAGTGTGTCAATCCAGATCATTTCTGGCTTACAAATTTGCTAATAAGTAACTCATTACTTGGCTAGTGTATTTTAATTTTCGTTTTTAATTAACGTAAATATGAAAAAACGGTAATTAATTAGGATGATCCAACTATCAAGCATAGCGTAAACTATGCATAAATCACTTTTTACCGGTAAATTATGAAATACGCAGCTTTTCTTCCTTTATCAGCCCTAATAGCGCTGATACTTATCACTGTGTTGGTAAATTTTAATATTATTCCACCTGGTATGAGTATTTTAGAATCACTGGAAGGAAATATGCAGAATGGTTTCTTTTTAATCATTTTTGTTATTATTTTATTAGAGTCGATAATTTATGTTGGCTTCTATTTTCCTGGCCAGTTTTTTGCGGTCATTCTCGTTGTAGGTGCTAAGCCAACAGCCATGGATGTTGTTTATCTGACTCTATGTATGGTTTTAGCGGCAACGGTTGGATCTTTTATCAACTTCATGCTTGGCAGGGCATCAGGTAACAGGGCAATGAAAAAAGGGGATCACGTGACGCAACAAAAGACTAAACTACAACATTTAGCGCTGGCTATGATCCATATTAACTCTCTTGCATTTTTTATGTTTTCACAAGGTAGTCAGCAAAAATCATGGAAAGTGATTGGTTTGGCTGGCATCCTTAACTTACCTTATTATTTGCTATTAATTGCAGGCACCGCTGTGCTTAGCGAGCAAGTCATGGCAATGGCCGAGAACACAACACTATTGATCAGTATTGTGTGCATTTGGTTAGCTATTGCGCTGATATACGATGTGAAGAAATATAAGAAAGACACCGTAGAGCTTAATGCAAAGTATTAAGTTTTTCGGTCAACTATAAACTGTATCGCCCTTGACGCGGCTACGAGACCAAAGGTCGCTGTAACGCCAACAAAGGCGCCAAAACCAGTGGCACAATCCATTTTACCGGCGCCTTGTTGTTGGCTTTTTTCAAAACTTACGCTGCCATCGGCCTGCGGATAACGCAGTTGTTCGCTTGAGTAAACGCACTCTACGCCAAAGTTTCGTTTGGGGTTTTTACTGAAATTATAAAAACGGCGTAACTCCGAGCGTAATTTTGCTGCCAGTGGATCTTGAATAGTTTTAGCCAAATCGTTGCATGTTACCTTTAAGGGGTCGATTTGACCGCCCGCGCCGCCGACGGTGATCACTTTTATTTTGTTACGTTTACAAAAAGCAATCATTGCTGCCTTTGCTTTAACGCTGTCTACGGCGTCAATAACTACGTCAAATGAAGTTGAAATGTAGTCTTGGAGTGTTTCAGTGGTAACAAAATCTTCTATCGCCGTTACGTTGCAGTCTGGATTAATATCAAGGATACGTTGTTTCATAACGTCGACTTTTGATCCTTCAATAGTCGATGAAAGCGCATGCAGTTGTCTATTTACATTACTCAACGCAATATCATCAAGGTCAATTAACGTAATATTACCCACTGCTGTGCGCGCTAAAGCTTCAGCGCTCCAAGAACCAACGCCACCAATACCGACGACTGCTACATTAGCATTCTGTAGTTTAATGAGGCCGTCGCTTGTGTAAAGCCGAACGAGTCCCGAAAAGCGGTTAGCGATGTTTGCTGTTGTCATAAGGTTTTTTTGTATTCCAGTTCATAATGTGCGAAATAGCGTCAATTCTAATGTGATAAACGTTCTAAAAAATAGAACGTAATCTCCGATTTTAAGCGAGTTACGTTCTATTAATTTAGTGCTTTAATATCAACATCAACTTACAACGCTAAATATAAGGAATTTAACATGGGCTTATTAGTCGATGGTGTATGGCAAGACCAATGGTACGACACTAAAAAGAGTAATGGCAAATTTGTTCGCCAAGATTCTGCATTTATGAATACGATTTCGAATGAAAATGATGCCCAATTTAAGCCTGAATCAGGTCGCTATCATTTATTTGTTAGCTTGGCTTGCCCTTGGGCCCACAGAACATTGATTTTTAGAGCGCTTAAAGGATTGGAATCACATATATCGGTTTCTGTAGTGAGCCCCGATATGCTTGAGAATGGATGGGAGTTTGGCGGATATGAAGGGGCAACAGAAGATGGTTTATTTGGATTTTCTTACATGCATCAACTTTATACCAAAGCACAACCCGATATTACGACACGAGTTACTGTTCCCGTTTTATGGGATAAGAAGACAAATCGTATTGTTAACAATGAGTCGGCACAAATCATCAGAATTTTTAATAGCGCCTTTAATGAGATTACTGGTAACTATGATGATTATTATCCTAGTGCATTAAAAAATGACATTGATGAAATAAATGAGTATGTTTATCATCGCATTAACAATGGTGTTTACAAGGCCGGCTTTGCAACAACTCAAGAGGCTTATGAGGAAGCTCTGGTCGCTCTTTTCGAAGCGCTTGACGTGTTGGAAGAAAAGTTAAGTCATCAACGTTTTCTGCTTGGTCGCGAGATTACAGAGGCCGACTGGCGTTTATTTACAACCTTAGTTCGTTTTGATCCAGTTTACGTAGGTCATTTCAAGTGCAACTTGCGCAGAATCGCCGATTACCCAGCATTATCGGGGTATCTTAAAGAACTTTTTCAGGTAGCAGGAGTGAAACAAACGACCAACTTTGAGCATATAAAAAGACATTACTATTTTAGCCATGTGATGATTAACCCAACGCAAGTCGTCCCTGCAGGGCCAATAATGGACTTGGAGTCTGCGCATGGTCGCGAAACGTTTTAAGCGAAATCTAAAGGACATAATAATGACAAATTTACAGGCAACGACAATTAAGCAAATTGTTCAAGGTATGCCCGCCTCTGATGGCGCAGGTGTAAAACTTAAACGTGTTATTGGGCAACCAATGTTGAAAAATTTAGACCCATTTCTAATGCTAGATGAGTTTGGCTCAGAAGATGCACAAGACTATATTTCTGGTTTTCCAATGCATCCACATCGTGGCTTCCAAACAGTCACCTATATGCTGAACGGCAAAATGGGGCACAAAGATTCAATGGGTAATGAAGGCATTATTGAAGATGGCGGTTTGCAATGGATGAATGCAGGTAAAGGCATTATTCACGAAGAAATGCCAATGCAAATCGAGGGGAAGATGCGCGGTTTTCAGTTATGGGTCAATCTACCGTCAACTGAAAAAATGTCAGCGCCGGGATATCAGGATATTCCTACTGCCGATATTCCTGAATTACGCAGTGAGAAAGGATCAATAATAAGAGTCCTTGCGGGAGATTATAAAGGCCAGAACGGAGCCGTAACGACTCAATCTATAAAGCCTCAGTTTTTTGATTTTCACTTAGTTGCCAACGAATCGCTTAATATAGCGACACAATCTACACATAATGGCTTCTTATATGTATATGAAGGTGAGATTGAAGTCGCTGGTAAAGTGCTGGGAAAAGGGCAATTAGGTGTTTTAAACTTTGCTAATGACTTAGTGTTAGAGAGCAAAGATAGTGCGCGAGCCATTTTTGTAAGCGGTGAGCCTATTAATGAGCCAGTTGTTCAATATGGACCGTTTGTGATGAATTCCCAAGAGGAAATTAATCAAGCTTTGCGTGATTTTCAACAAGGCGTGCTTGCATAATATTTTCCCTTTGGTTAAATTATGTGCAGATTTACTTAATAAAACGATAGTAAATGGACGTTTTGCATTGAATTAAATTAATTAATTCAATACCATTAAGCCAATGATGATTTGAAAGGAATGTAAATGAAGCCTGTTGTTCTTGCTGGTGGCACTGGAAGCCGATTATGGCCTAAATCACGCGCTGCATTGCCAAAGCAGTTTTTAGCGCTAACGTCTGACAAAACGATGTTACAAGAGACTATTTTGCGTCTGCCTGCTGATAAAATGGAACTTCCTTTATTTATTTGCAATGAAGAGCACCGTTTTATGGCGGCTGAACAACTGCGTGTGGCAAATATTGACTATGACAGTATAATATTGGAACCAGTAGGGCGTAATACCGCTCCTGCAATCGCGCTAGCTGCTCTCAGAGCAGTTCAACAGGGCGAGGACCCTGTGTTATTGATATTGGCAGCTGATCACTTGATTTCTGACCATTCAGCCTTTCACGCTGCCGTTGATAAAGCAACAGTATTAGCAAATGCAGGCAAATTAGTCACTTTTGGTGTGGTGCCGAACGAGGCGCACACTGGTTATGGGTATATAAAGTCCGGTGAGTCAATAAATGATATCGGTTTTGAAGTGGCTGAATTTGTCGAAAAACCGGATTTGTCTACTGCGAAAGAATACCTTTCCAGTGGAAAGTATTACTGGAACAGTGGGATGTTCATGTTTAAAGCGAGTGTGTATTTACGTGAGTTAAGTGAACATGCTCCGGATATTTTCGCTGCTTGCACTAGTGCAATGGCAACAACAGATAAAGACATGACCTTTATTCGAATTGATGCGGAGGAATTCGCTAAGTGTC
>Ga0307488_10002923_pt1 | contig 14334 bp, 10 predicted proteins | sample SB02metaG_FD_202248 | JGI IMG/M metagenome (GOLD analysis project Ga0307488, IMG submission 202248) | Sea-ice brine microbial communities from Beaufort Sea near Barrow, Alaska, United States - SB 0.2 | ecosystem: Environmental > Aquatic > Marine > Coastal | place: USA: Alaska | collected... | reverse complement strand
ATCAGCGCCTCTCAGATTAATGCCGGCCAGATAAGTGCCTCCCAGATAAGTGCCTGCCAGATTAGCGCGTGCCAGCTTAGCGCCTCTCAGATCAGCGTGTGTCAGCTTAGCGCCTCTCAGATCAGCGTATGACAGGTCAGCGCCTTCCAGATTAGCGTCTCTCAGACCAGTGCCTGTCAGATTAGCCCATCTCAGATCAGTGCCTGCCAGATTAGCGCGTGCCAGCTTAGCGTCTTCCAGAACAACGTTATACAGATTAGCGCCTGTAAGAATAGCGTCTTCCAGATTAGCGCCTGTAAGAATAGCACCTGTAAGAATAGCGCCTGTAAGATTAGCGCCTTCCAGATCAACGCCTTTCAGATCAACGCCAACAAGAAAACTTTTCGTAATACCTAAACTATCTGCAAGTTGAAACGCTTGCTCTCTATGGCTATGATTTATAAAAAGATTAATTAATTTCTTTTTTATATCTTCGTCTTCTAGCGATTCTTTAATAATTTGCCTTAATATCGGCTTTGTTAGCTTCATGGTGTGAATCCTTCGGGCCAAATTGTGTCTTCATTGTGAATCGAGCCAAACAGCTTGGTATATTTCAGATCAGCACCACTCAGATTAGTACCACTCAGATTAGCATCATATAGAGTGGCATAGCTCAGATCAGCACCGCTCAGATTGGCACCGCTCAGATTGGCACCAAACATAAAGGCTTTACGCAGTGTAGCACCACTCAGATCAGCACCACTAAGATTGACATATCTCAGACTAGAGGCGAACAGATCAGCGCCTGTCAGATTCATACCTTCCAGATTCATACCTTCCAGATCAGCGTTTTTCAAATTAGCACCAACAAGAAAATCTACGCCAACTTGCTTTGATAATTCAATTGCTTGCTCATGATTGCCGGCTTTGAAAATCTGTAAAAGTTTTTCTTTGTATTCGTCTTCTAGCGATTCTTTGATAATTCTTTTTAATGCTGGCTTTGTTAGCTTCATTATCTCAAGTTCCTTAAATTATAATAGTCGCGACCAACACTGATATTTGACTTAAATCCGCCATATTCAAAGATTTCTTTTATTTTTGGTAGTAAATCTTTATCCTCTTGCGCAAAGTCTATCGCGACCTCATCGTGAATGAAAAACGCAATATATGACTTTCTTCCTTCCAAGAGGGCATCAATTTCTATCGCCCTATCCAAAATCCTATCGTTTGTCGTGCTCTGTACTAAATAGCTTAAAGCTTTTCTTTCTTCCACCTTTATTTTTCTTTTGTAAGGGCTGAATATCTCTCCGTTTTGATACCATTTATCAAGAACAGTTTTGCGATTATATTTTCTGCTCTCGACCAAATTTGAGTCAGGATTAAACAGCCAAGCAAAAAATTTAACCTTTGCCTCTTCTCTTGTATATTTGCCATTGAAAAGATTTTTTGCATTCCATTCATGCACATCGCCATCTGGCTGCGGCTGACCAGCCAAATTAATAAAAGTTCTTACATCGGCGCTGTTATAATCCAACTGCAAGAACCAGTCGTTATTAGGCTTTAAGAGACTCCGAAAGTCTTTGCGCACCGTCAGTATTGGAAAGCTTTTTGGATGTGTTGTGAGGCGTCCTGTGGCTGTTCCAAACAGGTTGTAGGACACATATCGACGCTGGATAAGGTCTGCGACCTTTTTTCGGCTTTTTGAAGATAATTGAAGGTCGCGACAGCCATCAGAATTTAAATTTAACTGCTGATATTTTATTTTATGCAAAAGCTTGTAAGATTCGCTGAGAAGCTCATAGTTTCTTGGCTTTTCATAGTTCTCAAAAACATGTTTTGTAACCTTATCTCTTATTTCACAAAACTGCATTAGAAATCTATAAGGTATCATATCAAAGATACAATGCTCTCTCGGATCAATCTTTGAAGTCTCAAAGCTTTTGATACATGCTAAGAATTTTTTATTTGAGTCTGCCAACTCTTTTTTAAATTCTTCCGGACAAGCCTCCTCTAATGACTTGCCATTTGCATAAATCTGAGCAAATTGAACTTCTTTGTCCTTCATTGATCCAGTGAAGGCCCAGGTTTTTCTTAGGTCTTCTGGTATTGAATCAAAATATATTTTACCTTCTTTATAGATTCCTACACATTGTTTTTTGTCGTCAAGTGTCTGAAAATACAATTAATACCTCGTTGTTTGATCAATTTCTTCTTGTTCTTCTGTTCTATTCTTATTAATATAATAGCTCAAAGAGCCTTGATAGTCAAGAGTTTGATTTAAAAATCTTTCAAACTGCTCGATAGCTTTACTTTCACCTTTTATTTTACTTATGCCTATCATATCTCTTAATATATTATCTTTTTTATATTTAGGATATTCACTCTCTTCTTCTATAAATCTTAATTTACAGTATAACATTAAAAATTGTTCTTGTCCATAACTTTCTTGTAATATTTGATCTGAAATATAATATTTAGGTTTAATATATTTAACAAGTGTATTTCCATTACATTCAGTTATTTTTTCGATACTTGTTGGCTTAACTGTATTATACATTTCCCTCATTCTATTAATAAAAGTATTATAATAAAAATATGATGCTTTTCTATAATAATTAAATATTATAGAGTTAGTATCAGTATAACCATATTTGCTAGCATATTCTATCATTGGCTGTGAACCAATATCAGCAACCAACCTCCATGGATTATTTAAGTCTACCATAAATCCATAACTTTTGCAAGTATTTAAAAAGAAGTTCCAATTTTTACTTTTAATAAAGTTGTTGACTTTCTCCTCATCATTGTTATAATCTAGATCTGCTATCTCAATTGATAAACCAGAAATACCAATTGGAGCTTTTCTGCTTTTTACATACCCTGGAAAGGTTAATGCATTTCTTTGATCGGATGCTTCTAAAGATTTTAATAAATTATCGGCTAACATATTAAAATCTACTAATCTTTTAGTATCAATATCAGATGCAGACTTTAATGCGGAATAAAATTGATTTACATATGAATTATATAGAAAAAATGGGCTTTCATAAGCTTTATAGACTTTTAAATTTGATAAATATTGGTCTGAACCGTCTATTTTTCCCATCAATAAACATTTTTTAAATTGTTGTTGTAAATCACTAAACGCATCCACAACAAAGTTAAGTGCTTTTAATCCTTGAGGACTGTTAGAATTCGAAGAAAAATACTTGAAATTGACGCTATCTTCTGGTATGATCATTGGGACTAAGAATCTATCAACTCTTCCGTACATTAGCTTTTCTGCAATAAAATCAGTTAAATTGTTATATTGATCGTTTCTGGAGTTTAACTTGTATACTACTCTTTTATTAAAGAGTTCAAATGCTGTTTCTCTATTGTTTTCTTTATAAAAAGTAGACATATTAGTTACCTGTTGAACATTTTGATGGCTTTTCGGGGCTTTTCTCTAAATCTACAACAGTGCTAGCATCTTTAGCAGCAACCCACTTAGCATATATAACCGTTTCAGCAAAACCGGGAGAGATAGAATGTTCTGATTTCCATATCATATGATATCCGCCAATTCCCAATTGTGTTAAATCGAAACCAGCAGCAGTTTGTGCGCTTATATCGAATCCTCTGGGTTCTACGTATATGTAGCTGCCGGGATATGCACTTACGTCTAAATAACTTTTAATATTTACATCATATAAAACTCTCAACTGTCGAAGACCATCATAACCTTCTTGTTCAAATCTTACTTCTGCCAATCCAGTTGAGTTTGTTTCAGATAAATTAATCGTTTTTACAATGCCTCTATCTTTTCCTATTTGGTAATGCCAGATTCCTCGCTGGTGATCGCCAACATCTGATACTTTTTGGCCGTTTTCGTCGTAACACCCTAATCCCTCACTTCCGTTTGTTGGGTTTTTACAGCCTATAACTTGATTCATTGGGATACTTCTAGCAGCAAAGAAAGTCAAATAATTCATTTCTTTGCAAACGCCAGGATTTGTTCTAGGATCGTTACGCAAGCCCATTACATTCAAAAGTGGCTTTGGTAGAGGCGAACATGTAATAAGCCCAGCAGGAGGTTTTACTGTATTATCCATATATAAACGCCTCATATATGGAGAAGTAAGTATGGCCGGGATTGGCGTTGGATTGCAAGTTGTTGATTTTGTGTATTTTGTTATAGAATCGTCATCAGTTGCACTTTTTCTATATTCTGTTATTGCGTTTTGATGAAGAAAAAGTTTTTGTCGCCCTCTGCCATCATAACATAAATCTCTGTTTAATAAGCTTACTATAAATTCATTAAAGAAGTCATTTAAAAATGCAGTTAAATAATATTCTGCTTTTTCTTTGGCGAGCATTTTAGTTGTCAAGAACTCTAAAAAGTTTTTCATAGATATTGGTATATCGCCAATATTCATAACAGTAGTTTCGTATGAATCTGGTTTTGATATTTCTAATGGCCCCAATAAAATTCTTAATTTATGAAAGTTTTCATATAAACGCTTATATTCTTTTATAATCTGAGCCAAATCAGTAGGATCAAAAGAACTTGTACTAGACGGCGTGAAAGGAGGACTTATAACAAATTTTAAAGCTTTACCTATTCCGTCTAATACAACGTCAATTAAATCAGATGCATAAAAGAAAGACATTGTAAAAGAAGTAGTATCCTCTAACACTACAGTCTCTTGTTCTTCTTTATTCAATAAATCTGTTAAGCTCTCTTGTATTTCAGTTGCTGCCGCTCCGGTTGCTGGTATGGGTGTCATATTACTTTGTAAATCCGCTTTATCGTGTAACCTAGCTGCTAATGTATATACGCCTCCCGCCCTATAAACATCAATATCTTGTTGCGTAACCGGAAGTGTATACACTTTTCCAGTTGCTATTAATCTGGTAATTAAATCAGTTAATCCGTCTTTCTTTTCTTTTTTTATTTCTGCAACGGTACTATCATCGTTTTTGAATTTATTATATTCATCGATATTACAGTCAGCGCCTAATTTTTTAACTTTTAGTGCTCTTTCTATTTGACTTGTTACAACTTCTTTTTTCGAAAAAATATTATAATTTGAATTATCAAAATAGTCTTCGCCATATGCCAAATAATTAATGGTAAATGTAACTTTTCCATTGTCATCCAAATTAAAACTATGAACAGTTGGAGTTAAGTTTAGTGATATTGCTGAGTCGTATATAGCATCTAATAACTCTTGAGAAAACAAACCTCTAGAAGCTACTGGAACTTGCCAGCCAACAACGGCTTTTAATCTAAAATTCAATTTATTTAAATTATCTATAGCTACGTCGGATTGTGCTCTGCTGAGTTTGATTGTTTCAGAACCTCCAGTTTTTAAAGCCAAATCGATATAAGTAAAAGGTTCATTGTTGTTTTGTGGTCTTCTTCTCTCAACCAAAAGTTCTGAGAAAGAATTAGCAATAATCGTTAGCTTTGCTGAGATGCTTTTTTTAATTGCGAATGGGTTATCTGCTTCATACGCGAAATTAAAGCTTTTTAATCCAACACCAATACCTCGAACTCCTTTATTTGATGAAAACATTCTAGATATATCGCCTTGCAGATCATGAGTGTCAAAAATAATTTCTATTTCTTTTTCTTCTATACATTCTTCTGCATTTTCTTCTGTATTCTCTATAACTTTAAAAAGCCTTACCATTGGAATTAGCGTTGATAGTTGTGCATTGGTGATTTCAAAAAATTCTGACTTTGACGGGCTTTGTGTCAATCGGTTAATAAAACCGAAAGGCTCACCAACAGCCAAAACGGTACGATTTTCTTTACTGGCAACACTAGATAATTTTTTCATTGGAAAGCCAGGATAAACAGAAGGATTCAAACCGTGATCAATTTCTTCTTTAATTTTAGCTAAATTAAATATGTTTGTTAAAAGATAGCATTGCTCTTTAAATGTTAGTTTTGATTCTGGGAACGCTTCGGTTTCGTCTACTAAATCTTCAAAATCCACGCTTCCCGATTGTAAATTGATTAACGCCTGTTTGTCATCTACTGTATCGAAAAGATTTGCAAAAAATCCCTGATTCGTTTCTTCATCAGCTAACTTTTCTTGATGACAAAGCTGTATATCTGCTAGCTCTTTCCAGGCATCTTTTATATTTTGCTCATATCCGCTATAAAAATCATTTAAAATAACTAAAAGATCTTCTGCTTCTTTTTTTTGAGCAGCCCTACTAGGGGTCATTCTACCGGTGGGGTTAGCAAGAGTTATTAAAGGAATTTTAGCTGCTTCTATTTCTTTGTGCAGTTGGCCGTCAGCGCCAAATACTCCATAACCATCTGAGCCACCAACCGTCCAATTATTTACATCAGAAAATTTAGCTTGTATTATTCTACCGGTACCTGCCGGTAAGCTAGAATTTCTAACCTTTTCTTTATAAGATAGTATACTAAGCTCAATAACAGCTTCTACTGTTCGAACTAATTCGGCGTATTCTTCGCCCCACTTTTGTTCTTGCTCTTCACGATCACCTTGAAGTATGGTGGCACATTTGCTTCGATCTGGCGTATAGGGCATATTAAACTCCTAAAGCGTCTAACGCTTGTTCTATATTTAGAGGAATTTTAAGCTTTGTTCCTAATGCAATATCAGACTCAATAGCGCGACCGTTCCACCATGCTATAACCCACCAATATCTAGAATCTCCATAATATTGATCGGCTAGTTTATATAGACGATCTCCATAAGACCATATATGAGGGATTGAAGAAACTCTAGCGCGCTCTGCAACTGTTGGATTTTTTAAAACAGGAGTTTTATACTGAGTAATTTTGTTGACCCCTCTTTTATCTCTTAAAGAGGAATAATAGTCTGATTCGTTTTCTCTTGTTAAAGTATTTCTGTATCTTTTGTTTGGCATAGTTTATTCTTATTTAAAATTTTAAAAAGAGTATATTCCAAAATCATCTTTAAATTCTGCTGAATTATAATCTTCATAAATGGTGGACCGCTCAGCGCTTTCATCATCAATTACTGATTGGTTTGTATCATCAGTAATGTTATCTTCTCCTACAAACACATCTGACGGCGCGCCGAAGTTGTCGTACTGTATTGCACCATATGGAAACGATGGTTGAGAAAAGTTATTTTCGCTCCAACCAATCGGATGCTCATGTAGAGGTTTAAAGTTAAGATTAATTTCGATTAATTTTGGCAATATAGTGTTGCTTGTTTTTTCCAATACACCAACATTTTCGTTTTCTATATTATGCTGGACTGTTACGCTTTCTATGACTCCCAATAATCCCAACTCCACATTGTCTTCGCTAGAATAACTATCATATAAACCTTGAGGAGAAATAGATAAGCCGGGTGTCGATGTTAAACTAACGTTAGTATTTTTTCTAATAATGTTCATAACTTTCAATCTAACCAACGGTGCTTGTGCAACAGTTAAGGCATTATTTACATCAGTATACGCAGGATATAGCATTTGTATTAAGGTTTGTGCTTTTGCTAAATTTTCGTATGCTTCTCCAGTAGACGCTGCTGGTATTTTAAAAGCTAAAGAGATATTTCTGGTTGTATTTTTATATGTGTGTATTGGATCCATTCTACCAAAAACTGTCTCTGAAGCGTAGTCTGGAGAATAAGTTTCGTTTAAAGTCGTTATAAATGCCTTAAATCTAATATGTTTTTTAGATATCATATGAAAAAAAGATATTACAAATCCATTGTTTGCATATGCATCTGAATGGTCGGATTGAAGTCCGCTGTCATATGCGTCATATCTATCATAATCAAAATTTGGCATTATTTATCCTTATTTTTGTAGTGCTGCTACACTATATAGTCTTTCACCGGTAACTTCTAATACAAACTCTGCCAGTTTGTTGCCATTAATTTCAATTTGTATGGGTTGCTGGATTTTGTTTGTTCCGCCGCTAGTTGCAGCATTGTTCGTGCCGGCAGTTGTGTTTGTAACATTGACATTGGCGTTTGCCGCGCCAAGATTTAAAAATGGTAAATTAACATAGGCGTTACCAATTCTTTCAAAACCAGAAATGACAGTATTAATCGGACTTAACACTGCAACAATCATAGATTTTATAAAACTAAATGCATTACCTAGCTTCATTAGCCCTTCAACAAAATTTGAAGACCAAGTTTTTTTGAAAATAGTTACACCTAGAATGTTAAGCTCGTCATCAAGATTCTTAAAAAGACCGACTATGGTATATATCGGATCTGCTAATCTGGTAAGAGGTGAAAATAATTGTAAGAAAATTGTGCCAAATTTGGTTGCAAAAGTTGACAGGAATGCCATAGAGGCGTTAGCGAATGATTTAATGACCCCTTCACCTTTTTTAAAACTAGTAAAAAATTCTAACAAACCTGTACCAAAACTGATGAAAATCGCATTTAGTAAGCGCATTGGCACCATGAGCACTTTTAACAGATATGCTAATAATTTTAATGGGGCTAGCATGTTGGTAAGGCCAATACTTATAAGAATCATCAATTCATCAAATTCAGCCATTTTGTCTGTAAGTTGAACAAATATGCCAACCATCTCAAAGCTATCACCAAGAAATTCTTTAAACGGGCTTAAAAATATAGATAACGCATCAAAAATACGCTCTATAATCAAACCAAATAGTGATATTTTATCGCTACCAACTTTTACATTGTCAGCTAGAAGAGCAAATCCTAGAGCCATGCCGGCCAGTGCTCCACCTCCAGTTACAAAATTTCCTGTCATAATAGAAGCGACAAGAACAATAGCACTAGTTAAAAGAGTAAAATATCCAGCAAGTGTTTTTACTATTCTAGCATTATCTGATAAAAATTGTGCCATGTCGGTTAACAAATCGATAACTGGTGTCAAAATCGGTATCATTTGTGCAAATAAGATATTTAACTTTTCTTGCAACGTTGCCATTTCTCTAGCTCTTTTAGCCGCATCTTCAATCGACTGTGAAGACTGCTGTGTTGCACCGGCAACCATATCCATATTTCCACTTAACATTAGCGCCAAATCATTAACATCAGATAATCCTAAAGAATCTGCATAAAATTTTCTTTGATAATAGCTCATACTATCAAACGAAAGGCCAGCATCCAATATAGAATCTCTAATCAAACCAAATCTTTCAGCAGGATCGGTCGCCATCATAAGATCCATAGCATTTACAAAGTTTCCGCCTAAAGCTGCGTTTAACTTGCCAGCTTGTGTTGCTGCACCCTCGAAAGTATCAAAATTGTTTGTAAGGTTCAGGATTTTTGATATTTCTAGACCGGTAGTTTTTGCGGCTATAGCTAATCTCTTAAATGCCGCTTCTCCATTTGAACCTAGTTTTCCTAAACTACTGGCGTTAGCTACAAAATCTGCACCAAGTTGTTTTACTGGAACACCTAAGTTTTCAGCAAACTTTTCTAGATTTAACATTGATTGTGCAGCGCCACCGGGACTCATACCCATAGATTTAGTCATAAACTGTATTGATTTTGCTGTAGTTTGTGAATCTATTCCAAGTTTATCTAATACCGCTGTCGTTTCTATAAGTTGCTCGCGAGTTTTTTCATTTTGAAAAGTAAAATCGGTAAATGTTCCAAATAAAGCTTGAGCAGCTTTTGATGTATCTTCTGCTGACGCTCCAAACTCTCTCGTATTTCTAAATGCAACTGTGACAGACCGTGCAAACTCTTTGCTAGCACCGGTTGATTTCATAAATCCGGCTTCCATATCTGCGAGAGATGATGCTAGTTTGATGGCGTCGAAAGCGTATTTGGCTAATAATGCAACAGCAGCAGCAGAAAAAGCTTTACCAAATTGAAGAGCGGCTTCTTTACCGGATGCTATTAATGCACCTTTTAGCCCTCCTGTAAGGTTTTTTGCATCAAATATTTTATCAAAATCAAGAACCATAGCATTTTGCATATTTTTATTCAAATCATTTTGTATGGATTTTCCAATTCCACTAATTTCGCTAATGAGTTTTTCACCGCCTTTTTCACCTCCAAGAAATATTTCTACCAAAGAAGGAGTTTTTTTTGCAACTTTGTTGAGAGACTGTAGGGCTTTATTCGCGGAAATTTCTTGGGCTGTAACTTCTTCGCCCATCTTTATACGTATTTCCAGTAATCTATTCTCTTTTTCGCGTAATTCAAATATCTGCTCGCGCAGCGCCTTTTCGCGTTCCAATTTTACTAATATATTATCTTCTTTATCAATCGTTTTTCTTAGTTCATCATTAAATTTTTTTAAATCTTCTACTTGTTTTGTAAGAGATTCGGCCCGCGCCCCTAAACTTTTTTCAATTTCGCTATCACTTGGATTGGTTGGATCATCAACAGCCATAATATAGCCCTCTAAACAATAAATAGTAAAAAACAAAAAAAGGCTGCAAGCGCAGCCCTATCTACATTGTTTTTGGTGAATTATGTCGCCCTAAAGTTTGACTATTGCTCTTTCCTTTTTGAGCTTCTTCCATAGCCTCTTTTTCGTCTTGCAGTTGTTTCATTAGACGCTTAACAAACCAGCCTCTAAGTCCAATCGGTAAGTTGTAAGCCTCTGTTAAACTCCAACCACCAGAATATTGCAAAAAGAAAAACTGTTCATAAACATTTTCTATATATTTAGGTGTCAGGCCAAAAGAAATCCGCTGAAAGCGGCACCTCCATTTCAGCTTCATGGCCGCATTCTGAACACTCAAAGTTTTGGATTAAATCAACATTAGGGGCAGCTAATCGATACGCCATTCTTAATTGGCGCGAATCTCTGGAAGGCATATTATCAACAACATACTTTCTATGTTCCAACAAACTGCTATCATTGACAGTCTCGATCATAGACATAAGCTGGCGCGTAACGGTTCTTTCTGTCTTCTTTCTTTTTTTATCGTCCTCTATATTGGATAGATAATTTTTCTCATCTCGACCGGTTAAAAGCCTAAATCCAACTTTTATTTTAGTTGCTGGAAGAACGGTTTCGAAACCTCCGTCTTCCCTTTCTGTTACGACTAGATCCTCTCTTTCAATTTCTCCACCATTATGAATATGTGGTTCACTTATATTAAAAGAAAATTTCTGTTGTGTCTGACATGCTGGGCACGATACTTTCGTTTCATATGTGCTTCCATACCCAGAAATTCTTGTTGCAATAATAATGGCATTTCTATCACCAACCAACAAAGTATCTGGATCGATACTCTTATCGGTAATAATACTTTTTAAAAGTCGGTCCAAAGCAACGCCTTTCTTTAAAAGCGTTCTAGACGTTAAAATGTCTTCTTCTTTGGCTGTCATTTGCCTAATTTCAATTACATCTTGAAGATGTAACGGGTGATCTTCTGGATAAAATCTTCCCTCTGACGGTAAATCTACAAACTCAGTAGGGACAATAAATGAAAATCCCTCTGGCTCTTGCGTTGGAGCGATTGGGGGCTTTGCTGCTGATTTTCTGTTGCCCCCCAATCGATCACTATTTCTTCTACTCAATTCTCACCTCTCGAAAATTAATTTTACTTTGCTACTATATGTTTAGCGCTAGCTGCTGCTTTCTTGATATGGAACACCTTCATAATCTGCCCAATCATACTTAAGTGTAAGGCTATATTCTGTTAGGTTTTCGCTTTCGTAGGACAAAGTTCCAAATTTAGCATCAGTAAGAAATGCATTGTGTAACACCCAGGCTTCTAACTCGCCACCATCAGGGTCTAGTTGGGTTATTCGTACAGCGCCGATGGCACTAACAGCTTTTGACTTTGAAATTGTTTGATAATCAGAGCTAGCACCGCTTGGGACAACATATCCACTATTTTGTAGCATTTTGGCTAAAGCTACTGCAAGGCCACTATTTTTTTCACCTGATTTGGGGCCTGGATCCACCATGGTTATAGTAACATCGTTCCAAGTTACTCTACCAGGGAACTTAAATGTGTGGTTTAAGAAGGCATGAGTAGCCTCACCTAGAGAAAAGCTAGGTTTATCAGAGGTTTTAGCATACCATAGGCCGTTTGTCTCATATGTGGTAAGAGCACCTATCTTTTCAAATTCAATTTTAAACCTAAAATCTCTTTTAGGATTAGTGATATTACCACCACTGTAATCATCTGCCCAGAAACTCATTTTAAAATTTCTCCTGTTGTGTAAGTATATAGTTGACTGTGTTATTTTTAATCATCAAAAGACGCCCCAGATGATGCAATAACAAAATCAATCGCAATATATTCGATAGCTCTTGCTGGCTTGACCATGATTTTAGCATAAAGAATATTTTGATCTATTAAATCAGAAGTGGTAGTAGAACTGTCTAAAATCAATTTGTAGTTTTTGATACCACCGCCACTTCTAGTGTTAGCCAATAATGGATTTATAAGCGCCTTAAAGTTGTTCCAAGTACCTTGAACATTCTGCTCGAATAGTACCTGAGTTGATAGAATAGAAATCTGCTTCTTCAAGAAGATTACCAATCTACGAACATTGATTCTATCTAGAGCAGATGGACGCTCTTGTAGGGTTTTCTGGCCGAATACCACTATTCCCTCTGATGGGAATGAAGCGATTGGGTTAATGCGTGCCTCATAAAGTGTATCGCGATCTTTTGAGCTTAAGCGCTCACTTACGCCGCTAATTCGAATTCCTGCTGCACCTTCTGAAAGACCTCCACGATTGAATCCTGCTGGAGCGAACCATACCGCTGAACTTGCCTCTGAAGAAGCTAAAACACCCATCATTGCGACTGTTGGCGGAACCCATAGAATCTGGCTAGTCTTGGCATCAACAGTCTGAACCCATGGGTAGAATGTTGCGCCGTAACTTGAGTCGATTCTGCGAGTCTTCAATGAGTTTGCCGATTGAACTGGTGTGGTTCCGATTCTTTGTGTCTTATCAGCCAAATATTCTTCATGAGAAGGCTTGTATATGTCCGGAAGATCGATAAGAGCTAACGCATCACCTCTTTCTTCACACTTCTCAATCATCATTGAAGTCAAAGAAGTGTTTGTTAGCCCAGGAATAGCCAACAAGTTCATGTTGATATATTCTGGATCGGAAACAGTCTCGATTGCGCGAGTATATGTGTGATAAACGTAGTTGTCATCTTCTGTACTTGTGCTCGTCATAGCACCATTATACACTGGATCCGGCTTGGTGATATCAAATCCATCAAATCCACCCCAAAATGGAGCAGTAAAGCGGTTAATATCCTCGTTCAATAGTGTTTCATAACCATTTACAGCAGAGTAGCTGGTGCCAGCGGTTCTGGAGCCACTCAAGTAGGTATATGTCGCACTGCCGGAAACATTATCCATTGTGAAAATGTATGCATATTCTGAAAGCACATCTGCTGTTGGGATTGTTGGAATTCCCGAACTATCGCCCATTCCGGCATACCACAAACGATGTGGATCAGGAATGCCGGCTTGTGGTGAAACTGTAGCAGCCTCACGCGAAGTTTGCATTCCGAAATATGCTTTAGTCTGATTGTTACTTACATCTTGTGCATTATTCAACAATCTTACAGATGGAAAGTTTAGAGATGCCGTAGCTGCAATTCCCCATGATGAGGAGATAGAAAGTGCTACACCACTAGTATCAGTATATCCCGGCAGACCAGTGCCTATTTTTACCATTCTAGCATCTTGAACAGTGGTCACACTACCGGTTGCCACAATCCCAACAGCATTTGCCGGTTTTGGTGGACCCTGATATCCGAATGGAAGAAGGACTGGATCTGTTGCACCAGCCTCAACATCATCATTCATTTCAATTCTGATATAACGTGACAGATTCGGGAAATCTCCATAAGACTTAAGTGTTCTGCTATTGCTATCCCACCTTTCATAACGATCACCAATCAACTTGGCGACATAGTTTGGATTAGCTGGATCTAGCGTGCAGTTATCAAATCTTTCTATAATCTCTTCGTTTAAATCTGAGTCGTTAATAGAACGAATAAGCACGGAGAATGTTCCATATTCATTAGTTGTAGTATTAGACTGGCGAATATTAGCGATTGAAACCTTGCAGTTCTTGCTCAACCACTCTCCATGACCGCGACCAATCAAACGGAAAAGCTTCTTGGCATTTGCTGGATTATAGTTAATCGCAGTACCTAGGTCTTGTCCAATAAACCAACCAGCGATTGCCTCTTGTGAAGGAACTGATTTCATGTTGTGTGGCCCTATTGCACCAGTAGAACCAGATCCAAGACCTACGATCATACCGATTGCATTTGTGCCCGCAGCCAAATCTCTGATTTCTTGCTCAAATGACTCTCCAAGCCAATAATCCTCAAAAGAAGGCGAGGGATAGAAAGCACCAGCAGCAGAAGCCAACTGCGGATTAGTATTGAGAACTTTACGAATATGATTTG
>Ga0307488_10002922_pt1 | contig 14345 bp, 11 predicted proteins | sample SB02metaG_FD_202248 | JGI IMG/M metagenome (GOLD analysis project Ga0307488, IMG submission 202248) | Sea-ice brine microbial communities from Beaufort Sea near Barrow, Alaska, United States - SB 0.2 | ecosystem: Environmental > Aquatic > Marine > Coastal | place: USA: Alaska | collected... | reverse complement strand
CGCCGCCGCAGCTCCTGGATATTCGCTGACGGTAGACGGCGAGGGATTTAAGGTGACGTACCAAAACACCGGTGCCAAGGCAACCCCCCCGCCCCCCGCCGTCACAGTCAGCAGCGGCGAAGAGAAAGGGGACGAGACGGTCATCGCTGGATTGAGTGACGGCGACTTTATCTGGGCCGCTGCGGGCGTGTTGTGCGCCTGTGCCGCGGCGCTGTGGTACTGGCGGAGGCAGCGGCGGGGGATGCTGTCCAGCGGAGGATCTGTCTTACTGACGTCAATCACAACGTCAACGGCACCAGCACCCGCAGCGACGGCGGTGGCGGTAGCAGGGGCGGGGGCGGGGGCCGGGGCGGGGATGGCACCGGGGGCAGGGACAGGGACGGGGACAGGGATTGGGACGGGGACTTCATTGTTTGCATGGGCGGGGTCGTGGACGTGGGCGGATATGGCGGGGGGGTCGAGAATGGGGACGGGGACGGGGACGGGGACGGCAGAGGGGGCGGGGGCGGGGGCGGGGGCCGGGGCAGCTCCTGGTCGGAAGCTGACGGCGTTGCTTCCCGGGCAGTACCCGACGAATGTGTCGGTGGATGTGGAGGGCGTCGTGGTGGGCAAGACCTCACATGGTGGCGGCCGGCTGCGAAGAGCTAGCGCGCACGACACCGAATCGAGCATCGGCCCAGCCGCCGCCGCCGTGGCCGCCGCTGCCAAGGGTGCCACGCGAGGCGCGGCGCATCTGTTTGCGCACCCGTCGGCGGTGCACCCGTCAGCCCACTCGCACTCCATGTCCATGCCGGCGCAGGTCTCCACCGCGCTCGTCCCGCGCGTGGCAGGGGGGTCCGTGAGAACAAGCACGTGACTGCCGTTGAATCTCCTCCTCCTCCTCTTCCTCCTCCTCCTCCTCTGCGCGTCTGTATGAACATTCACCCTGAAGGTACCCGGCAAGTCAAGCTCCGACCTCGGTTGAGTGCTTGTTCTCAATGACCCTCCTGCGTGGTCAACGAGGTCAACATCGACGACATCCAGCTCGGCCACCTGCTCGGACAGGGCGCGTACGGTAAGGCGGTCGCCACTCGTTCCCGCCCCACCTCAACTGCCAGCTGTTTCGTCTCTCCCACCGGAATCACGTCAATCAAATGTGTTTCATCGAACGACTTGCAATCAAATGGGATGAAATTCACGGGTGCTGAACGGGTGTTGAAAACTGACAATTCAGCTGAATAGGTGTTGATCATGTGCCGAAGAGGATAGTGCTTCACAGGTGTATAACACTCACAGTTGAGCTGAACAGGGAACGAGTGCAAGGCCCTGGGTGTTGGCACAGTGCACTTTGGCGAGTGGCGGGGGTCGGGGTCCCCCGGCGGCAGCGGCGGTGACGCCAGGGTGGCCGTCAAGACGCTGCACACCATGACAGGTAACGCCGTCCAATATTGCTCACCACGTCATATACGTATTTTGAGCACTTTATTCTTGTGTTGAATGACACAGGGGCCAGGGCAAAAGCCTGGGGCCTGCTCATACACGCGGAATCGCCTCTCTCTCTCCTCTCTCTGTATCTATCTCGTTGAGTACAATGACATCCTATGACGCGGTGAGCGATGTAAGCCGGGCCCTGTCAGCAGGGGTGTCGAAGCGCGAGGTGCGGACGTTCATGCGCGAGGCAGGGGGGCGCTTCAGAAAAAACACTCGACGAACGCTGAATCGACGACCCGAGTCCGCGCGCGTCTGTATGATATTGTAACTTTCAATGTAAGTCATGCTCCGATCTCGGTCGAGTGCTGATGTGAATGACCCTGGAGCGAGGTGGCGGTGCTGAGCCGGCTGAACCACCCGTCCATCGTGCGCCTGCTGGGCGCCTGCCTCCGCCTGCCCACCATATGCATCGTTGAGGTAAGGCTACCCTAAACCCTAAACCCTAAACCCTAAACCCTACACCCTACACCCTACACCCTACACCCTACACCCTACACCCTAAACCCATATGCATTGTCGAGGTGAGGGGAGGCCTATCAGACTCCATCATATCGTGCCCCTGCGCTCGCTACGTCGTCCACCACGTAGTCGGTGTACGGGTGCCTGCCGCGTCATCCACCACATCTGTGCTGGTGCTCGCCACGTCATCCAGCACGTCATGTACCAGTGCTCTGCACGTCATCCACCACATAATGTACCGGTGCTCGCCACGTCATCCACCACATACTGTACCAGTGCTCGCCACGTCATCCACCACGTCCTGTACCGGTGCTCGCCACGTCATCCACCACATACTATACCGGTGATCGCCACGTCATCCACCGCATACTGTGCCGGTGCTCGCCACGTCATCCACCACGTCATGTACCGGTGCTCGCCACGTCATCCACCACGTACTGTGCTGGTGATCGCCACGTCATCCACCACATAGTGTACCGGTGGCCCCCACGTCATCCACCGCATACTGTGCCGGTGCTCGCCACGGCATCCACCATGTAGTTTACCGGTGCTCACCACGTCATCCACCACGTAGTGTACCGGTGCTCGCCACGTCATCCACCACATATTGTACTGGTGCTCGCCACGTCATCCACCACATGGTGTACCGGTGATCGCCATGTCATCCACCACATAGTGTACCGGTGCTCGCCACGTCATCCACCACATACTGTGCCGGTGCTCGCCACGTCATCCACCACATACTGTGCCGTTGCACGCCACGCCACGCCATGTCATCCACCACATTGTGTACCGGGCCTTGCGCGCGGGAGCTGATGGAGGGGGGCTCGCTGCACGGGTTCATCCACGCCAGCCCCGGGCGCCGCTTGACGTGCTCCGAGACGGTTCGTGTCGCCGGCGACGTGGCCAGCGCCATGGCAGGGGACACAGACCGTGTCGGAGCACGTCGCCGTGTCTTGACTGATTTCATGCCAAACTTGGTCAGCGTATCTAGATAGATCACAGTCAAGTCACGCTACTGAAATACCCTGAGGTGGCGAGTGCTCCAAAGTCCGCGTGATACAAATCATGTGATACCACCTCGTGCTCATACTCGTGCTATTACCTCGTGCTACTATTCCAGGGGGTAAGCCAATCCCAAATCCCTAAACCCTAACACCTGATATCTAAACCCTAAAAGCCCTAAACCCTAAACACTAAACACTAAACCCATGTGCAGTGGTCTGTACGCCACGGCGTACCTGGCGGTGTGCGGTGTGGTACACCGCGACCTCAAGTGCCACAACGTGCTGCTCACGTCGCCCGCGTGGCACGCCAACACAGCTGGCGGCGGACGAGATGGTGGCGGCGGATTCGGCGGCGGCAGGGACGGGGGCGGCGGAAGGGGCGGGAGGGGCGGCGGGGCCTTCCCACTCATTCCCTTTTGCTCCTGGTGTATCTGTGCACACACTCACCGCCTCCTCCTCCCTGGCCTGGCCACTCATTCCCTGACTGTTTGCTCATAGTGCACCAGACCCTGGACGGCGGCAACGGCGGCGACGGCGGCGGCGGCGGCGGCGGCGGGGTCTGGGCCAAGGTGGCTGACTTCGGCATCGCGAAGGCGCGGGGGCAGACCATCGTGACCACGCTGGGCGGTGGCGGCGGCAGGGCCCGGGCCGATGCAGACGTTTTAGGGTTTAGGGTTTAGCCTGGGCCGATGCCGAGGCCTCTCTCACTGTTCTCCCTGCCACCTCAACTGCCAGCCATCGCAAGTCACAGCGTTGCTTTTGTCCCTGAAACCACTAGCAGTGTCTGCCAGTCCCTATGCGCGGGCGCGACGGCGACAGGCGCCGGGGCGGCGGGCACACCCGCTTACATGGCACCTGAGCTCTTCCGGTAACGACCCATCCACTTGGGCCTCCATCGTATTTTTGAATTGTCAGACTAGCGCCTAGCCTGTAAAGCGTACAATATTAAGCATCTCGTACTACCCGTAGTGAGTAGGCGTCTGGTTATTTGTCATCAAAAGTCATTTGACTTTTGGCCAAATCACCAATCTCCAGCTTACTAGAAGTTACTAACCCACAGACTAGGCACTAGGGTGAAGACATGTCGGCTGAGGAGCCCATTTGGTGCCAACCCGGTAATGAGCCAGCACACATCAATGTCACTCCCATACGATTCAACCACCTATTACCCACATACGCATCCACTCGGGCCTCCACTTAATCTGACACATCAACATGAAGCTGAATATTCTATCAACGTTGCACTCTCAGTATACTAACATCCCATGAACATGAACCCGGACACGCAGTGGGGTGCGGGGCGCGGGCACGGACGAGAAATGCGACGTGTTCAGCTTCGGGGTGATGCTGTGGGAGTGCGTCACGGGGCGCGTGCCGTGGGACTGGATGACCAACCACATGCAGGCAGGGCTCGGATTAGCGCCGGATCTGGCGCCCTGCATTTGGTGGATATCCGTGCGGACATTGACACTGCCGGATCTGATCCAGGCGCGCACTAGAAAACGCCCAAAATTGTCCAAAAACACCCCCGAAACGCCCGAAATTCCGCCTCATCCGGCCGCAGGACCAAACTGCCGGACCGGATCCGGAAGACACCCAACTCCCAACCCGAGCCCTGCATGCAGCCGCGGCCGCGCGCTCCTCGTCACTGTATATATAATCACCCCTCGTTACGACCTTAAACCCTTACATGCTTTAGGGTCTACGCTTGGAAGGCGGAGGGGGTTGATTGAAGCTCACCATGTGAAGCGCCTTGGGGCTCGATGAACGCTGGTAAACTTAAACAAAGAAATGAAGTGCCCTTTATACAAAAGGTTCCACTAATTGGGGCTCGATGGCCGTCAGTGTAATGAATAGGTTACACATCCTTCCATCTCCCCCATCCCACATAATTGGAAAGTTACACAACAAGAAATCCAAATTCCGTTGGGCCCTGCTAGCGGGTGATATTTGCGGTGGCCGTGGAGGAGCAGCGGCTGCCTCTGCCGGATGGTATCGAGTGGTGCGGCCCGCTGGAGCTGCGGGGCCTCATCAAGGAGTGCTGGGGGGACGACCCGGTCGGTCGGCCCGCGTTCAGCGAGGTGGAGGCCCGGGTGGTGGCCGTGCGCCGCCGCCTCGCTAACTTCTTAGACTGAATCTTGTAATAGGTGACGTTGCCTATGAGTATTTCAGCTGTTGCTGAGATGATTTCATTTGCGCCCAACGTTCGTTTTGGATGTAGGTTTGTAATAGGTAACGTGTTAAAAAAGTGAAGCCGACTAGCTCGAGTGTCGCCACGAGAGCGCGACGCACCATTAAGGTGCAATCAAGGCTCTGGCTAAACTGCACGGTCGGTTTAGTGCTCTCAGCTTTGGTCGGACAGTCCTATATTCTCAACACAGTCCACCTTGGACTTGTGAGAAGTACTCGACCAGCAAACAGTAGCCGTTATTGACTCAGTGAATAAAGTAGGCTGAAGGATCAACCAAACACAAAGTGTGTTCGCTTCAAAATATTATGCGATTCATTTGATTTCTGAGAATGTAAATAAGATACTCGTAGCATGTAGTGGGATTCCCGACTGCGATCACAGCTCATCGTGGAGGGCGGCCTCCTCCCGGGCAGCACACGCGGTGTCGCCCGCCTTGCACTGCTGGCTGGTATTGTCGCCGGACGCGGTGCCCCGCTCGGCGCCGGGCATGCTGGCCGCCTGCTTCGAAGGCCGGGCAGATAATGCGATGCTCGCCACGTCATGTGCCGCCGTTTAGCTCAAGACACGAGGGTCCGCAAATGGAGACGATGACGCGGCGGGCAGAGAGAGGGAGAGAGAGAGATCCGCTTCTACTGCGTGTATGGGAGGCACCAGGTCATCGCTCTGGCCCAAGTGACGTGGCGGACATAATCTGCCAGGCCGTACCTTCTTCCCGCCCGCGCCCTTCTTCTTTCCGCTGCCGCCACCCTTTTTCTTTTCTCCGCCGCTCTTCTGCCGCGCATCCCCAACCTCGCTGGCGTACTTCGGCACGTCCCCAACCTTCTCACCGCTATTCAGGGTCAACCGAATGTTGCCCCCGCCACGTCACCAACGCATGTTGAACCCCTGTATATTTAGCTGGATGACATCCTATGACGTGGCGAGCAACATCTGCCGACGGCCCACGGCCCAACCACTGCTCGCCGGCTTCTTGGCACCGTTGCCCGGCTGCTGCTTGCCCCCCTTCAACTTGAAGCGGCCGTCGGGCAGCACCTCGTACACCTGGTTCCACTCGGGGGACCCCGTGGCTAGGGCCGTTCAACCGTCTTCTTCCCAGCTTAACTTTATGCATCTTTGAGTGGATATGGTCGCAGGTTGGGTTTCAGGGACTAAACATCTGGCAGTTGAGCTGGAATTGGAAGGAGTGGCCAGGCCAGGGAGGGAGATGCGGCCAGTGTGTACCGATTCCGGTAAACTATCAGCAAACAGTCAGTGTACGAGTGGCCAGGCCAGGGAGGAGGATGCAGCGAGTGTGCGAGGGTACACTGGTACACTATGAGCAAACAGTCAGGCCCCGCCGATGGCGCCCGGGAAGGGGTTCTGGCCCTCGACCGCCGCCATCATGCCGGCGAACGACGCGTCCTTGCTATAACGCCGCGAGTTGACATTGGAAGGAAACTTGAAAGCAAATCTTTTATTTTTTTGCATTTTTTTATAACGTTCATCGAGCCCCAAGGGGCTTCACATGGTGACCAACCCTCTCCGCAATTCATCATATTTCACTTTCGAGCGCTTTGTTCCAGGCACTGGCAACACGGGGTTGTTCGCCTCAACCCTGCACCGCCTGACCTTGAGGAACTTGCGGTCGTGCTTGGCGATCCTGTCGGCCTTCAGCTCCTCGGTGTAGCGGCGCAAGTTGAATTTGAAAGCAAATATTGAAGGCGATTCATCATATTACAGTTTCAAGCGCTTAGTTCCAGGCACTTTGAACGTGGGTTTGATAGGGTCAGCCTGCACCGCTCAACCTCAGGCGTGCGCAGCGGCGGCCGCATGCCGGGCTTCATCTCGTCCGGCAGCGTCGTCGGGATCTGCAGCGCCGAGTTGAAAGCATGTCAGCTTCCACTTCACAGGGTGTTAGGTTCACTTTGGCGGGTGGTTAGGGTCGAGTTCATCGGATGATGGTTTCAAGTGGATGGTATGTTAGTTTCGAGCTGATGGAATGATAGGTCCAAGTGGATGGACCGGTAAGTTCGAGCTGACGGATGCTAAGTTTGCATTGACTTGATTGTAGGATTACATTTGTGGGATGTTACGAGTATAGCTCATAACCCGTTTTCAATACACAGTTGTTGAAAACGGTTTTATGCGCCCAAAATATCCCAGACGCCCAAAATAGCCCAAAACAGCCCCAAAAATGAAACTTGAAAACGTGGGATTTGAAAACGGGTTTTGAGCTACACTCGCAGCTTCAGGTGGACGGGTGAATCACCATGAGCGCCATCTGGTAGCACAGGTGCATGATCTTCTTGGACGTCTGCACGTCGTTGATGGTGTAGAACTGGGTCCAGCGACACAAGTTAAACTTGAAACCAACACTTGAAAGCAGTTGATCATATCTTAGTCTCAAGCGCTCACTTCACGGCACTTTAAACACGGTTTCATGGTTTCAACACGCAGCGCCCAACCTGGGAGCCGAAGAGCAGGGAGACGGGGTCGAAGTACGCCACGTGCACGGAGTTCTCCTTCAGCAGGTGCATCTTGGCCTCGAACGGGTCGCGGATGCCCACGTTGTACCGCCGCAACTTGAAATTGAAAGCAAAGTTTTAAGGCGGTGCATCATATTGTAGCTTCAAGCGCTTCAAGCGCTGCAGCGCGGCCAACCTTGAGTCAACCTGGAGTCAGCCAGGGATCAACCTGCAGCGCCGTACCATGGAGCGGTAGACCTCGTCGAGGTCGCTGTCGGGCAGCACCATGTGGAACAGCAGGGCCGCGCTGCACGGCCCGGGTACATGTAGAGGAGGGTATTAGGGGTGCATTCGGGGTGTGTTCGGGGGGTATTTGGGGTGCAATTGGGGTGCATTTGGGGTGTACTTGGGGTGTATTTTGGGTGTACTCGGGGTGCTTTAGGGGTTCAGTAGGGGCGTGTGAGAGGTCGCTGTCGCGCTGCAGGGCCCGCCCCGTGTGCACAGCGGTGAGGTACAATTTGAGCAATCAGTTGGGGGCTTGTGAGTGTGACGATGCCAGGCCGTATACAGCGATGAGTCACGCTATGAGCAAACAGTCCAAACCTTGTGGATAGGTCGATGCCAGGCCGTTTACAGCCTCGAGGTACACCATGAGCAGACAGTCGGGGGCTCGTGGATGGGACAATACCAGGCCTTATACAGCGATGAGGCACACAACGAGAGCAAACAGACAGCGATGAGGCACACAACGAGAGCAAACAGTCGAGGCCCCTGGCCATGCCTGCGCGGTGGACTTGAGCGCGATGCCCGCCGTGGTGAGGCTCTCCGCCAGCGCCGCTTTGTCCACGTTCTCGGACGACTCCTCGCTCTGGATGATCATCAGCTTCGGCCACTGGCACCGCGCCGCCATACGCGCGCGCTGCACCGACCTCAAGTGCCCACCAAATTCTGAAATCCTCGTTTGCCCTTCTTCGGTCTACGTCTCATATATACGAAGGCTAGATGGAGGTATCCATCTGCGCGTTTTGGTGGGTCCCCACTCTCCGCTCCGAGTAACCACACGCTAACCACACGCTTAGTCTGCGCCTTCCCGGGCTGTCTGACTGTGCACGTAGATTGACTTTCCCATGATATACTTTATTAGAGTACCTGAACTGCTCTGTTCTAGGTGAGACTGTGTTATGCTGGCTGATGTTTTGAATACACACACACATGCACACACTCCCCATACCACCCCATCGCATGAGGCGGACAGCATGACGGGCAAGACCGGGACCGCACCTCGTTGGCGTAGCCGCGCTCCTCGGGGAACGGCGGGAAGGTGAAGTACGCCGGCAGCATGTTCATGAACGCATACGTCGTCAGGTTGCCCACGCGCAGCGCCGCACGTTATTCACATTGAAGGGTTCAGGGTTTAGGGTTTGGGGTTTAGGGTTTGGGGTCTAGGGTTTGGGGTTTCGGGATAGGGTTTAGCGGCGCAAATTGACGTGGAAAGCAAGAGTTGAACGCGGCTCATCATACTTTAGCTTCAGGCGTCGAGAGCAAGCCCGGTCAACCCGGGGTTAACCCGTGGTCAACCTGCATCGCCCCACCGCAAGTTGACTTTGAAAGCAATACTTCAAAGCGGTTCGTTACATTGTAGCTTCAAGCGTCACAAACCAAGTGCGGTGAACCCGAGCTGAACCTGGGGTGGAGGTGCAGCGGCCTACCGTGGTTCCAGTGGAAGGTGTCCGGGTCGGTGCGCACCGGGTGCGTGGGGCCCACCGCCGCGCTGTAGCGCCGCAACTTCAAATTGAAAGCGAAGCTCGAAAGCGGTTCAACTTGTTTTAGCTTCAAGCGCTGACATCAAGCGCGGTGGACCCGGGGTCAACCTGGGGTCAACCTGCAGCGCCCCGCCTTGCCCCGCGCACGCGGCCGCACCGACACGTTGTTCATGCCGCGCAGTACGGCCGCCGCATCGCACCCTCAACCCTCGGGCATTTACTAAACCAAGTCGCTATGCACTGATAGGGTGCGATCATTAACAAAGCATGTCGCCAGCATGGTTCCTCCCCTCGATGCATGCGGGCAATTACAACGCCAGGCCAGTTTTAGTGGATGGGGTGGATTTAATGATCACCATGGTGAGAGCCTTAGGGCTCGGGGAACGTTAGTTCACACACCATGAGGAGGAGCATGTCAATGTGTACAAGTACACTATGAGGAGGAGGAGGCGAATGTATGTGCACAGGTACACTATATAGAGGAGGAGGTCACTATGTTCGGGTACACCACGAGGAGGGTAAACGAGAACTGGGTTGCAACCGTACCGTGGAAGATCCACATCTCCGGGGGCACGTCGATGAGGTAGTTCTTGCCGTCGCGCGGCTCGGTGTCGGCGCGCGGCACGCCGGAGCGCAGGGGCTTCCACTCGTCCACTTTTCAGCTCAACCTGAGCCGTTTCTGACACACGAAATACCCCTAAATGCCTGAACACCCTCACCACCCTCGCCATGAACACCCCCTGAACACCCCTTGTCCCACAAAAAGCGCTTACTTCGAACTGAAAGGTGGACGAGTGTAAGCCCCGCCGTAGAAGTGCACGTCGTCGAAGTCGTACGCGTTGAAGTTCTCCTCCACCCGCCGCCAGGGCCGTGACACCGCGTCGCCCCCACTTCTGTTTGCTCGTAGTGTACCAGTGTACCCGTGCGTCTCTCCGCATCCTCCTCCCTGGCCTGGCCACCCGTCCCCTTTTCAGCTCAACGTTACCATCCTCAATGTAAATGTATTGAGGTGTGATAACTCGAGTGGTTTCAGGGATGAACGGCTGGGGCGATATGTCAGAGCCTGAATACGCCCCTCGAGCGGCACAGTACTTCTCATCGAGTAGTATACGAACAGATGGACTAGTTCTACGGTTTCAGTCAGCACAACGTGAGAGGGTTGATCAGTTGAGGGGAAATGGGAAATGAGGTGGTCAGGCCCTACCGCCTGGAACGCCTGGTTGTAGCGGCGCAAGTTGAGTTTGAAAGCAAATCTTGAAACCAGATTGTCGTATCTTAGTTTCAAGTGCTCAGTTCCAGGCGCTTTCAACTTGGATTTCATCGGTTCAACCTGCACCGCCTCACCTGGTAGTCCTTCACCTTGTTGATGTTGATGCGGCCCACCAGGCTCAGCATGTCGCCCTCGGACCGCACGCAGGGTCGCCAGACGCCGCACATGCATTCAGGTGAGCGGGATGTGCGAGCGTTGCGGTGCAGCAGTGTGCTCCACCTGGTGGCTGCTGCAGGTCTCCGGCACCCTCCTCAGTTCCAATCAGTCATTCTTACACGTGGAAGTGAGAGCCATCGGTACAGCTGTGTCGCGGTGCGGCGCCGCGCGGAGCCATCTCTTGGTGGCGGTGGCGGGCGGTGGTGGGAGGTGGCGGGCGGGGGGGCACCGCCGGGCGCCCGAGGGTACATCGTGGCGGTGGCCAATCGGTGGTTTCGGTTGGGGCGGGGTTTGGGAACGGGTGTTGGCATGCGTCGTTGCTGTCGTGATATTGTTGGCCACGTGGATTCGGGGGCGCGAGGTTTGGGCGCTGGGTTTGGGGCCCTGCTTCCTGAATCATCTCATCGAGCGCCGCCTGATCCCTGAGGATCTCCACGCCTCGCGCGCCGGCCGCGAGCGCGAGCAGGAGCACGGCCGTCGCCGTCAAGGCGCTGGTGTAACCCATGAGGCAGATGGATGGCAGGTGTTACTTCCTCGTTTGCGAGATAACTACCACGACAGCTGTGTCCCAGACAGGCAGCGCGGGCCTTCAGAGACGCGTAGGAGACGAGAGGCTGACGCGATGTGATCGTCAGTTAGATTAGAAACGAGCGGGGGGGGCGCCCTGCGAAGTGGCGTCGACAGCGGGCCGCACGCCGACTTTGACGCAGCTGTGCCGCGCCGGCATCGAACTCGGCGTGGGTGACAAAACATATTCCAGTGTCGACGCCATCGCCAGTCTGTGATTGGCTGGGCGGCTTTAGGGTTACCCCTAACCCTAAATGGTGGCCGCCCGCATTCCCGCGACGTCACCGTCACGAACATTCCGTTGTCAAGACCAAGGTGCCTTCTTCACGTTCGTCACTTGGGCGCGCGCTGCGCTCTGCCGGCGCCCCCGACCCCGGCCACCCGCCCGCCGTCAGCATGCGCCCCAAGGTGGCGGCGGCGAGGACGGCGGCGGCAGCGGCGGCGGCGGAGGTGGCAGCCAACGCGGCGGCAGAGGCTCGGATCCACGCAGAGACGGAGGATGAGGCTCGAGTCATAGCGGAGGCCAAGGCGCAGGCGGTGCAGGAGACGGTGCGGCTCAAGATAGAGGCGGAGGAAGCGGCGCGGCTCCTCAAGGCAGAGGCGGATGCGGCGGATGTGGCGGCAGCGGCAGCGGCGGTGGCGGCGGCGGCAGCGGCGGCGGCGGCGGCAGCCAACGCGGCACGGATACAGGCACAGGCGGAGGATGAGGCTCGAGTTAAGGCAGAGGCAGAGGCTGAGGCGGAGGCTGAGGCTGAGGCGGCGGAGGCGGCGCGGCTCGAGATAGATGCAGCGGAGGCGGAGGCGGTGGAGGCGGCGGCTGCGGCGGCGACAGCCAACGCGGCTGCGGAGGCGGAGGACAAGGTTCGGATCCAGGCGGAGGAGGAGGAACAGGCTCGAGTCAAGGCAGACGCTGAGGCGGTGGAGGCAGCGGCGGCAGCGGCGGAAGAGGCTCGAATACAGGCAGAGGAGGAGGAGAAGGCTCGAGTCAAGGCAGAGGCTGCGGCGGAGGCAGAGGCGGAGGCGGAGGCGGAGGCGCAGGCGGTGGAGAAGGCACGGCTCGAGATAGAGGCAGCGGAGGCGGATGCGGCGGAGGCAGCGGCTGCGGCAGCGGCGGCAGTGGCGGCAGCCAACGCGGCAGCGGAGGAAGACGCTCGGATACAGGCAGAGGCGAAGGCAGAGGCTAGAGTCAAGGCGGAGGCGGAGGCGGCGGCAGCGGCAGCGGCGGCAGCGGTAGCGGCGGCATCGGCGGCGGCGGCAGCGGCTGCGGCGGAGGCCGAGGAACAGGATCGGATCCAGGCGGAGGCGGAGAAACAGGCTCGAGTCATTGCACAGGCTGAGGCGGAGGCGGTGGAGACGGCGCGACTCAAAGTAGAGGCGGCGGAGGCGGAGCGGCTCGAGGATGCACAGGCGGAGGCGGAGGCGGCGCAGATCGAGGCAGCGGTGGCGGCTGCGGCGGAGGCGGCGCAGCTCGATGTACAGGCGAAGGCGGCACGGCTCGAGGCAGAGGCGGCGGCTGCGGCGGCGGCGGCGGCGGCAGAGGCGGCGGCGGCAGCAGAGGCGGCGGCGGCAGCAGAGGCGGCGGCGGCGGCAGAGGCGGCGGCGGCGTCAGCAGCGGCGGAAAATGGCGGAGCGGACGAGGGCGAGGGCTTGGGGCCGTGGGGCACGAGCCTCGGTATCAAGCTTCGCAACTCCGTCGAGATTGCGACCGGGCAGGGGATGCGCGCGCGGGCGCCCATCAAGCGCGGCGACGTCCTCTGCGTGGTGCCCAAGGTAGGGTTGGTGTTGAGAACAAGCACCACTCGACCGACGTTTAAATGGCCAAGGGGTTGGATAATGCTCACCATGTGAGTCCTTCGGGCTCGATGAACGTTGAAACAACGCTCGACCGACGTTTCGACGGGCCGAGAAGCGCATCCGTGTGTCTATACAGCGTTCACCCTGAAGGTGAGTCACGCTCGATATCGTCTCGAGTACTCGTTGTCAATGACCCTCGTGGCAGGTAGCGTGCATGACCCTCAACACGTCGCACATCACCCAGGACCTCGTCCACGCCTGGACCACAGCTGGCACACCTGGCACACCTGGCAATGTTGGCACCGCTGTTCACTCACCTGGGTTGGGCCTGCCACATATTGCTCGCCACGTCACAGGATGCAATTCAACTCAAGAAATGAGGGTTCAAAATGCGTGGCTGGGGTCGATAGCGTGGCAGGCATTGGACCTGGCAGATATCGCTCGCCGAGTGTTAGCACGCCGTTTAACACAGGAAACGAGGGTTCACAATTGCGTGTCAGGGGTCGTTGACGTGGCGGGCACAATACATGTTTGTCCCTAGCACCGGCGTGGCAGGTGTGCGGCAGGTGCCGCAGGTGTCGGATGGAGTCCCACTGGCCGTAGCGCTGATGGTGGAGAGGGCGCTGGGCGCAGCGTCGCGATGGGCGCCGTGGCAGGGCGGTGCAGGTTGACCCGATGAAACCCACGTTGAAAGCGTCTGGAACTAAGCGCTCGAAACCAAAATATGATGAAGCGCTTTCAAAATTTGCTTTCAAATTCAACTTGCACCACTACACCGTGGTTGAGCATGCTGCCGCGCTCGGAGCCCACGCTGCCGATGCTGTGGAGCGACGAGGTGGAATGGTGCAACTTGAAACCCGTGTTAAAAGCGCCTGGTTCGGCGCTTGAGACTAGAATATGGAAATTTGCTGACAAGTTTTGCTTTCAATTTCAACTCGCGCCCCTACAACGAGGCGCGCGGTGAGTTGCGTAGCACGAGCCTGGAGGGCCGCCCGGACGCTGACGCCAGGGCGGTTGGAAGGGACTTTGCAAATGTGGTTGCGCCGCTGTTGCGCAGCCGAGCCGCCGCTTGCGCTGGCGTCGCCGCAGCGGATGTTGCGCTGGGGGAGTTGAGGGATGCAATCTCCGTCGTGTGGTCGCGCGCGATTAACCTCGGCGGCGGTGGCGGCGGCGGCGGCGGCGGCGGCGGCGGCGGCGGCGGCGGCGGCAGGGGGAGCGGCGGCG
>Ga0307488_10002921_pt1 | contig 14363 bp, 15 predicted proteins | sample SB02metaG_FD_202248 | JGI IMG/M metagenome (GOLD analysis project Ga0307488, IMG submission 202248) | Sea-ice brine microbial communities from Beaufort Sea near Barrow, Alaska, United States - SB 0.2 | ecosystem: Environmental > Aquatic > Marine > Coastal | place: USA: Alaska | collected... | reverse complement strand
GCAAAAATTAGGCACCAGTGTATCATTTCAATTGCAGTAAGTAATTGTTTTTTTTTATATCATAAAAACCATTACTGTGGGTAGTGTTGGCGAAGCCGTGGAAAAAATGAAGGTTTTGGGACTTTAAAAGAGTACTTAAAAGGAATAAAAAAAAACACAAATAAAACAGAAGACTGGTGGTAGTCTAGAAAAATATAAGTTATGAAAGTAGGAATCACCTTTTCAATCTTTGCTCTTTTTCATGCTGGACATGTAAAGATGTTAGAAGAAGCAAAACGTCAGTGTGATTATCTAATCGTAGGCTTGCAGTTAGACTCATCGATTGATCGCCCAGAGAAAAACGGACCTTCACAGTCGATTATTGAACGTTATATCCAACTAAAAGGATCTAAGCATGTAGATGAAATTGTACCCTACGTATCGGAGCAAGATTTGGAAGACATCTTACGTTCTTTTAAATTGGATGTTCGAATTATTGGGGATGAGTACAAGGATAAAAACTACACGGCTAGAACCTATTTCGAAGAAAAGGGAATCGAAACCTATTACAACTTGAGAGATCACAGGTTCTCATAGAGTAGATTAAGAAAACAAGTAAAAGAAGTTGAAGAAAATAAATAAGTTATGAATATTACAGTTATAGGATCCGGATATGTTGGACTAGTCTCAGGAGCGTGTTTTGCAGAGATGGGAAATACCGTTACTTGCGTAGATATCGACCCCGTCAAGATTGAAAAATTAAATAAAGGGATCATTCCTATTTTTGAACCTGGTTTAGAGACCATGGTATTAAAAACTGTAAAAAATGAAAATTTGTTTTTTACAACAGCGTTGCGCGAAGCTTTAAGAAACTCTGAAATTGCGTTTATAGCCGTTGGAACTCCTATGGGAGATGATGGCTCTGCAGATTTACAATATGTATTAGCTGTAGCGAAATCGATTGGCGAATCGATGCAAAAAAGATTGATTGTGGTCGATAAATCTACCGTACCTATTGGGACTGCAGATAAAGTAAAGGCGACCATTCAAAAAGAATTAGATGTACGGAATTCTGATTTACAGTTTGATGTAGTTTCGAATCCTGAGTTTTTAAAAGAGGGAGCAGCTATAGATGATTTTATGAAGCCCGATAGAGTGGTGATTGGAGCTGATTCTGAGATTGCCTTTAAAAAAATGAAAGAATTATATTCTCCTTTTTTTAGATCTCATGACCGATTTATTACGATGGACATCCGTTCTGCTGAAATGACAAAGTATGCAGCCAATGCAATGCTAGCTACCAAAATATCATTTATGAATGAAATTTCCAATATCTGTGAAAGGGTAGGGGCAGATGCCAATCAGGTTCGAATTGGAATTGGTTCAGATCAACGTATTGGATATAGTTTTATATATCCAGGAGCAGGTTATGGAGGTTCTTGTTTTCCAAAAGATGTAAAAGCACTAACTAAAATTGCCAAAGAAAATGGCTACACTGCAAAATTGATCACTGCGGTAGAAGAAGTAAACGATGCACAGAAATTAGTAATAGCACAAAAAATTATAACCCGTTTTGGAGAAGACCTAACCGGATTTACTTTTGGTATTTGGGGTTTGGCCTTTAAGCCAGGAACTGATGACATGCGGGAAGCACCAGCCATCTATGTAATTAAGGAATTAGTGAGTAGAGGTGCTAAAATAAAAGCATATGATCCGAAGTCGATTGATGAAGCAAAGGCCCATTATTTAAAAGGTGTTCAAAATATAAACTATGCTGATTCTAAGTATGAGGTTTTAAAAGATTCAGATGCACTAGTATTACTTACTGAATGGAAAGAGTTTCGTTCTCCTGATTTTGAAGAGATGAAAACACAATTGAAAAGTCCGGTTATTTTTGATGGTCGTAATCAATACATTGCTTATGACTTGGAAAACAAAGGATTAGAGTATTATAGAATTGGAAAATAAATGAATTTAAAAAAGACAACTAAAATATACATTGCTGGTCATAGAGGAATGGTAGGTTCTGCGGTTTGGAGGGCATTAGAATCTAAAGGCTATTCTAATTTAATTGGAAAAACAAGTGCTGAACTTGATTTAAGAAATCAACAAGGCGTTTTAGATTTTTATAAAAAAGAACAACCTGAAGTAGTCATTGATACTGCAGCAAAAGTTGGAGGGATTCTTGCTAATAATGATTTTCCATATCAATTTTTAATGGAGAATATGCAAATTCAAAACAATTTAATTGATGGTGCTTACAAAGCAGGTATTGAAAAATTTATTTTTTTAGGAAGTTCGTGTATCTACCCTAAGTTTGCTCCACAGCCTCTTAAAGAGGAATATTTATTAACAGATTCTTTAGAGCCTACAAATGAATGGTATGCCATTTCAAAAATTACTGGAGTGAAAGCATGCCAAGCGATACGAAAACAATACAACAAAGACTATGTAAGTTTAATGCCCACTAACTTGTACGGTTCTTTTGATAATTTTGACTTGCAATCTTCACATGTATTGCCAGCAATGCTGCGTAAATTTCATGAGGCCAAAATAAATAACCATTCAGACGTAACGCTCTGGGGAAGTGGAACTCCAATGCGAGAGTTTTTGTTTGTCGATGATATGGCAGAAGCGGTGGTGTATGCCTTAGAAAACAATTTACCAGAATACTTGTACAATATAGGTACTGGAAAAGATATTACAATTAAAGAATTGGCAGAAAGTATTCAGAATGTAACAGGCCATCAAGGAAATATTCTTTGGGATGCCAGTAAACTAGATGGTACGCCAAGGAAACTCATGGATATTTCCAAAATGAAAGATATTGGGTGGGAGTATTCAACAGAATTAAAAGACGGCATTAAAAAAACCTATCAATGGTTTTTAGAGAATATAGATGTAATTAAAGAAATTAAATTATAGATTATGAAAGTAGCACTAATCACTGGAATTACGGGACAGGATGGTTCTTATTTAGCAGAATTATTGTTAGAAAAAGGGTATGAAGTACATGGAATCAAAAGAAGAGCTTCTTCACTAAATACAGACCGAATAGATCATTTATATCAAGACCCTCACCATCCTAATCAACGTTTAAAACTACATTATGGAGACTTAACAGATTCAATGAATTTGACCAAAATCATTGAAGAATGCCAGCCTGATGAAATTTATAATTTGGGAGCCATGTCTCATGTGAAGGTTTCATTTGATGTTCCAGAATATGTAGGAAATGTAGATGGTTTGGGGACTTTACGTATTTTAGAGGCAGTTCGTTTACTCGGCTTAGAAAAGAAAACAAGAATTTATCAAGCTTCTACTTCTGAGTTGTACGGGGGGATACCTGAGAATAAAAATGAGAGAGGTTTTTATGATGAAAATTCATCTTTTTATCCAAGGTCGCCCTACGGAGTTGCAAAAATTTATGGCTTTTGGATTACCAAAAACTATCGAGAAGCATATAATATGTTTGCATGTAATGGTATTTTATTCAATCATGAATCACCTAGAAGAGGAGAAACGTTTGTAACACGTAAAATTACACGAGCGACTGCTAGAATTTCTTTAGGATTACAAGAAAAAGTATATTTAGGGAATTTAGACGCTAAACGAGATTGGGGCCACGCCAAAGATTATGTGCGTATGATGTGGATGATATTACAAGCAAAGGAGCCAGAAGACTGGGTAATTGCTACAGGAAAGACCACTACGGTGAGAGAATTTGTAAGAATGAGTTTTGCAGAAGTTGGTATTGAATTAGAATTTACAGGAGCTGGTGTCAATGAAAAAGCCACAGTTACAAAATGTAATAATCCTTTGTTTCAAATAGAACTAGGAAAAGAGGTCTTGTCTATAGATCCTTCTTATTTTAGACCAACAGAAGTAGATTTGTTAATAGGAGATCCAACTAAAGCTAAAACAAAATTAGGATGGGTGCCAGCACATGATTTGGAGTCGTTGGTGAAAGATATGATGCAATCGGATGTGAAGTTGATGCAAAAACAGCAGTATTTGAATAAAGGTGGATATTCTTCTAATATTAATTTTGAGTAATCTGATTAAAAATTGTAAGATATTATTAATTTTAAACAGAAAATTATTCAAACTAAAAAAAGCTAAAACCAAATTCAGTTAACATATTAAAATATTGAATTAATCATTTTATCTTTTTTATAGTTTATGAACTTGAACTGCAAATTTAATATGATTAAACACTTTGTAAAAAAAATATTACCAATAAGTTTTATTTGGTACCTTGTATCTAAAAAAGAAGCCTATTTAAAACTTTATAATAAAAAGCACTGGAATATTGATTGGGAATCTAATTCAGTTATAGAATTAAAACACTTATTGAAAAAAAAAGAGTTTACCTTTGGTATAAAAGATTTAGCTGTTTTTAACCAGACTCTTAAACAAAATGTTTCAGAGAGATTTAATCAGTTATTTTCAAAAATAGATTGAAATTAATGTTAATACCAAAAATTAAAAGCCTCTCAAAATCTAAATTAGTTAAGGATTCTGCTAGTTATACAATAATAAGTTTTTTAGAAAAAATTTCACCTTTTTTAGTACTTCCAATATTAACTAAAAATTTATCTATTGAAGATGTTGGGTTATATGTAATATACCAAACTCTAATTGAAGTATTAAAGCCAATTATGACTATTAATATTGATCATGCGATTCTTATTAATTATTATAAGGTAGAAAAAGGTAAATTCAAAAAATATTTTTCATCGGCGCTAATTCTTTTTGGCTATTTCTTTTTTTTTATGCTGTTTGTCATCATAATTTTCAGAGATACAATTTCTAGTTTAATTAAATTTCCAGCTATTTGGTTAATTTTTGTTTGTCTAAATGTTTTTTTTTCATTTTTGGTTGAAAATAGGCAAAATTTGTGGAGGATAACATTTAATATAAAAAAATATAGAAATTTTACTTTAGGAATTTCTGTTGTAAAGAGCGTAGCTGGTATATTATTAGTGTTTTATTCAGGTTTAGGTTGGAAGGGAATGATTGTTGGACATTTATTTGGATACTCTTTATTTGGTATTTATGCATTTATTTCTTTTTACAAAGAAGATCTTACCAAATGGAGTGCAGATGCATTGTTTATAAAAGATATTTTAAAAGTAAGTATACCTATTGCTATTCATAGGTTTGGTATATGGTTAGGATCTGCAGGCAATAAAATAATTATAGCTTCTCTCATTGGTACTGCTGCAACCGGTAGTTATGGAGTTGTAGCTGTTTTTGGGGCTGTAATTGCAGTTTTAGAGGGCGCAATTTCAAAAGCAATTATTCCACATATTTATGAAAAACTGAAGGAGAATACTAGTAAACAAAATAAATTAGTTGTTAAAATGTCATACGGGATATATTTAATTCTTATTTCAGTTTCTATAGTAGTTTACTTTATCGGGTATTATTTAATGGACTATATATTTGGAAAACAATTAAATGATACAAAACTATTGCTGTTACCTTTAATAATTGCTGCTCTTTTTAAAGGGTTTTATAAATTACATGTACATTATATTTTCTTTACAAAAAAAACACTTCAAGTTACAAAAATAACATTGTTTACGGGTGTTTTAAATGTTGGGCTATCCTACTTTTTGATTTCAAATTACGGAATAACTGGTGCTGCTTATTCTTTAGTAATTATAAATTTTATTCAATACGTTCTATCTTTTAAAATAGGTAATAAGTTAGTTCCAATGCCTTGGTTTAAATATTTTGAAAAATGATATTATTTTTTATTCTTTCAGCTTTATTTATAGTCTCTCCTGTTCTCGCTGGATTAACTAGTTTATCTGTTCTATACATTCAAAAAAAAAACTATTCATACCAAGTAATATGTTTGTTTTTTTTGTCTTTGTTATTAGGGCTGATAAATAGTTTAAAAGTTCCTGAAAGTGATCTTATCAATTATGTTAGCAGTTTTGAAGTTATTACTCAGTTTAATTTTATAGAATATATCATAATATCTAATAAAGAATTTGGTTTTTTTGCTCTGAACTATATACTCTATTATTTAACAGCTGGTAATTTCGCTAGTTATATGATAATTTTCACATCCTTATCATATTTTATACTATTTTACAGTCTTTTAAAAATGCACCGAGCATTAAAATTAGGGGATGGTTCTCTGTTACTTGCCATCGGAGTTGCTTTTCTATTTCCAGTCTTGTTTTCATTATCGGCACATATAATGAGGCAGTTTTTGGCGGGTAGTCTAGTTTGTTTTTTTCTAGTAGAATATATATTTTATGACAAAAAAAAATATTTTATTATAATTACATCTTTGTTAATCCATACAACTACATTTTTTTTCCTAATAATTTTCACGCCATTATTTAAAAGAAATGCTTCTTTAACAAAAATCTTAAAAATTTCTTTTGTTTTACTAATTTTTGTTTCAATCATTAGTTTTAATACTGAAGTCTTTCTTAGTCTTTTTGACGGTATTTATGTACTTTCATATTTGTTTCATCGGGCAACAAATATTGTCAATGATGGTCAATTTGATTATTTGGGTTTGGCGAACTTTGCTTTATTAGGTTTTAATGTGCTTATTAGCTATTGTGCATATTTAAAAGCGGGCAATGAGCAAAACGCATCTTCTTTAAAACGTTTTTTTTTTATAAATTTAGTCTTGTTATTGTTCATTATAATTAATTTTAACAATACAGAAATTACATTACGCTTTTCTTTTTTTGGATTCTTTCTATTCCCCTTTTCTATGTATTTCTTAAATTCCTTTTTCAAAAAAACTCACAAATACTTAAACTTAACGATTACACTCTTTATTTTATGTTTTTTTACGATTCTCTTTATTTATAAATTAAATTATGGTATTTGGACATATAATAACATCGAAAAACTTATTCTTTATGGATTATAATTTAGCGCCCATCTGTTTATTTACTTACAATAGGTTAGAAGAAACAAAAAAAACAGTAGAAGCGCTTCAACAAAATTTTTTAGCAACACAAAGCGAATTATTCATTTTTTCTGACGGTAGTAAAACAGCACACGGTAAAGAAAAAATACAGCAAGTAAGAAACTATTTAAAAACGATAGCTGGTTTTAAAACGGTGACTATTAAAGAATCTGAAACAAACAAAGGCTTGGCAAACTCAATAATTTCTGGGGTTACAGAAATAATTAACACCTTTGAAAAAGTAATTGTTTTAGAAGACGATTTAATAACAGCACCTAATTTTTTGGATTTTATGAACCAAGCTTTGTTTTTTTACAATAAAGATTCAAAAGTATTTAGCATTTCTGGATATACTATGAATATTAGCGGGTTAGAGGAAATTGATAATGATTTTTATTTTGGCCTTCGGGCTTCTTCTTGGGGCTGGGCAACTTGGAGCACCCGTTGGGATTCTGTTGATTGGAAAACAACATACTATAAGAGATTTATTTCTAATAAAAAGGAAATCCAAAAATTTAATAGAGGTGGCAGCGATATGACTGGCATGTTAACTGCACAAATGAAAGGTAAAATTGATTCTTGGGCTATCCGTTTTTGTTTTCAGCAATTTATGGATAACAAGGCTTGTGTTTTTCCTAAAATCTCAAAAATTCAGAGCATTGGGTTTTCAAAGAATGCCACACATACAGTTGGAGCTAAAAAGTTTATAACAATATTAGATAGTTCAAATACTACTAATTTTAAATTTGGAAATTTTATAAAGTATGATGAAAATTTATTGAATGCTTTTGGACAAAAATTTTCTATAAAACAAAGACTGATTGATAAATTAAAAAGGCTTTTTCATGAATAAAAAAATACTATTCTTATTACATTTACCTCCACCTATTCACGGTTCTTCGGTTGTTGGTAAACAAATACTTGATAGTCAACTGATAAATAATAAGTTTGATTGTGAATACATAAATTTATCAACATCATCACAAATTAATCAAATAGGTAAATATTCAATAAATAAATTTTTTACATATTTTAAAATATTATTAAAAATATTTAAAACGCTATTGTTTAATAAAATTGATAAAGTTTATTTAGCGCCTACTGTTAGTAAATTAGGATTGTATAAAGATTATTTAGTAATATTAATACTGAAATTTTTTAAGGTAAAAAAGTTTTATCATTTGCATAATAAAGGAGTTTCTAAAAGGGTAAACAATAAATTTTTAAACTTATTATATGTCTCTTTCTTTAAGAACGCTAAAATAATACTATTGTCAGAAAGGTTATTCTCAGATGTAAGTGAATTTGTAAAAAGAGAAGATGTGTTTATTTGTCCAAACGGAATAAAAAATGAAATAGACTATACAATTCAAAAGAATAATGAAAAAGAGATTATTGAATTACTTTTTTTATCAAACCTATTAACTTCAAAAGGAGTAATTGTTCTTTTGAAAGCTTGTGAAATTTTATTAAAAAAAGACATAAATTTTATTTGTAATGTTGTCGGTGCAGAAGGAGATGTTTCTAAAGAAAAATTTAACGAAATAGTATGTGAATTAAAGTTAGAAAAGCAAGTTTTCTACCTTGGTAAAAAATACGGTTTAGATAAAAAAGCCATTTTTTTAAAATCAGATATTTTTGTGTTTCCTACATATAACGAAACTTTTGGCTTAGTTAATTTAGAAGCTATGATGCATGGCTTACCAGTTATAAGCACAGATGAGGGGGGTATCCCTGATGTAGTAATAAATAACAAAACTGGCTTTATTATTGAAAAGAAAAATAGTAAAGTTTTAGCAGAAAAAATTGAGATTTTAATTAATGATGCGGCTAAGAGAAATTCTATGGGTGCCGCTGGTAGGAAAAGGTTTGAAAAGAAGTTTTCTGTAAAAACATTTGAAGACAGATTATCGGTGATTCTTGATAAATAAAAAAATGAATAATTCAACAAATAAAAAAAAAACAGTAATTCTATAAGCATATCTTTTATTGGAGAAGCCATGTTAGGTAGAGAAGTTGCTGAGTATTATAAAAAAATAATTATCAAATAGTTGATAATAAAATAAAGGAAAAAGTATTAAAGTCAGATTTTGTTTTAGCAAATTTAGAAGCACCAGTTGCTGGAGATATAAAGGAAGAGGATAATATAATGACTTTTATTGCAAAACCAGAAACTTTAAAAGAAGTTGATTTTATAGATGCATTTTCTTTAGCAAACAACCATATAAACGATGCAAATACGATAGGGATCGAAGAAAGTATAAAGCATCTAGAAGAAAACAATTTTGAATGGAATGGTTTTTATCAAGATAAATATGAGCCTATTCTTTTTGAAAAAAATAGTATAAAGTGTGCAGTTATTTGTTGTATAGACGTTATTAATATTAATATTAATATTGAAATTGAAGATGAAAATTTTAAAAGGAAATTACTATGGTTAGATGATAAAATTATTGATGATGTCATTAATGAATACAAAGAAAAAGGATATTTTGTTATTTTATATGTTCACGGAGGAATAATGTTTTCTAGATATCCAAATCCTGCTTTTAGAAGTGCTTTACATTCTCAAATAGACAAAGGAGTTGATTCAATAATAACAGTACATCCTCATGTTATTGGATGTGACGAGACTTATAAAGGGAAAAAAATATTTTACAGTCTTGGTGATTTTATCATGGATGGACATTCTGAAAGAAGAAGAAGTTCAATGCTTTTGAACTTAAAAATAAAAAAAGATTTTTCTTTAACTTATGAGTTAATACCTACCTATATTAACAATAGTTTAGGAACTGAATTAGCATCTGATAAAAAGAAAGAAAAATTATTAAAGAGTTGGAAAGTAGTAAGTGAGAAATTAGCTTTAAATGGTGTGGGTTATACCTCATTTTACAATAAAAAATATAGGCAAGAAATTTTTTTACACATTTTATCTACATTAAGTTACCAAATCAAAAATAAAAGTTTTGTTGATTTAATTAAGGTTTTAATAAGTAGAGCAAAAGATTTTAAAAATATGGGAAGATGGTTGATGAAGGATACAAGTAAGATGAGAAATAATTTAGAAGACAAAACGATGCTGTAATGAATGTTTTTAAAATAGGTGATTTAAAACTTGCAGCTGCAACGAAAGAGGATGTTGTGAGTTTTATTAAAAAGAGTATATCAAAAGTAAATGGTTATGTTTGTGTTACTAATACAAGAACTGCTTATTTAGCTTCCAAGGACAAAGACTATTGCCAAATTCAAAATAATTCATTAATTACTATTCCAGATGGAATGCCCTTAGTTTGGTTAGGTAAATTATCTGGTCATAAAAACATGCAGAGAATAGCAGGACCCGAATTGTTTGAATATTTTTTAAGAGATCAAGACAAAAGCATAAAACATTATTTATTAGGAGATACGCAAGAGGTATTAGATAAATTAACAATAAAAGCAAAAGATGAATTCGGTGCTTCTATTGTAGGTAGTTTTTCTCCGCTATTTTCTTCATTGGAAGAATATAAGTATAAAGAAATAGCAAATGATATTAATAATTCTGAAGCTGATATTGTCTGGCTGGCTTTAGGCTCTCCTAAACAAGATATATTTGCTTCAAAATTAATAGCCCATACAGATAAAAAAATAATATTAAGTGTTGGCGCAGCCTTTAGATTTGTTTTAGGAGAATATAATATGCCGCCAAAAGCAATACAAACATTAGGGCTCACGGGAGTTTATTGGAGGTTCATGCAAAAACCAATGCTTTTTATACAACAATACCCTAAGTATTTATTATTTTTACTATTTAACGCTATTAAAATTAAATTTAAAATTTAAAAAATGTTTGAAAAAGAATATGTTATTTTTGATCGTCCTTCGAAAAAAGAGTATTTAATTCAAATTGTTTCAACGGTCATTTCGTATTCATTTCTAAAACATTTGTTTTCGTTATTTGCATATTATATTATTAATTATGTAAGAGGTCAAAAAATAGCTAGTATTGGTGAAAATACGAAAGTACATCCTACAGTGATTTTAAGGCAAGCAGAAAGAATATTTATTGGAAAAAACTGTTTGATCAATCATAATAATATTTTACAGGGAGGAAAAAAAACAGGAAAAATTATTATTGGTAATTATGTACATACTGGAGCAAATGTAATGATGTTTGCTTTTAATCATGAGACTGATAGATTAGACTTACCTACAATCAATCAAAATTATTATGATGCTGACATCATTATTGAAGACGATGTTTGGATTGGAGCAGGTGCAGTTATTTTGTCAGGGGTAAGGGTTGGGAAAGGTGCAGTAATAGCGGCTAATTCAGTTATTAATAAAGATGTAGATTCGTTTTCAATTGTTGGTGGGGTTCCTGCAAAATTGTTAAAAGAGAGAAAATAAATGAAAAAAAAAATATTATTATTAGATGGTCAAACGATTCAAAGTTTGGCGATTGCAAAATCTTTAAAAAAAAACAATTATAATGTTGTTTTATTTTGCGATACAAAAACCTCTTACGGTTATAGAACACGGTATGCAGATGTTAAGATTATTTGTCCATCGATTGTTACAAATCCATTAGAATTTAAATTATTTTTAATTGATTATTTAAAAAGGAATACCATTGATGCATTAATACCCATGAATGATTTTTCTGCCTCATTTTTAAGTATTAATAAATCTGAAATATTAAAGTTCACAAAATTTATTATTCCAGATATTGATATTTTTAATAATGGATACGATAAAAATAAATTGATGAATATTTGTGAACTAAATAATTATCCTCATCCTAGATCTGCTGATTTAGATTTAATAGATTTAAACTTAGCTATAGAGAAAGTAGGTTTTCCAAGTTTGATAAAACCGAATATAACTACTGGAGGCAGAGGGATTACATTGGTCAATAGTAAACAGGATTTTTTTGATAAATACGATTTAGTTAAAAAAGAGTATGGTTCTTGTCATTTACAGCAGTTTATTGCAGAAGGCGGTAAACAGTTTAAAGTACAGTTATTTTTAGACTATAGTGGATGCTTAGTGGCAAGCACAGTAATTGATAAAATAAGGTTTTATCCTGAAAAAGGTGGTAGTAGTTGTTGTAATAAAACAATTATAGACGATAGTCTAGTAAAACTATGTTACAGCGTTTTAAAAACTATTAATTGGGTGGGCTTTGCCGATTTTGATTTAATACAAGATCCTAAAACAGGAGAATCTAAAATCATGGAAATTAACCCAAGAGTACCTGCTTGTATTAAATCTTCTATTGTTTCAGGAATAGATTTTGCTACAATTATCGCAAATAAATCATTAGGGTTAAAATTGGAAAATTATAGCTATACACCAAATAAGTATTTAAGGTATTTTGGTTTAGATTTATTATGGTTTTTATTTAGTAAAAATAGATTTAAAACAGATCCTAATTGGTTTAAGCTTTTTTCAAAAAACACTTACTATCAAGAGGGCAGTTTAGATGATATAATGCCATTTATTTATGGAACCATTGGCGGGTTTTTAAAACAATTAAACCCAAGTTTTAGGAAGAAAAAATCAGGAATGAGAAAATAAATATAATGAAGATATTAACCTTTGACATTGAGGAGTGGTTTCATATACTGGATAATGATTCAACAAAATCAGTAAAACAATGGTCTAATTTTGAGTCAAGAATTAGGTTAGGTATGGATTTGATTTATGAAATAATAGGCAGATCTAACGTCAGTGCTACTTTTTTTGTTGTTGGATGGATGGCTGAGAAATATCCTGAAATCATAAGAGAAATTAGTGATCGTGGCTATGAAGTGGGCAGTCATACTCATTTACATCAATTGGCTTATAAGCAAGATCGAAAAACATTTTATAATGATATTGAAAAGTCAATAAAAACATTAGAAGCCTGTACTGGTAAAAAAGTAACTAGTTTTAGAGCACCAGGTTTTAGTATTACTGAAAATAACAAATGGGCTTTTGAAGTTTTACATGAATTAGGTATAACAAAAGATAGTTCTGTTTTTCCAGCATCAAGAGCACACGGAGGTTTACCGTCATATAATGCAGCAACTCCTTCAATTATAGAGTATAACGGAATTAAATTAAAAGAGTTCCCTATAAACATACATGACGTTTTAGGAAAACCTTTTATTTTTTCAGGGGGTGGATACTTTCGATTATTACCTTACGAAATTATTAAAAATTGGACACTTCAATCAAATTATGTGATGACTTATTTTCATCCCAGAGATTTCGATGTTGGACAACCTATCGTACCGGGTCTCTCTCTTCCGAGGCGTTTTAAATCTTATGTAGGAATTAAAAAGTGTAAGCATAAATTAGAGCGCTGGTTAAGCGATTTTGAGTTTATGGATTTAAATCAGGCGGATGAATCAATTAATTGGAATCATGTTCCCAAGGTTAGGTTATAAATACGTTAGAATATTGTATTGGAATGAAACTAATATTTAAAGAAATAAAAAAAGAAATTGAATTTTATGGTTTTTCAATTGTTTCCAAAGATTTTGAAAGACCATGGGGCGGCTTCTTAGTTATTGATGAAATGCAAGCACAAGATTTATCCAATAAGTTCTTTGAAGGGCTAGATGTGAACACCCTTAAAATTGGAGGTAAATTAAGTCCTAAGATCTTAATTGTGAAACCAGAATCAAGATTGTCTCTAAAACAAAGCCTGTACGCAACAAATGTACGCTAGGAAATTAAAAAAAAAAAAGCTCTCTTTAATCAAGATTCAGCCACTACCAATTAATTTAAAAATTTAAAAAAATCGTTACTTGAAGTATAAAGAAACGCTATATTTTATTGCAAAATGCTTGACTATTTCTTTGGAAGATAATAATATGCAAGAAATAGAAAAGCAATTAAAATCAAAGTCTATAGATTGGGAGGCAGTGGTTAAAGTAAGTACCAGTCATTATGTCTTTCCAGCATTGTATTGTAATTTTAAAAAAGCTGATTTTTTAAAATATCTTCCTGTTGATTTGGTTGCCTACATGAAACACATAACCGATTTAAATAGAGATCGGAATACACAAATCCTTGAACAAGCACAAGCACTAAACAGCCTGTTATTGGCGAACAACATCACTCCAATTTTTTTAAAAGGAACGGGCAATCTATTAGCAGGAATCTATGATGATATTGCCGAAAGGATGGTGGGGGACATTGATTTTATCTTCTCAAAAGAAGACTATCCAAAAGCCGTAACCATCTTAAAAGCGTTTGGGTATGGGAATGTATCAAAGAATAACTATCATTTTCCTGAGCATAAACATTACAGAAGACTTCAAAAAGAGAATAACATAGCAGCCATAGAAATTCATAAAGAACTTTTAATAGAAAAGTACGCGAATGAATTTAATTATCCTTTTGTAGAAAAAGACATTCAGGTGGTACATGGGTTTCGAGTTTTGAGTTATGCAAACAAATTAAA
>Ga0307488_10002919_pt1 | contig 14375 bp, 14 predicted proteins | sample SB02metaG_FD_202248 | JGI IMG/M metagenome (GOLD analysis project Ga0307488, IMG submission 202248) | Sea-ice brine microbial communities from Beaufort Sea near Barrow, Alaska, United States - SB 0.2 | ecosystem: Environmental > Aquatic > Marine > Coastal | place: USA: Alaska | collected... | reverse complement strand
TCCATCAAAAATTCCTGCAGTACTAATATATAATAAAGGAATATCTAATTCCTTTGATATTTTAACTGCGTTTTCAACAGATAGCGTATTTGTAACATAAGTATCATCTGCATTTTCTTCACAGAACTCTAAGCTAGTATAAGCTCCCAAATGGAACAAGTAGTCTGGTTTAAATTCTAAAACATCTTTTCTATACTCATCAAAATCTCTAAAATCTAAAAAGGAAAGCCAATCTTCATTAACATCTTTATCTGAGCATTTTAGTTCATAATCATCTTTAAAAACTTTATAGAAACCTTCTCCTAGCATACCACCTGCACCTGCAATGTATATTTTTTTCATATTTTTTAATTTGTTTTATTTATTTATTTATTAAATCACTTATCAATTTGTAAACGTTGTTCAATTTCATTGAGTCTTGATAAGATTGTTTTATATTTCTTCCTACGGCAATACAAGTACCGTGAGTAGAGGTGAAAATCGGCTTATAACCATGCATTCCCTTGTGAGGTGTGTCATTGTGAAAAAAATCCGGAAATATTAAGACTCCTTCATTTGCCCACCAAGCAATATCTCCATACCTTCTGTCATTTAAAGGGATATCAAATAATTCTGATGTTTTTTTACTTATTATTTCTCCATTAGATAAGAATAATTCATTTTTCCTAATTATTGGATCAAGCTTTGTTCTTGCAATTTCAGTCAAATACCAAACTCTTAATAAAGTCGAATCTAAAAAATATATATAATCCGTACCCTTTTTTAATTTTAAAGCATTTGCTTCCTTAGTTAAAACCGATTCCGCATCAAAATTTGTTTTAATTTCAGTCATACCGTGATCCCCAAGTAAAACAAAATTTATTTCTTTATCAATTTCTGTTAACTCGTTGATACTCTTTTTAAGTAAACTATCAAGTTTATTCAATTCAGTTTTTAATCCGTCCGAATTAGGACCTAATTTGTGTCCTTGAGAATCAATTCCCCCAATATAAATTGGGGTGAATAAATATTCTTTATTCTTAGCAGATGAAATAGCCAAATTAATCCTATCGGTATCTGTACCATTTGATGGCTTTCCTAATGAAGTAAAAGCATCAAGAAAATTAAGCCCTCCCTTCATTTCTACAATATTAAAAATTGAAGATGAATTTGAGCGTTTATTTTCAATCATTTCAAATTCGTCTTCTGTCAAATTAAAATATTTAAGAAATGAAAATGGAATATTATAGGGTTTAAGTTTAAAGTTAGAAAAAAATCTTCGAAGTAATTTTAGCATTACTTTTCTGTAAATAATTTGTATTTTTTTCTTGCAACCTAACTTACTAATAAGAACTTCTAAGCCACCAATTATACTTAATAAGTAATTGTTTTTGTATGGACTATTCTCTGGATCAAACCCAATAGCTGTAAAGAAACCAGATTCATTCGGTTTTAACCCTGTAAATATTTCTGTTCTTTCACAAAACCCAGCACTTGGTTCTATATGTTTTATATACTTTCCTTTTTTAGAATACTCCCACAAAAAAGGCGTCGTCTTTTTTGAAATATAGTCATATCGAAAAGCATCTAGCACAAAAAGAATTACCTTCATATCTATAATCTACTTAATTTTATTAGTATACTTCTAATTTTATTTTGACTAATCTTTTCTGAATTTTCTTTAGAACTAATTCTATTTATTATCACAAGGCACTTTTCTAAACATTTCTTTTTATGTTGATTTTCAGCAGTAATTGATTCAACATAATATGATTGAGCAAACAAAATTTTTTGTTGCAAATAGTATTGTTTTAGAGATCTTGATTTTATAAATACTTTAAATGCTATCGTTAGCTCTTTTAAAGAATAAGATTTTGCTTTTCTTAAGTCATCAGTTGTAAGAATTTTTTTACCATAGAATTTTGACAATGCAATATACATCTCTTTAATGTATTCAGTTGAAACTTTAAAAATTAAGGTTTCAATTTCTTTTTTATTCATAATTGGGTCGGTTGGATTAAGTTTTTCCTTGAGTGCCCAATTAGATAATAAAATTAAATTTTCTTCTCTAGGGTAAAATAATTTCAACCTACTAACTCTCTCTAGATAACTTGAATGATACTGATTTTTTTGTAATAATAAAACATCAACAATTGCTAAAATTGCTTTTGACATTTGATTTCTAAAAAACCGAGAATCTTCTCCAGTAAGCACTTCATCATTATAATTTGGGTTTAATGATCCAAAAAAAGGAAATAATCTAGTAAAATATAATGTTTCAGCATCCCACAAGGTTAATTGATTCGATGTAAAATTAGGAATATGATTAAAAACATTTTTATCACCCCAAATAACCTTACTCCCATATTTTAAATCAAAATTAAAAATTATTGGTTTTAATTTTTTTAGTTTTGGTATTGTTTTTTGTGATATATCAATCCATTTAATATCAAGATTGTCTGAGAGTAGTTGTTTTATTTTTAATAAATCTTTAGGTGGCATTATTCTCTTTACAACTAAAAGTAAATCGTAATCGTTATATACACATACCTTTTGTTCTTTCTTAAAAAAAGCACCTTCGTCTCTTCCATAACTTCCATAAAGTATAATTGATATCAAAGAGTTATTAGCGTTTTGTAAGATGAGTTTATTTATTATCTCAATATCTGATTTGAGTTTATTTTTTTTTTCTGAAGTGGTCATAATATTATGATAACATTTGTGTCTATATTGGAATCCAATCTTAATTTGTTCAGATTGGGGCTAAATACTCCAAAAACTACTAACTAAGCCCCGTTATTTTGTGAGTTGTCTCTTGATGCTAAAATATCTTCATACAGACTCTCAATTTTACGCATTCCAACTTTGCGGTCCGCTCCCCATTTTATAATCATGTGATTTATTCCTCTAGCATGTTTAACCCAATCTGGTTCAGTCAAAACCTCAATAATAGATTCAGCAATTGAGTCTATTGTTATGTGATTAAGAATAAAACCACTCATTTTATGTCGTACCCATTGAGAATTGGCTTTTGATACTATTGGAACAGAACCACATGCCATAGTTTCCATTAAAGTAGATGGTCCACCTGTATCCCATGTAGGAATACTAAGTACTGCATCAGCCATACGATAAAAAGGTGGTAAATTAGCATAACTGATGAAAGGTGGTTCGTCTCTATCAATTAAAATAACCCGATTTGACAGGGATAATTCATCAACAATAGCATATAATTTTGATCCTAGATTACCAACTACATTTTTAAATACAAAATATACATTAGGAAATTCCTGCAACACTAGCGGAACTGAACGTAAGATCAATTCAGTATTTTGTTTTTCCGACCATTGCCGTGGCGCAAGTATGACCTTAGCATTTGGTGGGATATTCAGTTTCTTTTTTAATGAAATGTAGTCTACATCTGGATTAAAACTCATTAGATCAGTTCCTGTTGTAATAAGATGTGTCAAACTAGGATGAACCCCATAGTTTACTGCATACTGGAGCATTATTGCTGATGGGGCAACCACAGCGCTTAAACGTTTTAAAGCTAGTTTTGTGATTAACAAGCTTCGTATTCCACTTTGGGGAGACTTGAGAAGATCAGCTCCCCAAGGCATTAGGACTAAAGGAATTTTTCCGGCTGAAAAGGCTGTTGCTTTTGCGATTTGAGTTGTTAGACTATGAATATGAATAATATCCGGTCTTATTAATTTAAGAGCATCTTTTATTGGAGCTATAAGCCTGTATATCCTGCTTTTATTATGGATTCGATTATCAAAGTGAACTTTAATTCCGACTAGTTCGTTCCCTTCCATGGACAAATCAAAATCGTGGAGTTTAGAGGGTATGAGGGAAACTTCATGACCACGATCCACAAAATATCTCATATAACGTAACGATATTATTATATCTGGATCAGCAATGTAGCAAATTTTCATATGGGTAATTTTAATAGTTATGTAATAATGTAATTGAATACTCTAACCTAATAATTCTTTCAGACATATCCGTTTTTATCCAAAATAGTACCAGCAATTGAGTTAAATATATTTACTTGTTCTTGTGTTAAAAGGTGTTTATATTTATATATATTGGTTTTATCAACCTTCATCATAGTTTTTAGTTTCCAGTCAATAGTAGAATTTGGCTCATCATGATTTTCTTTTTTATAATAAGAAAGCATTTCAGAAGAGTATTCTAAATTTAAAAACTCAGTGATTTTTAAAAGTGTTTTTTCTGTTTCTAAAATTAAATCTTCATATCTAATTTTTATTCCATTTCCTTCACTCATAAATGCATCAATATTGATTACATTTCCCGACCATTGTTTTGCAATAGCTTCAATCTCTACAGGTAAAACAGGTTTATATATCGAATCGGTCTTAATTTTTGCCATATCAATATACGAACATGCTACATCTCTTCCATCTCTGATTAAATGAATAAATTTAGCACTAGGATAAATGGTTTCAATTAATTCCATATGATTAATGTAATAGTTATTTTTATCCCCAAAAATAAAATTATTTTTCTTTTGATTTAATCCATACAACTGATAGACTAATGCACATGCTTCCGCAAAATTTCGAGGTTTTTTGTTACTGATTATCTGGGTTAAATTATTTTTACTTAAATTCCAATCTTCAATCTTTCTTGAATTCAATATGTCATTTACAAAACCGTCCAAAACAGTTTTATCAAAGAAGCTATTTTGATTTAAATATTGGTATTTATTAAACCACCATTGGACAAAACCGGATTCAGGTGGAACAACAATTTTCGGATGACTATTTAACATTAGTCGCAAAAGTGATGTCCCTGATCTTGGATTTCCAAAAATAAAAAAGGGGCTAAACGAATTTACCATAAACTTTTTCTGTTTTTTAATATAACATCAATGATTTTTAGAAGTGAGTTGTTTTCCAGAGCTGGATAAATCGGTAAACAAATCACTTGTTTCGCAGCTACTCCAGCAATCTTTAAGTTTTGTGAGGTTTTTAAACATGGAACTTTAATATAACTGGCATTACTGTTGACAATTATTCTATTTCTATTTATCCACCCTCTATTTATCCAATTCACATCATCATAAAATACAAATACATCAACACTATTAATTAGGTGCCAATAAACAATATAGGGGAAAAAATAAGGTTGCATTATAGCTAATTTTATCTATTTTTATTTTATCAATTCAACAATTCTAATAATTGCACTTTGCTCCAAATTTTTATACAAAGGCAAACAAAGTATCCTTTTTGAAACATCTTCTGATATAGCACATTCTTGATGCTTGAGTTATCTTCATTGTTGGTATATTTTAAATTTAGATAATTCTGGGTAGGGTAGTGTTAAATCCTCATTGTTTTTTTTAGTCCCATCCAAATTATAAAATTGGCCCATAAGTAGTAAACCACGAGCTGCTAATTCAGGCATCATATAAAAATTCCAACCTAACATATCAAGGTTATCGTCGTGGTATGAGCACTCGCGTCTACCTGAGTATCTTGCGCGTTTAAACCATTGGTAAGCAACTAAACTATCAGTTAAAATAGCACCACCTTTAGATAGTTTAAAGTGTTTGTATGGACCTGTAAATGAGAGGCACATGTGAGTCCCAGGTTTGTACATATCAGCAGTAAATGATAAAGCTGAGTCCCAAACATTAGAACCTTTTAATTCATATGCACCGGTAATAGTATTTCCTTCTTGAATATCCCAACCTACTTTTAGTCCTGCGTGGATAATTTCACAAGGGACTGAGGGGTAGGTTCGGTTAGGAATGGTAATAGTACCTGTTGTGATACTTTTAGCAACATTTTTTTCGTAATATAATCCTAAAAATAGGGCATTAGACATATTATCTAATGCAACAGCGTATTTAGCTCCTGTGTATTGTGCGAGTTTTTCTTCAAACTCATTTGTAATATCATATACGTTTTTCATATTATTTATAATTTTTATTTTAAAAATGAAGGGATCGTTCTTATTTCGCCAATTTTAAAGTGCCAAGCAATACCAATATAAAAGATAGCACCTTCAAAAAAACCAATTATTAATTTTAAGATGTCCGTTTTAATATGTGGTATAGTAATATAAATTATAATACCCATTACAAAACTTAATAAAAGTATTTTTAGTAAATCACTCATTTGATCTAAAAATCCATATTCGATAATTTGTTTTGTATAATACATATTGATAATTAAAGAGAGATATGATGTAACAATTTGTCCGATAATCATATTTTCTAGACCCAAAGGTATAGTTATTATCAATACAAGAGTTATAATAACCTTCTTAATAATTTCTATACGGAGAAATAGATCTGGGCGTCCTTTTACAGCTAAAATATTTAAGTTTAAGGCATGTATAGGATACCACATGCGTGCAAAACATAATAATTGTAACATCCACACTACATTAATCCATTTTTCTGTTAAAACCAATCGAATTAATGGAGATGCTAAAACAGCCAATGCTATCATTAATGGAAAAATAATTAATGCGCTCATTTTAATTATTTTTTTATAAGTATGCTTTAGTCTGTATTCATCGTCTTGTATTTTACTGAGTATTGGGAATGTAACACTTTGCAGTATTCCTGTTATATTAGAAGATGGAAAATCACTTAATTGCTTTGCGCGTGTATAGAATCCCAAGTTATCAGCAGAAAATACTTTCCCGATAATAATTAGATAAATATTATTATAGACTGTATTAATGAGTCCAGTAACTAAAAGTTTGGAACCAAAAGAAAACAAACGTTTGAACCTGTCGATATGAAATCCTTCAAGAGGCAACCATTTAGAATAATACCATAAAATGGTAACATTTAATATTGCTCTTATTAGCGCTTGTACTACCAATGACCATACCCCATAACCGGTATAAGCAAGGTAAACACCCGTAGACCCGGAAATAATAGTTGAAAAAATTGATGCTTTTGTTTGGGTTTTGAAGTCGATGTTTATGGTGAACTTTGCACGTTGAACAACTGCAAAAGAGTTAACAACAACAGTTAAACCTATAACACGGGTAAGAGAGACTAGTAAGGGCTGATTATAAAAATTAGCAATTAAAGGTGCAGTAAAAAATAGAAGTAAATATAAGATAATAGCAACCAATATATTAAAATAAAAAACAGTTGAATAATCCTTTTCATCTCTGTCTTTCTTTTGTATCAATGCTGTTGAGAAACCACTATCTACAAATGTTACGGAAACAGCTATAAATATAGTAAGCATTCCAATTAACCCATAATCTTCGGGTGATAATATACGTGCTAGTATTATTCCCAAAATAAATTGAATGCCTTGTGCTGAGAATCGCTCGATAGCACTCCATAGTATTCCTTTAGTAAATTGTTGTTTTAAATTTTTAGACAAAATATAACTGTTGTTTTAAAATAATTACGTTAATACCGAAATACTTGATTATCTATTAATGTTAATTTTATCTAATATGCGCTCCTAGCATCCTTTTTAACCCATCCTCCCAATTTGGAATACTTATTCCAAAATGTGCCTTTATCTTCTTCTTATTCAACACACTATTCGCAGGTCTTTTTGCGGGAGTTGGATATTCTATTGTAGTTATTCTATTTACTTTACAGGAGATGTCAGCCATTTTAAAAATTTCTATAGCAAAGCCAGCCCAACTGCATGTACCTTCATTAGTATAGTGATAAATTACTGTTGCTTTATTTTCAATTTGTGGTACTATTTGTAAAATAGCATGTGCCAAATCCCTAGCATAGGTCGGTGTGCCGAATTGATCTGCTACTACATTAATTTCATCTTTTTCTTGTCCTAGTCGCAACATCGTTTTTACAAAATTATTTCCAAAAGTAGAGTAGACCCAAGAAGTTCTGATAATAATGCAATTTTCTGGATTGATACGTTGTAAGGCTTGTTCTCCTGCTAATTTTGTATTTCCATATACCGACTGCGGATTTGGTTTATTTATTTCTTCGTAAGGCTTATAAGAATTACCATCGAAAACATAGTCTGTTGAAATATGGATGAACTTACAATTATACACTTTGGCTGTTTCTGCTAAATATTGCACCGACAAATTGTTTATTTTATCTGCCAACTTAGGTTCACTTTCTGCCTTGTCAACAGCCGTATAAGCTGCACAGTTTATGATAGCTGTAATTTTATTTCCCTGAACAAATAATGAAATAGCATTTTGGTCAGTTATATCCAAAGTTTCCACACCCGTAAAAAAAAATTGATGTTGCGGATAGCTTTCTGCAAGCCCTCTTATTTCAGAACCCAATTGACCATAGGAACCCGTTACTAAAATGTTATACATATAGGCTTGTTATTTCCTTGAAATATTCAGCATTCTCAAAAACAGGCTGTATCAAGTCTTTTCTGGAAAGTTGGACATTTTCTTTTTCTATTTTCCAATCAATTCCTATTTTTTTATCATTAAAGACAAAACCTCTCTCACATTCCTCACTGTAATAATTATCCACTTTATAAGCAAAAATGGCTTCCTTACTTAATACGACAAAACCATGAGCAAATCCTCTAGGTACTAATAACTGTTTTTTATTTTCCCCTGTTAATTCAACAGCAACATGTTCTCCAAAAGTAGGTGATCCTTTTCGAATATCAACAGCAACGTCTAATACCTTTCCTTCAATAACCCTCACTAATTTAGTTTGTGCATAAGGAGGTAATTGATAATGCATACCTCTTAAAACACCAAATGAAGATTTAGACTCGTTATCCTGACAAAATTTAATTTTAAACCCTAAAAAATTAGCTAATTTATCAACTCTAAAAGATTCTATAAAATAACCTCTATCATCACCATGCATTTCAGGTTCTATTACAACTACATCATGAATTTTTGTTCTAGTAAATTTCATTTTTATAATTCTTTAGATCTTTGAATTAAATATTGACCGTAACCATTTTTCTTTAATGGCTCTGCTAATTCCAATAATTTTTCTTTTGAAATATACCCCATTTCATAAGCTATCTCTTCTATACAAGCAACTTTTAAGCCTTGCCTATTTTCTATTGTCTGTATATAGTTTGAAGCTTCTAATAAAGATTCATGTGTTCCTGTATCCAACCAAGCATACCCTCTTCCCATCAATTCTACTTTTAAATTCCCTTGCTCTAAATAAGCTTGATTTACAGAAGTAATTTCTAATTCACCTCTATGACTTGGCTTAACTAATTTAGCAATATTCACCACTGAATTTGGATAAAAATACAAACCGATTACTGCATAATTGCTTTTAGGTTCTTTTGGTTTTTCTTCAATCGTCAGAGCCTTGCCTTCATTATTAAAGTTTACAACTCCGTAACGTTGGGGGTCTTGAACATAATATCCAAAAATTGTAGCTTTTTTTTCTTCTTTTACATTCTTTAATGATGCTGACAGTAAATTTGTAAACCCATGTCCATAAAATATATTATCACCTAAAACTAAACAAACATCATCATCTCCAATAAACTCTTCCCCTAATATGAACGCTTGTGCCAATCCATCTGGGCTTGGTTGGTCTTTGTAAAAAAAGTGCATTCCTAAGTCCCTTCCTGTTCCTAACAATTTTTTAAAACTAGGCAAATCATCAGGTGTAGAAATAATCAATACCTCCTTAATACCTGCTAACATCAATACCGATAAAGGATAATAAATCATCGGTTTATCATTAATCGGTAACAATTGTTTTGAAGTAGCTTTCGTAAGAGGATATAATCTAGTGCCTGAGCCTCCTGCTAAAATAATTCCTTTCATATTATTTGTATTGTTTTTTATAATAATTTTCATATTCTCCACTTACAATACGTTGCATCCATTCAGAATTATCTAAATACCAATCTATGGTTTTTGACAATCCCTCTTCAAATATAACAGAAGGACTCCATCCTAATTCTTTTTGAATTTTAGTAGCATCTATTGCGTAACGTAAATCGTGACCTGGTCTATCTTTTACATAAGTAATTAGTTGCAAACTTGTGCCTTTTTCTCTTCCCAGTTTTTCATCCATCTGAAGACATAATAACTTAATTAAATCAATATTCTGCCATTCATTAAAACCACCAATATTATAGGTTTCTTTAATTTTTCCTTTTTGAAAAACCAAATCAATTGCTATAGCATGATCAATAACATAAAGCCAGTCACGTGTATATTTTCCATTTCCGTAAACAGGCAGTGGTTTATTGGTGATAATATTATTAATAAATAATGGTATTAATTTTTCAGGAAACTGATTCGCTCCATAATTGTTTGAACAGTTGCTTATTACATAGGGCATATCATAAGTTTCTCCATATGCCCTTACGAAATGGTCTGAACTTGCTTTAGAAGCTGAATAGGGGGAATTCGGGTCGTACGAAGTTGTTTCTGTAAACAAACCTGATTCTCCTAAGGAACCATAAACTTCATCTGTGCTTACATGGTAAAATAATTTGTTTTCCCAATCATTCTTCCATAAATTTTTAAAAGAGTTTAAAAGAATTATAGTTCCTAATACATTTGTTTTAGCAAAAGCTAAGGGGTCTGAAATAGACCTATCTACATGAGATTCAGCCGCTAAATGAATAACACTGTCAAAACAATTTTCTTTAAACAAAGTATCTATAAATACCTCATCAGTGATATCACCTTTTATAAACGTGTAATTTTCCTTATTTTCAATATCTGTTAAATTCTCTAAATTACCTGCATATGTTAAGGAATCTAAATTATAGATGTTATACTCTGGATATTTATTAACAAAAAGTCGGACAACATGTGACCCTATAAATCCACATCCTCCTGTAATTAAAATATTTTTCATTTTTTTTTATTTTACCAAAAACCAATTATTTAACAGTTCTTCTCTATTATATAGCATGTTTTCTTTGGTGCCCCAATCGATGACTTTAAATCCAGCATGCTCACAAATAGCTTGCCCTGCGGCAGTATCCCACTCCATAGTGGGTGCAAAACGTGGATAACAATCAGCTTTACCTTCAGCAACCATACATAGTTTTAAAGAACTGCCTTTAGAAATTAAATTTACTTCTCCATACTTTGCTTTCATTTCTTTTATAAATTCTTCTGTTTCTATAGACATGTGAGAACGGCTTGCTACTATTGTAAAAGTTTTGTCTTCTCGTTCCAGAGGAAGCTTATCTGCTTTTTCTATTATATTTTCTAAATTAAATATCTCTGAATTAATAGTAGCCTTATAAGCTCCCAAACTAATCTCTGAAAAATATAAATCCCCAAACACAGGTACAAAAACAATGCCCAAAATTGGTTTTTGATTTTTTATTAAAGCTATGTTAATTGTAAACTCACCATTACGCTTTATGAACTCTTTGGTGCCATCTATAGGATCAACTATCCATAATTTTTCCCAATCTTTTCTTTCTGCAAAAGGCATTTCTTTGCCCTCCTCTGAAAGAATAGGAATGTTTGTTTTTTCTAAATAAGAAATGATAACATTATGCGCTACTTTATCTGCTTTTGTTAAAGGAGAATTATCTCCTTTAGTTTCAATATCAAATTCTCCCAAATGATAGATTTCTAGAATGGCTTTACCCGCTTCTAAGGAAGCTTCAATTGCTATCTTTAAGTTTTTAATCATTATTATCAATCTAATATGCATAAATTTGCATACTATATATTTACTCTTTTATTTTTTAGTTCTAGATAATCATCCCAGCACCAATGGTTTCATTGGTTTGTTCATCAATAATAATAATACTCCCTGTTTGTCTGTTTTTCTTGTACGCATCATAAAAGATTGGCTTTGATGTACGAATTGAAATTTTTGCAATTTCATTCATAGCTACTTCTTGAATTTCCTCAATGCGATGCAATGAATTTATATCTATCTTATAGTTTAATTCTTTCACCACAGCCAAACATTCATTTGTAGTATGCTTAATAACTACCTTTGTACGGGCCTGCAATGGTATTGCACTCATCCAAGTAACTAGTACATTTAAGTCTTGTCCTATTTCAGGTACGTTGTTTTCTCGAACAATCATATCCCCTCGACTGTTGTCTATTTCATCTGCTAAGGTCATAGTAATTGACATCGGTGCAAATGCCTCAGTAATTGCCTCTCCGTTCAACTCAATCGTTTTAACAGTAGATACAAAGCCAGAAGGCAAAGATTTTACTTTATCTCCAACTTTAAAAACCCCTCCATCTATCCGTCCTGCAAAACCCCTAAAATCGCGATGTTCATGCGTCTGCGGTCTAATAACAGACTGTATTGGAAAGCGACAGTCAATAAGGTTATGATCACTTGAAATATGCACCGTCTCTAGATGATACATCAATGTACTACCTTCGTACCAATCCATATTTTCTGAACGGTTAACCACATTGTCTCCTACTAATGCAGAAATAGGAACGAATTGTACATCTTTAATTTCTAATTTCGATGCAAATACTTTGAAATCTTGCACTATTTGATCATACACCTCTTCGTTGTAGTTTACTAAATCCATTTTATTCACACACACAATAGCGTGCGGAATGCGCAATAAAGATGCAATAAAAGAATGACGATGTGTTTGCTCTAACATTCCCTTTCGAGCATCGATTAAAATGATTGCCAAATTTGCTGTAGATGCACCGGTGACCATATTTCTGGTGTACTGAATATGCCCAGGAGTATCTGCTATAATAAACTTACGTTTGGGTGTAGCAAAATAACGGTATGCTACATCAATCGTAATACCTTGTTCACGCTCTGACTTTAGCCCGTCTGTAAATAATGATAAATCTAAATAATCAAACCCTTTGCTCTTACTTTGCTCTTCAACAGCCTCTAACTGGTCTTGAAAGATAGATTTACTGTCATATAACAATCTTCCTATAAGTGTACTTTTACCATCATCTACACTTCCTGCAGTAGTAAATCTTAATAATTCGATATTTTTGTATTCCATATTTGTTTGCTTTATTGATTGGATAGTTTGTTTGAAAATTAGGCTTTAGCTTTATTTAATTAACCATTATTATTCATTTTTCCTAATTTAAAAGTACCCCTTTTTTTTACGATCCTCCATCGCCGTTTCAGCACGTTTGTCATCTGCACGTCCGCCGCGCTCTGTGGTTCTAGTTGTTGCTATCTCCTCGATAATTTTATCTAAAGTATCCGCTTCAGATTCTACAGCACCGGTAATAGTCATGTCTCCACAGGTTCGGTATCGAATCGTCATATTCACCACTTTTTCACCTTCTTTTAATTTAATAAATTCTGAATTTGCAAGGATAACTCCATCACGCACTACACAATCGCGCTGGTGAGAAAAATACAACATCGGTAAATCAATATTCTCAAGTTTTATATACTCCCAAACATCCATTTCAGTCCAATTAGATATTGGAAAAACTCTGAAATTTTCCCCGTAATTCATACGTCCATTGAACAGGTTCCACAATTCTGGTCGTTGATTTTTTGGATCCCATTGTCCAAATTCATCTCTATGAGAAAAAAAACGCTCTTTGGCTCTAGCTTTTTCTTCATCTCTACGTGCACCACCCATGGCTGCATCTACTTTATACCCCTCTAACGTGTCTAATAGCGCGACAATCTGCAATGCATTTCTTGAAGCATCTGCTCCTGTTTCTTCTTTTGCACGTCCCTTGTCAATTGCTTCTTGCACAGAACCAATAATTAATTGTACTCCTAATTTTTCTGTTAGGGCATCACGAAAACTAATAGTCTCTGGAAAATTATGCCCTGTATCAACATGAACTAATGGAAATGGAATTTTAGCAGGATAAAATGCTTTTTTTGCTAAGTGCGTCAATAGTATAGAATCTTTACCTCCAGAAAATAAAAGTACTGGGTTTTCAAATTGTGCTGCAATTTCCCTAATAACAAATATAGCCTCTGATTCTAATTCTCTTAGATGATTGATTACATAATTCACCATACTTTTTATTTTAATTTATTATTTAAAAATGTTAAAACTTCTTTTACTGAATCTTCGATCGACTGTCCATCTGTTATAATTTCAAAATCTGGATTTGTTGGTGCCTCGTAAGGTGCTGAAATTCCAGTCATATTTTTTATTTCTCCAGCGCGTGCTTTTTTATATAATCCCTTCACATCTCTAAGTTCGCATTCTGCAAGGGATGTATTGACATATATTTCAATAAAATCATCAGCACCCACGATCAGTTTAACTTCTTCGCGATCTTTAATGTATGGGGATACAAAAGCAGCAAGTGTCAACACACCCGCATCTAGCATCAAATTACTAATTTCAGCTATGCGCCTGATGTTTTCAGTTCGGTCTTCTGGAGCAAAGTTTAAATCCTTGTTAATCCCTTTACGAATATTATCGCCATCTAAAATATAAGTTGATAATCCTTTATTGTGCAAGGCAACTTCTACTAAGTTGGCT
>Ga0307488_10002918_pt1 | contig 14375 bp, 22 predicted proteins | sample SB02metaG_FD_202248 | JGI IMG/M metagenome (GOLD analysis project Ga0307488, IMG submission 202248) | Sea-ice brine microbial communities from Beaufort Sea near Barrow, Alaska, United States - SB 0.2 | ecosystem: Environmental > Aquatic > Marine > Coastal | place: USA: Alaska | collected... | reverse complement strand
AGAAGATTTAAAAAAATACGGACAATGGCCATGGCCCAGACACACAATGGCCGCGTTCCATGCCACTCTAACCGACGCAGGTGCAATACTTGTGAACTACAACATACTGTTCGCAGATCCAGACAGGATGAGTGGTACAGAATATTTAAAGTCAATGCCCATGGACAACGAACTGCGAGAGCAACTGGGCAAAGTGTTGCCAGACACAGATGCGATCTTCTCGTACGTCATGAAACAAAGCAATAATGCCGTACTGATGATGAGTGTCAATCATAAAGAAAGCAACCAACTACCAAGGACAACGTCAATCATACAGAAGGGTGACGCACTACCATGGTTGTATAAGTACCCGGGCCTGGTTGTTCCAAATAGTAAAGTGGCCGCAGGAGCAACTGCGATAGGAGTCATGGTGACTGCTCCAGAGCCAGATGCCGTTGTCAGGAAGATGCCAATGCTGATACGTGTGGGTGACAAAGTATATCCCAACATGATATTAGAAAATGTAAGGATACTCAACAAGAGCAAGAGGATCAAGGTGATATCAAAGCAACACGGCATAGATCAGATACTGGTTAAGAAGGACGCAGGCATACCTGTTAACCATAACGCAGAGATGTACATCAATTATGCAGAGCCAATAAATTATCCACACATGACCTCAGACGAAGTATTCACCAAACAAGGATTGGATCGGGTCAAGGGAAAAATAGTCGTGGTAGGACTGGATGCGGCCGGACTAAGATATTTGAAATACACACCACATGGACTGACCACAGATCAGATGATAACTGCACAGGCGTTAGATACCACGTTGACTGGCAAGCACCTGTTTAGACTGGCACAGGCAGACACATACGAAATAGTGTTCATGGCATTTTTATTATTGCTGTTGATACTTGTACTGCCGAGAACCAGTGTGCTACTAGCAGTGCCTCTGTTGTTCTTTGTGGAGATTGGTATTGTGTATGGATCATTCATGGCATACGCCAACAAGGGGTTCTTGATAGATCCATCTTTCATAATGCTGTCTGTGTTCTTGATATGGTCTCACTCAGTCTACAACAACTTTGCAACACAGAGCAGATTGAAACAACAGATCAAGAAACAGTTCGAACACTACCTAGATCCTAGGATGGTCAAGAAGTTACAGAAAGATCCCAGCCTATTGAAACTGGGCGGCGAAACGAGATACATGACTTTCATGTTCTGTGACATCAGAGGATTCACTCCCATATCAGAACAGTACAAGGACAACCCGGCCGAACTTACAAAACTGATCAACAGATTCCTAACACGCATGACCAATGTGATAATTGGCAATGGTGGTACTGTGGACAAGTTCATGGGTGACTGCATAATGGCATTTTGGAACGCACCACTGAAGACAGCAGATCATCAGATGTTAGCAGTGCTGACAGCATCTCAGATGCAATCAGAATTGGCCATGCTGAACACACAATTGACTGCAGAAAATTTGCCAAACATCAAAGTGGGCATAGGCATCAACTCAGGTGAGGCCCTAGTTGGCAACATGGGATCAGATCAGAGATTTGATTACTCTGTGATAGGTGACTCTGTTAACCTTGCGGCACGTTTGGAGAGTGCAAGTAAGACCCTAGGACACACATTGATAGTGGGAGAGGCAACAAAAAAGGTCATAGACGACAAGTTTCCTTTTGAATTTGTGGATAGTATCACAGTTAAGGGCAAAACCGAATCTGTGAATGTGTACACACTGACACGTTAATAAATACACATATAATGACACAGTTCTTTAAATTAGTAGCAGAACTTGGAATGCCAATAGCGGCCACGGTGGGAATGGGTGTGTTCATACTGTTCATTATAAAATACATCCTGAATGGCATAGTGAGTTCTATCAAGTTCATAGAGACGGTGATAGTACAACTAGACAACAGAGTAAAAACAATGAACAACGACATACTTAAAATAGACCAAGAGGTTTCTGAGCAACTGGGCATACCCATAGACACAGACAGGGTGGCCAGGGCAGACGGCAAGACAGATGCGAGGAGAGACTAATGGGTAAATTCATGATAACAGCATTTGTTCTTGGTTTCATCATTGGATTTGTAATTGGTATTTCAAGCACAGGCATAGATCCTGATCTTATTGGCAGAGGAGTACAAGGATAATGGACATTGTATCAAAGACTATGTCAGTGACCAGCATCATACAGGACTACGGTTTTCCAACTGTGGCTGTTTTCTTCCTGGCGTACTTCATCTATTTCCTATGGAAGTTCATCACGACAGAGATAACTCCCAAATTGAGTTCCACGTCAGCAACCCTGATCAAACTGATCGACAGGATACGTATGTTGGACAATGACCTGATCCGACTGCAGACCAAAGTGAAAACTGTCAGAGAAAAGAAAAAGTAGTAGCACTTATATTTTCCCAACAAACTATTAAATATTTGTATGAATTTCACAATGGTAATGATTATATGTTTTAGCACAAGTGTCTGTCAGGCAATATTTGACGACACGAAGTTCTCTAGCTATGAATCATGTTATGAATCATCGAGATCTGCTGTGAGCTTCATGGCAGAAATGTACCCCGATTCAGCAGGGGAGATACGTTGTTTAACTGGAGAGGAGATGGCAATCTACAAGGAATACATAGATCAAGGCGGCAAGCCCCAACTGACCAATCCTGAGCCAGAAGAAGAATTACCATCAACAGACGCCTAGTTGACGAAAAGTGTTTTCCGTAGTACAATAGTACTATGATTCATGCTATGATAGATCTGGAAACGCTTTCCACACGACCCAATGCCACTATTCTCACAATAGGGGGCGTTAAGTTTGATCCATACACAAATGCAGAGCCATCACAAGGAATGTATTACAGGATAGACGTGGACTCACAGACTGCTATGGGTAGAGATGTCATGGAAGAAACTGTGGAATGGTGGGGCAAACAAGCAGAGGACGTCAGAGAAGAAGCACTAGGTGATGGAGACAGGATAGATCTGAAATATTTTATCAAGCAGTTTAACAAATGGTGTGTGGGAGTGGACGTGTTCTGGTGCCAAGGACCACTTTTTGATTATGCAATACTGCAAAATTTTTATGCACAGATGAAGGTGCCTGTTCCGTGGAACTTCTGGCAGATCAGGGACTCAAGAACACTGGGTAGTCTAGTACCACGTGATCCAAATGAAAAAAGGACAGGATTACACAACGCACTGGATGACTGCTATTTCCAGTCAAGAAAAGTACAACAAATATTCCAACAACTAGAAATAAAAAATCCAAGTAGATATTGATATGTATAGACCATTACCAGACGGACTCACTGTAAAAGAATCAGAGCTACAAGGTCTAGGCCTGTTCGCAACCAAGGATTTCGAGGCCGATGTAGTGCTTGGAATAGTACACATCAAGAACAAAAATTTTCCACACGGGTATATAAGGACTGCCCTAGGTGCCTTCTACAATCATTCAGACAGCCCAAACTGTAAAAATTCATCAGGATTTTGGCACCAACTGCCAGTAAAATATCTTGTGACAACAAGAGCAATCAAGGCAGGCGAGGAACTTACTGCCAACTACACATTATACAATGATTTCAACAGAGACGAAAGTTAAAAGTCTTTACAAAAAGATAGCCAGATACACCATTAAGTGTTTAAGATTTGACCTGCAACTGCATTTCTTCTGGTCCTTCTTTTTGACAATGTTGGCAATATTCTGGCTACAATTTGTCTGGCTAGGGCTTATAGCAACTATTGTTAAAGAGGCCCTCGATCTATGGAGCAAAGGACACTGGAGTTGGGATGACTTCTGGTTTGGCTTTATGGGATGGATACTTGCAATAATTTTTCTCTTCAACTTTATCTGGAATTGAAATGTCTGACATCAAATGGTACTCAATACAAGACCTTTACAGCATAGAAAATTACAAGATCAAACACAGCAAGAATCCTGCAACCAAATGGATAAGATTACCATGTGTCTATAAAATTTGCATCAATGATGCAATAGTAGAAGTTGGCCGTTCTGACACCTGCAAAAAGCACGGTGGTGCAGAGAAAGTGCGTAAGGCATTGATCAATCTATTGGATGTATTTGAACACAACAAGGGTGTAACAAAAACCAAACGTTGGGAAAAAATCAGGTTGCTACATAGACCAAATTCTAGTAATATTAAGATAGGAATAATAAAGACAAATGCCATCAGAAAAACCTATCTTCAAGAAACCATATGAACCCATAGACAACTATGAGGAAAGCACATGGATGGGCAATGATACGCCATTCTTTGAGAACGAGAACACGGCCGTGTTCAAAGACAAGTATCCTTGCGTCAAAGGACACACACTGTTCATACCCAAACACAACACCCCAGAGGCCATCGGAGAATCATACAAATTGGCCTACTACTGTGGAGACAAATGGATAAATGAAGGCAAGATGAAAGGGTTCAACGTTGGAATGAACATCGGAGAGTGTGCAGGACAGACCATCATGTGGCCACACATACATTTTATCCCAAGGCACGAAGGAGATGCAGATCATCATGGAGGTATGAGATACACCCATCCAGGTGCGGACCATAGGGAATATTACTGATGAAGTCAGCATACGAGATAGATCACATTTACGAAAAACTTTCTTCCAAATATCATTATTATTCTAACAAAAGACCTAAATCAAAAATTTACAGCAAGGCCTATACAAGTTTGATAGGTGTGATGTTGTCAGCACAGAGTCATGACAAACGCACAGCAATCGCATGTAATCAACTGTTCAACCTTGCAAGTACCCCAGAAGAAATGATAAAACTAACAAGGGAAAAAATAATAGAAGCGATTAGACCAGCAGGCCTACACAACGCAAAATCCAAAAATATACTTGCTACAAGTAAAATGCTTTTAGAAAAGTTTAATGCCAAAGTGCCAAACACTCAAAAAGAATTAATGACATTACCCGGTGTTGGCAGAAAAAGTTCTGACATCGTTATGAGATTTGTGTTTGGTGAACCACACATAGCAGTGGATACTCACGTGTTTAGATTGCTATGGAGACTGGGATGGGCAGACAGTTTGGATGAAGGCAAGGCATCGATAACTGTGAATGAAACCACACCAGCAAAATACAAATATGGTGCTCACATGTGGCTGATTACACACGCAAAAAAACATTGTGTATCAAGAAATCCTGATTGTGACGTTTGCATAATTACCAAAGTGTGTGACAAACGTATGGTGGATATTCCTAAATCAAAATTAAGAGAGGCCGTACAGAAATGAAAAAGAGAAAGAAAAGCACCTCCGGAATTTTTGTTTCGCCAGATGGTGGTGAAACTGTGTACGAACAATTACCAAATGGAGAACGTGTTTTAGTGGAGCAATCACAACAGGCCAAGGACGAAGAACAGGCTCAGGATCAAATGGAAATGGTAGACGCAGATGCTATAAAACTGAGGAGGAAGTACCCAACACTGAAAAAAGCATGGGAACAATATTGCACCGTATGGCATTTAATTAACGGAAATAGATGATATGTACAAGTATTCCTGTTTGGATTTTACCAGCAGTATAGAGACGTCTGTGTGCGTTTAAAGGGGCGATTAAATACGATTATGACCAAGTTTGTAAGTATAATAGGGAACGGTGAAAGTAGAAGAGGATTTGATATCACTCCTTTAAAAAAGGTAACCACTATGGTTGGTTGTAACGCCCTCTTCAGGGATCACAACCTAGAATATGTCGTTGCATGTGATCGTCACATGTGCCAAGAGGCCGCAAACACAGTTGGTAAAAACACAACCATATACACCAGGGACAGATGGTACAAACAGTTCGCATTTTGGCCCAATGTCAAGTGTGTGCCTGAATTACCATACGAAGGAGACAAAAGACAGGATGATTCTTTCCACTGGGGGACTGGACAATTTGCCGCTCTTGTTGGAATGAGTTTCAAACCCAAAGCTATTTTCCTTGTTGGTATGGACCTGTGGGGCATTGGTGATCACAAAGGTCCCGAGGGAGTTAATAATATCTACAAAGGCAGTACAGGATATACCTACATCAAGAGACCTGTAGACCCAAGCTATTGGATATATCAGTTTAACAAACTGTTTGAAAATTCCGAATGCAGATGGATTGTGGTAAATGAAGAGGGTTGGAAGATGCCTGAGGAATGGAAGGCCAACAAGAATGTTTTCCAGGACACCTACGAAGGACTTGCCAAGTGGATCAACAAGCAGTTGACAAAATAAAAATCACACATATAATTGTAGCATGATCAAGACAATGGTTGATGACCTGATGGTGCAACAGCAGATCCGTGGACCACACAAGAAGTGGAAACACATGGTGGCCGTGATGTGCTTGAATCTCACTTACAGGAAACACGTCAAGATAATATTACCAAAACTTTTTGCAAGATATCCTAATCCCGAAGCATACCTGCGGGGCAGACTCGCGACACAACAACGTATGCTGAAACCGTTGGGCATGTGGGAAGTGAGATCAAAGAGGATTCGGAAAATGACTGAACAATATCTCTCTTGGGACAAGAAAGATGCTTCCGAATTACATGGCATAGGCAAGTACGGATCAGACAGTTACCAAATATTCTTTTTAGATATGATTCCACCTGATGTACAAGACAAGGAATTGAAAAAATACATTGACAAACTCATAGGATAGTGTACAATAGTGTTATGTTTGAAAAATACAAAGATGGAGATCTTATCACTCTAAAATTAATGCATGGTGAAGAGGTGATCTCCACTCTGCAATCACAAACCGAGACAACCCTTGAACTTAAAAAAGCATTGACACTGATGCAAGGTCCACAAGGACTTGCTTTTGGTACATTCTTCTCTACTGCTGATCAAGAAAAAGAAATTTCAATAGCAAAAGACAAGGTACAGTGCATCTCGATCATTAACAACAAGATAGCCGAAGAATACAAAAAGGTGTTCCAGACAATCAAGACACCAGAGAAACCAAAAATTATAGTATAATGGCACATTTTGAAAAACACAGTAAAAGTGTAACCGCGTTAATTGATGTTACGGAGGCTATGCTTAATGCTATGGAGAAGCACGGAGCAAATCCAGAGGAATTGTCAAAAAGACCTGAGTTCACTATTCTTATACACTTTCTTAAGAGTATTATAGATGGTGAGTTAAATATACCAAACGAACTCACCGACACAATAAGGAACAAGTCGGAACAAGAATTAGGATTCGACCTTGAGGACATAAAAAAAAGGTTGCACTAATGAGAGGACTCAAAGACTTTCATCCCTCTATAAACACTCTGCAAGTCATCAATTAAGGAGAAACGATGACTTACTACTCAACTAAAACATACGGACACAACATAGGACTATCTGCGGTGTTCAGACAACCCAACGCAGACCACTCACACTGTCACCTACTACACGGATACAGCCTGGCATTCAAATTCACTTTTGGTTGCAAGGATCTGGATAACAAAAACTGGGCAGTAGACTTCGGAGGACTTAAACCTCTCAAAGCCTGGCTGGAAGATCACTTCGATCACAAACTTGCACTAGACAAGGATGACCCACACATGGAGAAATTCAAAGAGTTGGAGCAACTTGATCTTGCAGAAGTGCGAATCTTTAATGGGGTTGGTGCAGAGATGTTCGCCAAACATGCATTTGAATTCGCTGATAAATTGATTAGGGAAAAAACAGAGGGCAGATGTTTTGTGGAAAGTGTTGAATGTATGGAACACGGAGCGAACAGTGCCATTTACAGAAGAGGATAAATTCTTAAAACAAAAAATAGAGGTCAATTTAGGCAACACTGTCTACGAGATTCAAGTGTATGACACACTTCTCGGCAGTCGTTGGCTAGACGCACTTAATGATAATCTTGCTCAAAAAAGGATTTTAGAAAAAAACTTCTGTTTCCTAGGATTCGCAGACAGTAAAAGGGATCTAAGATATCTTGTGGGTGAAGTAAACAAAAATATTTCACAGATAAACTCCTTCGAGTTCGATCCAGCTTATGAGAGAATAGAACTTTTTAGCCAAGACGATTTCCAATACTCAGAAAGGAACAAATTCAGACTTAAACACGACGCCTGCAATCTACTGCACAGATATTTCGAGGACCTGCAGGGCACAGCGTGGAAACTTTCGAAATATTACAAACAAGCCGACTTCCGAACAAAGTATGCCATCAGACAATTGAACAACCTATGTCATGAGATAGAAAGTTGGGTATTGTCTTATCGTAAAACAATATATGACCCTGATTGGATTCGTCCTTCACAGATCACAACATTCCTAAATGCACCCAGGTATGATTTGCACGATGACGATTACGAACTTTTCAAACGGAACAGGTACCGTAGAGAACTGGGTGGAGTGTACCTACACTGGTCCCAGGTGGGCAAAACACTCTACGAGGTGTTTAGAGATGAGGGTGGTGTCAAGATGGACGAGGCAACCTGTACGGAGATAAATCATCAAAAATATTACTCGGGAGAGTTTGACATAGAGTGGGGACAAACAATAGACGAGGACACATTCGATTGGAAACAAAAAGAAATGGACGAATATCGGTCGTGGCTTATACTGAACGGCTACGAATGGGATGATCCCAAACTTGCACTAGGATACATCAAATTAGGACAGGTGAATTTAAAAAAATCATTCGGCACCAGTCCAACATTCAAAGAAGTACATGCCACCCTGTCTCAGAATTTAAATATAACAAGTATAAAAACAATAGCAAGTCAGACGTTTGAATGTGACTATCCTTACACACTGGACAGCGAGGACTGGCAACAGATACAAATAGAAAGTTTGGGAAAAGGATATGAATCACGTAATTTGCGTTAAATGGGGAAACAAATACCCTTCACAGTATACAAATATACTTTACAATATGGTCAAGAGGCATACCACTGTGCCTTTCGAGTTTCATTGCCTCACAGATGATCCAACAGGATTAGATTCACATATTAAGTCCATAATATTGCCTAAACATGAATGGATAAAAACATGGTGGAGCAAATTGTACATGTTCAGTCCGGACATGCCGTTGAAAGGTAACATACTTTTCTTCGACCTCGATGTGGTTATTCACAACAACATAGATCCTCTGTTCACACACAACCCAGGCAAGTTCATGATCATCAGAGACTTCAACAGGTGCAGGGTAAAGGACTGGAAACAAAGTAACTCCAGCTGTATGCGTTGGGAGGCAGGGACGATGAATCACCTTTACACAGACTTCGTGAAAGACCATGCCAAGATAATGAAACAGAATTGGGGAGACCAGGACTGGATAATGAAGGCAGGCAAGGATCAGATAACACACTGGCCCGATGACTGGATAAGAAGTTACAAATGGGAAATGGTTGGATTCAAGGACACAAAATTAAGAGACAAGTCTGGCAGATGGTATTTCCGTAAACCGCCAACGGTAATAAGCGATAACCGGGTAGCGGTGTTCCATGGGCAACCAAACCCAATGGAATGTGCAGACCAGTGGGTCATTGACAACTGGAAATAGATATTTTATAATGTTACATGAGTAAATCTTATGGCAAAGTAGAAGTTAAAAGGGTCAACCCAGAATTACAAGAAATACCTGAGGACTGCGGATACGAATGTCAATTTGAACACAACATAGATATGAATTCAAACGGTATTATGAGCGAGTGCATAGAGTGGTGTCAAATTCATTGTGAAGGCAAATGGGGTTGGTGGTTTGAACAGAACGAGTTATATGACCCTTTGCGTCATAACTGGGAAGAACAAAACAGTTACATGAGTTTTGAAAAGAAGTTAGATGCAACTAGATTTTGGTTGGCAATCGGAGTTACAAACATGGGGAACAAAGATAGATAATTAATAGTATGAACCTATTCCAAATAACAGACGAAGCAAAGAACCAGATTGAAAAATTGCTTGAAAAGAATCCTGGAAAATATGCAGTCAGCCTAGCGGTTTTGGGTGGTGGCTGTGCAGGCTTCAAGTATGAATGGGGTTTTGCAGACAACAAAGATGCAATAAGCAAAGACGACCATCTCGAGGACTGGCACACCGGAAGGTTCGTGGTTGACGAAACATCAATGCTGTATGTTGCAGGCACAAAGATAGACTGGGTTGAAGAAACATTTGGTTCACAGTTTGAAATAACAAATCCCAACAGCTCTAGTTCGTGTGGCTGTGGAGAATCATTTGGGATCTAATGGACACCGCATTTGTAATAGGCAACGGTGAAAGCAGACCAATTTTTCCAATACAAGAGTTAAAAGGCAAAGGAGTGATCTATGGGTGTAATGCCATCTACAGAGATCATCCAATGCTGTGTGACCATATCATTGCAGTCAATCCTCCTATGTATGAAGAACTGGCAAAATGGCACAACAGAGGTAAGGAGTCTCCTCAGATACACAGCGTGGAAGATGTTTCTAAGTGGAACTATATCTGCCCAGGTGATGACGGCGACAACGTACCCGATGGATTAAAACTATACAGGATATGGCGTGGTGGTAACCCCAAGAAAAGCAACGCAGTCAAGACGATAGATTTCTCATTGAGTAGAGGGTCAGGCATGAGTGCTTTGTTACTGGCCGCCGAATCTGGAATAAAGAACATAGTGATACTAGCGTTTGACATACTAGGTGCCAGGCAGTGGGAGATGGACTCACCAAGCAGGGAACAGAACAACATTTACAAAAATACAATTAACTACCCAGACAGGATGAGCATGAAAGCATATTTAAAGTATGAATGGATGTATCAACTGCGACAGATAATCAGAAAGTTTCCCAACACCAACTTCCATTTCATTAACAGGAAGGAATACATAGAAGGCAACCACTTCCTTAGATGGTATTTCGATCAGCCCAATATTAAAACTGGAATTTATGCTGACCTTAGGAGATGGATAGACGGCCGACGTGATCATATAAAATGGATGAAACTATAAGGTTTTAGTAGTAGAGCTGGCGTCTAGCTGGTATATCTTCCTCATCTTGACACCAACTTTCTGTGCGTATTTTTTAGTATCACAGTATGAACAAACGTGTTTGTAATCGTTTGATGCACGTCCAGTATCCACTTTTGCTTTAGGTCTTAAAAAAGTTACACTACACGAGTCACACTTGAATACATATATGGTGTTTTTCCTGTGGAAGGTGTGGTAAACCCCTAATTTACTCTGGCGTTCGTACAATCTCATGGTCTTGAGCGTTTCTATGAACATATTAGTATTTAATAAATATGTACAACACATTATGGCAAAACTTAATATAGATACAGGAACACTGGGAAATCCAGCCACAGGCGATACTTTACGTACTGCCATGACGAAAGTCAACACGAACTTTACTGAAGTATACTCATTGATAGGAGACGGTGACACAGGACTGATAACCACTTCCGTGACAAACGGAGACTTAAAACTTCAGGCAAATGGTGCTGGTGCGATTGAAATAGATAATTTGACTATAACTAATTCCACTATCACAAGTATCACTACAAATGCGGATATCACAATCAATGCTAACGGGACAGGTGATATTGTGCTGGGTGCAGTCACAGTAGCTGATAACAAAATTACTACTAATCAGTCCAACGATGACATACACATTGCCGCTTCAGGAACAGGTGCAGTCAAACTTGATGGAGCATCTATCTTTTTAACCGGCAGTATTCCAACCAGTGATCCGAACGTTGCTGGCAAATTATGGCGTAACGGTAACGATTTGAAAATCAGTACAGGTTAATAGCTACAACACACAATAACGTTTTCCACTAAATATTGCTAATATGGTACAACAGGTAATAGACGTAGGTGCAAATGCGGATAGCGGTGACGGTGATTCGCTGTACGAAGCTGGTAATAAGATCAATAGTAATTTTACAGAATTCTATGGTCTTGACCCGGTCAAGGCGGATATAAGGTTCGATGGCAACAAGATAGTATCCAACCTATCAAACGCAGATATAAACTTACACCCAAGCGGTACGGGATCGATACTATTCCCGTCTTTAAGATTCAACGACAACAACATTGAAGCAGTAAACAGCAATGATGGCATAAGAATAACGGCTAGCGGTTCAGGCAAGGTTACCATCGCTGGACTGGGGTTCAGCGGAACTACCATTACTGCAACGGATTCCTCATCGGTCAACATAAACGAAAACCTTATAGTCGACGGTGACTACACAACTGCCGATGGCTTTACATTCAGTGGTGCTCAAACTTTTGCAACAGGGATGGCATTTGGAAACTTGACACTTGGGAACGGATCTATTACTGATTCAAGTGGTGCGATCAGTTTCGGCAACGAGAATCTGACAACAACAGGAACGGCAGTTTTTGGTACAGGATCTAGTCTAGGTAATCTTACATTCGCAGACGGATCAATTACAGACTCCGGCGGATCTATCAGTTTTGGCAATGAGAACCTATCAACTACAGGAACGTTATCAGCTGGATCTGGTTCCACTCTCGGTAACCTAACTTTTGCAGATGGTTCGATAACAGATTCGTCAGGTGCAATAAGTTTTGGAAATGAAAACCTTACAACTACTGGAACATCAATTGCGATCAACAGCACACTCACTGTCGCAAATGGATCAATAACAGATTCAAGTGGTGCAATAAGTTTCGGCAACGAGAACGTCACAACGACAGGTACGATTGCAAGGGCAACAGGTTCCACTATAGGTAACCTAACACTGGCCAATGGATCAATAACAGATTCAAGTGGTGCGATCAGTTTCGGTAATGAGAATTTAACAACGACTTCTACATCAATTGCGATCAACAGCACACTCACGGTTGCCAATGGGGAAATAACAGATTCATCAGGTGCAATAAGTTTTGGCAACGAGAACGTCACAACGACAGGCACTCTTAACGGAGCAACAGGTTCCACGTTTGGAAACCTAACGCTGGCAAACGGATCAATAACGGATTCGTCAGGTTCAATCAGTTTTGGTAACGAAAATGTTTCAACAACTTCAACATCGATGGCCATCAACAATACGCTGACAGTGGCCAATGGTTCAATAACTGATTCATCAGGTGCATTCACATTCGTTAATGAAAACTTATCAACAACAGGAACAATGACAGTTGATGGTGCGACCACGATGGCATCAATGGCTGTGTCGGGTGCGACTTCAATGGCCGCTCCAGTGACTGTGGACAACCTTACATTTAACGATAACATAATTTCAACTAGTTCAAACGCCGACCTAAATCTTACACCGGGAGGCACAGGCGTTGTAAATGTTTCCAACCTAACCATTGACTCATCAATGAACTTCAAAGACAATGTGATTAAAGTCACAACTTCGAATGCTGACATGGTTCTTTCGGGAAGTGGCACAGGTGCAGTGCAGATCAACAACATCGATGCTAATTCCGGAGCAATAGACAACGTCATAGTCGGAGCCAATGATCCGGCCGCAGGTGCCTTTGATACCCTAAACTTTACTACTTTAGTGATCCCCAACAAAATTACTTTCTCTGGCAACACAATGTCTACCAACAGGTCAGACGACAATCTAGAATTTGAGGCCAGTGGAACAGGAAATGTAGTTGTCAATAGCCTTGCACTGCCCAACACAGATGGTCAGACAGGAGAATTTTTCCAGACAAACGGTAGTGGTGTTTTAGCTTTTGGATCTACAGGTATTTCATTAGGTGTATCAGACATACAAGATGCAAGGCAGACCATTGGTTTCACCACAGAAGTTGTACTTGATGCCAACCTGGCAACGGGAGAAAACGAATCAATCACTGCAAGTCAGAGTATGATAAATGATTTTGATCAGTCCAAATATGACAGTGCATGGTACATCGCATTGAGCAGGCTCGAAGCGGCTGACAGTTCCATAGAATTTCAAATGCAGAAACATGTTGTTGCACAGGGTACCGACGATGGATCTACTTTTGATGCATTTTCTGGTTCTAGCCAAATCATACGGACATCAGATGATGAAGAAGTAACTCTTGCCACAGACATAAGGGAGGCAAACAGTAAGTTAAGGTTGTTAGGTGCTGGAGGAAAGCTATCCGATGGATCAACGGACTCTTCGATAAACACACTACACTTTTTTAGGATAGGACTAGGAGATAACGACTCATCAGGCACACAGGCAGGAAGTTCCACATTCACACAACAACAGACATTGTTGGTAGCCGACCTGGATTCAGCGGCGGCCAACCTAGACACGTTTGCGGCGGCCAATTTCAGAGGCGCCAAGTACTTCATATCGATCAACAACACAACATCAAACGAAGTTTCATCTACAGAGGTAATGGTCGTACACAATGGCACAGATGCCTTTATAACAGAATACAACACAATAGCAACAAACGCCGAAG
>Ga0307488_10002916_pt1 | contig 14389 bp, 10 predicted proteins | sample SB02metaG_FD_202248 | JGI IMG/M metagenome (GOLD analysis project Ga0307488, IMG submission 202248) | Sea-ice brine microbial communities from Beaufort Sea near Barrow, Alaska, United States - SB 0.2 | ecosystem: Environmental > Aquatic > Marine > Coastal | place: USA: Alaska | collected... | reverse complement strand
CGTGCCCTTCATCGACCAACTGCTTAAGCTTGCGCTTGCTGGTCATGGTGTAATTCAGATTCAGGCGACCAAACTCATACTGGCGTGGAATCGAAGGCAATGGCAGATTGCTGGTAAACCACTCATAGAGAGGACGGTTAGCGGCAAACTCCAGAGTACAGACCGAATGGGTCACCCCTTCGATGGCATCTTCCTGTCCGTGAGCAAAATCATAGGCCGGATAGATATTCCACTCATCGCCTGTGCGATGGTGCGGGACTTTCTTAATGCGGTAGATCACCGGATCTCGCATATTGATATTCGGCGAATTCATATCGATTTTCGCCCGCAGGGTCATGGTGCCTTCATCAATGGCGCCAATTTTCATCTGCTCAAGCAACTCAAGACTCTCCGCTGCAGGTCGCTCACGGAATGGGCTATTTTTGCCCACCTCGGTGAGTGTGCCGCGATACTCGCGCATCTGCTCGGCGTTCAGTTCACAGATATAGGCTTTGCCATCGGTAACTAGCTGCTGCGCCCAGGTATAGAGCTGGCCGAAATAATCCGAGGCAAAGCGCGGCTCGCCTCCCCAATCAAAACCCAGCCAGCGCACATCTTCAATAATCGCCTGAACATATTCGTCGTCTTCTTTGTCAGGATTGGTGTCGTCAAAGCGCAGGTTGCAGGTACCGCCAAACTGCTCGGCAAGACCAAAGTTAAGACAGATCGACTTGGCGTGACCTATATGCAGATAGCCATTGGGCTCAGGAGGAAAGCGTGTCACCACCTCTTTTACACGGCCGGCTTCAAGGTCAGCAGTAATGATTTGCTGGATAAAATTGCTTGGTTTTTCGATATCAGTCATTTATATAAGTCTGGAGAGAAAAGATGGGCGAGATTATAGCCGCAGCCATCGGCGCATTAAACTAAAACCCCTACTAGATCGGTGATTAAGCCGACTATTAACGGATTAGCCAAAAATAAGCGTAAAAAGCTCAGTGGCAGAGGGCAAAACTCAAAGATCGGTTTTAATCCAACCCGTTAGCGCCTAAAATGCGGCCTTGCTAAGTAGCACCTAATTCTCACAGACTTTTCACAGGAACTCTTATGATTACATTGCGCACCACTCAGGGTGATATCTCCATCGAACTCGATTTTGACAAGGCGCCAAACACTGCTGCCAACTATCTGCAGTATGCCCGCGACGGTTTTTATAACGGCACTATCTTTCACCGTGTAATCCCCGGCTTTATGGTTCAGGGCGGCGGTATGGATGCAGAGATGAATGAGAAAGAGTCTCGCGAGTCTATCGAAAACGAAGCTGACAATGGCCTGACCAATGAAATCGGCACTCTGGCTATGGCTCGCACCGGCGACCCGCACTCCGCTTCTTCGCAGTTCTTTATCAATGTGTCTAACAATGGCTTCCTGAACCACAGCGGCAAGAACAGCCAGGGTTGGGGCTATGCGGTATTTGGTAAGGTTGTCGAAGGCATGGACGTGGTTAACGCCATCACTGAGATGGAGACTGGCAGCGCCGGTCACCACCAAGATGTACCAGTTGAAACCATTGAAGTTACCGAAACGCTGATCAGCGATGCGTACTCTGACAAGTAGTCAGTAATAGTAGCGAGTAAAAGCGAGGAAGTTTATGTCTGTACTGTTTATTTCAGATCTTCATCTTGCACCTGAGCGCCCGGCAGTGACCCGGGCGTTTTTGTCTTTCCTGAGTGGCCATGCCTCTAAGGCTGAGGCGCTGTATATTCTCGGCGATCTCTTTGAAGCCTGGGTTGGGGACGATGACCCTACAGAGTTGGCGGCGCAGGTTCAGGCCAGTCTTGGGGAACTCAGCCGGTCAGGGGTAAAGCTCTATATTCAGCATGGTAATCGCGACTTCTTAATTGGACGGCGCTTTATTCAACGCTGTGGTGCAGAGTTACTGGCGGATGAGCATCTGGTCCGGCATCAGGGACAGACTGCCTTAGTCATGCACGGGGACTCCCTCTGCACTGATGATGTGGACTACCAACGCTTTCGCCGCAAGGCGCGCAATCCAATCTATAAATGGTGTCTTGCGCATCTGCCCCTGAAGCGCCGTCAAAAGCTCGCCTCAGACTGGCGCGCCAAGAGTATGTCGGCCAATAGTAATAAGGCCACAGCGATTATGGATGTGAATTCAGATGCAGTGGACGCAGTGATGGCCAAGCATCAGGTAGAGGTACTGATTCACGGCCATACTCATCGGCCGGACATGCACCAGGTCAGGCACGGCCAGCGCGTTGTTCTGGGTGATTGGCACGACTTGGGATGGGTCATCAGTATGAGTGACAGCGGTTTTGCCCTGCAGAATTTTGACATCGAGGATCCCAGTCAGCTGCTCAGCCGTAAACAACAGTAGATTGGCGACTCAAAGCTGATAATATGATCGATAATTCTCCGCGACGGAGTGGCAATACTCTTGTGACAGAGCTTAAGTGACAAGGTATTATTACAACATCGTTAATTTTGTTAGAGGAAGTAAAAATGGAAACGGACAAGTACAGCGCAAAATCAATTTCAGGCAATCGTCAGAGCGGCATTCAAAGCACTGCCCTTGACCCCGACGTAGTCAAAGTACTGCGCAGCACCTATATGCTGTTGGGCGTGACCCTTGCATTCAGCGCAATCATGGCCGGCGTGGCTATGGCGATCAATGCGCCCTACTTTGGTCTCTGGACATTACTGCCCTACTTCATCTGTTTGTGGATGACCGAGAAAAACAAAAACAATTCAATGGGTATCCTCTGGGTCTTTGCTTTGACCGGTTGGATGGGTTTCACCCTTGGGCCGATACTGAATATGTATCTGGCTGTGCGTGGCGCTGAGCCGATTATGATGGCGCTGGGCTCTACTGCTCTGGTGTTCTTCGCATCGTCTGCATACGTTTTGACCACGCGTAAAAATCTTAACTTTATGACCGGTTTCTTGATGACTGGCATGTTGGTCGCCTTTATCGCCGCCATTGCTAATATCTTCCTTCAGATTCCGGCCTTGGCACTGACTATTAGCGCCGCCTTTGCATTGATTTCAACCGGTGTGATTATGTGGCAGACCAGCGCCATTATTAACGGTGGTGAGCGCAACTATATCTCTGCCACAGTGACGTTGTTTGTGATGATCTATAACCTGTTCCTGAGCCTCCTGCACCTGTTTGGCATGGGCAGCGACGACTAAAGACATCAGGCATATCTGAGATGTTTTTAAACTAAGATAGAAGGCTCCGTTGATAGACGGGGCCTTTTTTTATTCTTTTGACGAAACTACAACATGAGCAATAAAAACTATTTGAGCAAACTCGCGGACTGGTCCTGGGACCAGGCTACAGGTATTGCCGCCGAAGAGACTATTGAGCTCAATGGCGAGCACTTTGAGGTGCTGGATGCCGCCCGCAGTTTTTATGATCAATACGGCTTTTCACCGTCTATGCGGCCCCTGTGTAAAACTGTGGCAGAACACTGTGGACTCGAGAAAGGTCGCAGTATTTATCTGCTGCAGCTGTTTCCCGGCAGTCCGGCCAAGTTAGTGGCTCGCTATGCTGGGCTACCCAAGCCAAAGAATTGTATTTAAGAGCTCTTTACTTAAGAGCTCTGTGTTTAAGAGCTCTGTATTTAATAACCTGAACCAATCTAAACAAGCCAATAAGAAGCCAAAGCCCAATGTCCGACCACAGTATTAATCCTGACCTCTATCCCGCAGCACTCGACGCTAAGCTTGAGACCTTTAAAAGCACTCTAGAGGGACTCAGCTTTCCCCAGGTCGAGGTGTTTGATTCAGCCCCCAGTGGTTTTCGTATGCGCGCTGAATTTCGTATTTGGCATGAAGATGGCGTCGCCCATTACGCCATGAACCGTGCCGGTGAAAAGCGTCCCTACGTGATCAGCCAATTCCCCATTGCAGGTCAACTGATCGGCCAGCTTATGGCGCCTTTATTAGCATCGATTAATGCCTCAGCAATCCTTAGCCGCAAACTGTTTAGCCTAGAGTTTCTCACGACTCTCAGCGGCGAAGCGCTGATTACCCTGATCTATCACCGCCCTGTAGACGACGAGTGGCAGCTGGCTGCCAAGGCCCTAGAGTCGGAACACAGCATTATGGTGATCGGCCGCAGCCGCAAACAGAAGACCGTGTTAACCAGAGACTATGTGACCGAGACCTTGAACGTAGATGAGCTGCAATACCATTATCAGCAGATTGAATCCGGCTTTACCCAGCCCAACGCCAAGGTCAACGAAAAGATGCTCAGTTGGGCCAGCGGCTGCTGCAAGTCCATTGAGGATGTTAACAGCGGCGACTTAGTCGAGCTCTACTGTGGCAATGGCAACTTTACCGCTGTATTGGCTCAGCATTTTAAATCGGTGCTGGCGACGGAAATATCCAAGATATCGGTGCGCTCAGCACAGACCAATTTTGGCCTTAATGATGTGGACAATGTCACTGTGGTGCGCATGTCCAGCGAGGAATTTACTCAGGCATTGAATAATGAGCGTCCCTTTCGGCGGCTCAAGGAGATCGATTTAGAGAGTTATGATTTCTCCACCATCTTTGTCGATCCACCGCGAGCGGGTCTGGATCAAGATACGCTACAACTGGCTCAGCGCTTTGACAACATTCTGTATATTTCCTGCAACCCAGAGACTCTGCGTGCCAATCTCGACAGCCTGACTGAAACCCATGAGATTCTGCGAACCGCGATATTTGATCAGTTCCCTTGGACTCACCACCTTGAAAGCGGCGTGTTATTGAGGCGACGTGCTGCTTGATCTGTGATGCTTTGATCCGTAGCTCGGAAGACTGGTTCAAACTAGGGTTAGGCTAGACGGATACTCACAAGTTCGACAGCACTAGCCTGAACAAAATCGCGGTAGCTCATCTCTATACCTTCGCGCTCTGTATTCAGTCGACGCTTCTCAGCCTTAGCCAACGCCGCCCAATCATCCAGTATCGGGATATGGGCCGTGGCCACAGCAAGCTGTTGAAAGACACTAAAATGCTGGGCTTCATCCGCACTGAGAGCAATTTGCTGAGACAGCCAAGAGATACGCATAGCTGCCTCAGTTTCACTCAGGTCTTTCTGCACCAGCGCTCGAGCAATAATCTGCACCGACTGGCGGGCTTCAGTTTCCTTATCTTTTAAACGCTGTTCAAGCTCTCGCTTGCCCTGATCAAGCCGCTGTCGACGCCGGTACAGTTGCAGCGCTAAGTAAGCCGCATAGCCACCCACTGAAAACAAGGCGATTGCGGCGAGCAGCAGCACTAATTGGTTCGACAACATTTAAATTATTCCTTCTCATTAGGTTCACTGCTATGCGCCTTGCTAACTCCGTTGCTGGCAGTTAATGGCAACAGCGGATCCGCATCGAGCATATTTTCGGGCAGGCTCTTTTTCGCCTTGGCACCAAGCTTCTTCAACTCTTCTGTACGGCGAATAAGGTTGCCCCGACCACTCGAAAGACGTTTATGAGCAGTATCCCAAGCTTCTTGGCTCTTTTCGAGATGCTTGCCAACTTCATCTAGGGATTCAATATAGAGTACAAACTGATCATAGAGGCCACCGGCCTTGTCCGCGATCAACTGAGCGTTGCGATTTTGATCTGCGTAGCGCCACAGGTTTTTAATCGTTCGCAGAGTCACCATCAATGTGCTTGGGCTAACCAAAATGATGCCGCGGTCATAGGCGTCGCGCATCATTTCCGGGTCGTGGTCCAATGCCAACATAAAGGCTGACTCGATGGGCACAAAAATCAGCACAAAATCGAGGCTATTAACGCCCTCGAGATTTTCATAATCCTTGCTGCTGAGACCCTTGATATGGGCACGCAGAGAACTGAGGTGCTGCCGCAGACAGAGTTTCTTCGACTCCTCATCTTCGGCATGGAAATAGCGTTCGTAATCCACCAGACTGACTTTGGCGTCGATAACAATATCCCGCCCTTCGGGGAGGTGGATAATGACGTCGGGGTTGCGGCGCTTGCCGACCTCATCTTTTAAGCCTACCTGAGTACTGTACTCACGGCCGTTGGTCAGCCCAGAGTCTTCCAGTAACTTCTCAAGGATAAACTCGCCCCAGTTGCCCTGAGCCTTGTTGTCTCCGCGAAGTGCGGTGGCCAGCGACACAGCATCTGCCGAGACCTGCATGGTTTGCTTTTGCAGCTCGCTGATCTGGCCAACAAGCTTATTGCGTTCAGCATTCTCTTTCTCATAAGCGGTTTCAACCTGCTTGCGGAAATCGCCTATATCACGACGCAGTGGACTGAGGGTCACTTCCAAAGCCTCTTTGCTCTGCAGGGAGAACTTAGTCTGCTTTTCATCGAAGATACGATTGGCCAGATTTTCAAACTCACTACTCAGCGTCTTCTTCGCATCGGCCAATAGCGCGATCTGTTCTTGATAGTGGTTTTGCTGACTGAGCAGTTTCTGCTCAAGGGCACTGTTAAGCGTCAATAACTCTCTGCGCACGACCTCTAACTGGTCCTGTTCGACAGATAACTTGTCGAGCTGTTGCTGAGTCAGAAACAGCTCGCTCTGGAGTCGCGCAGTCTTGCCACGGAGAATCGCCAATGCCAAAACGCCGCCGAGAATGAATCCTCCGAGGCCCCAAAAAACTGAAATAATATTAATAGATAATTGCATCGGCTTATTGTATCAGTCCGCTGTCAATTGCACCGCTGTTTTGCGATTATAGGGCCCCTCAAAGGCCAATTAAAAATCACCCACTCAGGGAATTGAATAGCACCTATGCTGCCAGCACTTATCAATATCAGCCTCTTCCGTGACGCCATTGAGCGGGACTGTTTAATCCTGACCCCAAACCAACGGCTGGCGGCAAAAATCATTCAAGCCTGGGGCGAGCAGATCAGCGATGACCCGACTCAGAGCTGTGCGGCCTGGAAACAGCCAAGGGTCTATTCCGTGGATCACTGGCTCAGAGCCTGCTGGGATGAGCTACAAGATCAGAATCACGAATTGGTTCGCGGGCTGGCCATAGTCGGCACCCAACAGAGCCGTTATTACTGGGAACGGGCCATCGCCGATGACGGGCTCGAACAACCGGTTAATTTCGTCAAGCTGGCTGGGGACACCTTAAAAACACTGGAGAGCTGGAATCTCAGCGCCGATCAGGTACCGGGAGAGAACCCCTCAGTAGAGTATTTTAAACGCTGGTGTGGTCGCTTTGATGAACTGCTGCGGCGCAATAAGCTGCTGACGACTCAGCGCAGTTGGCAGCTGGTGAAACAGGGCTTTAACTCTGCGGCCCTCCCCGCCGAAGCTGAAATCATGGTTTATGGTTTTCAATCAACACCGCCTCTACAGGCTGCACTGATTGCCAGTGCCAGCCATCAGGTCACCAATATAGATTCAGTCTCTAGTGACAATCAGGTGCTGCGTATTGAAGCCGAGGATTCCCAGCAAGAGTTGCGCCTAGCGGCCAGTTGGGCGGCTCAGGAATTACACAGCAATCCACAGCAGCGCATTGGTATTGTGGTGCCAGAGCTGAATAACTCACTGCAGCGCGTCGCACGGGTGGTGAATGAAGCGCTGAATACTGTCAGCAGTAATAAAGACACGGAAACCTCAGAGGTCATTGCTAACATCTCAGCTGGCACCGCCCTGCGCGACACGCCCATGGTCAACAGTGCTCTACTAATGATTGGCCTATTAAAAGATAAACGCCCACTCAGTGAATGGCTGCACCTGCTTTACTCGCCCTACTCCGCCTTTGATCAGCTGCCCCTAACCTTTCGCGCTGACAGCGAAATACAGCTGCGCAAACGCAATCGTTTTGACTTCAGTCTCAGTCAATTTATTACTGCGGTGACGCCTAAAAATGAACAAGAACATGAGCAGGCCCATGGGGCTGAACCGACAGAAGAAGCTGACAGCGATGCCGCGCTCAAACCCCTGCGGGCGCTGCGCGATTACGAACGCCGACAGATCAACAGCCAACAGGGCTTTGCCGCCTGGGGTGACTTCTTTGTCAGCTACCTGACCGATCTCGGCTGGCCCGGTAAGCGCGTGCTCAACAGCCCCGAGTACCAACAGCGCCAGCACTGGAATCGACTACTGGAGCAGTTCACTGGCCTCGACAACCTAGGTATTGAAGTAGGCCTCTCCACAGCCTTTAAACACTTACAGCAGCTGGCTCAGGATTCTGTGTTTCATCCCCAGACCGCCGATGCGCCGCTGCAGATCCTTGGGTTACTAGAAGGCTCCGGACTGCGCTTTGATCAGCTGTGGATTGTCGATATGCACAGCCAAAACTTTCCCGCCTCTGTGGCCATCAATCAACTGCTGCCAGCAGAGTTTCAACGCCTGCATCAGATGCCCCACAGCCTCCCAGAGCGAGAGCTGGATATCGCCAACAAGCTATTGCAGGAATACAAAAATAACAGTGGCCGACTGATTGTCAGCTACCCCAAATTACGCGGCGAAGAGCAGCTCGATCCAAGCCCGCTAATTACTGATATTGCCCTTAGCCCCCAGCCATTAATTGACAGTCCCCAGGCCCATCCGCCATGGCTTTATCAGGACTATCAGTGCCAACTGCTGGCTGACCAAGCACCTCCCTACCAAAAGAAATTTGAAACCATTCGCGGCGGCAGCACTCTGCTAAGAAATCAATCCATCTGTCCCTTTAATGCCTTTGTCACTCATCGACTAAAAGCTGAGCCCCTTGAAGAACCCACTCAGGGTTTGTCGGCACTGGATCGCGGTTCCCTATTACATGAAATTCTCTATCGCCTCTGGGGTATCTGGAAAAGCTCTGCTACCTTGCAGGCCCTGAGCCAGGAGCAGCTGGAGCAACAGCTGACAACCACCATAGGTGAGACTCTGACAGAATGGGCGCCACGCCACCCGATCCTTCGCGGCGACCGCTTTCGCGGGCTCGAGCAGCAGCGTCTAGAGAAACTCCTGGCTCAGTGGCTGGAAGAAGAGAAACTGCGCCCACCCTTCGAGGTGGTCGAGTTGGAAAGTAAAAACAGCGTCCGCTTTGGCGATCTTGAGATAAACCTGCGCCTCGACCGGGTGGACAAAATCGGCGATAAGCTGCTGGTTATTGACTACAAATCCGGTGAGGTAAAAGAGTCCAGTTGGAGCGGTTCGCGTCCAGTGGATCCTCAGTTACCCCTCTATGTTCTTGCCAGCAATCCGCGAGCCAATGGCTGTGCCTTTGCTCAGATCAAAGGCGGCAAAATTAAGTTTGTTGGCAGCACCGACAGCAAGTTCTTGGCCAGCGAAAAACGGAGCCCAGATGGCGACCTGTCACAGCAGTGGGCAGAACAGATTAATGAATGGCAGAGCGCGCTGAATAATCTCGCCGATGAGTTTGTTCGCGGCCATGCCAGTGTTGAGGTTCACGACCAGACTCAGTTTGGCTATCAGGATTATCTGCTGCCGTTAAATCGCTGGTCTGAAGAAGCGGATATCAATGCCGAAGTGGCGGGCTCTAAAAACAGCGCCGGCACTACCGAGGAGCAGAGCCAATGACTCAGATTGCCGATCTACAGCAGCGCCGCCAGGCCCTGGATCCCTCTCAGAGCTTTATAGTCTCAGCCCCAGCTGGCTCAGGAAAAACCGGCCTAATCACGCAGCGTGTATTGCGACTGCTCTGCACCGTAGATAATCCGGAAGAAATTCTCAGCATTACCTTTACCCGCAAGGCCGCTCGCGAGATGGCTAGCCGGATTCACAGTGCCCTGCGTCAGGCGGCGTATACCCCGCGACCAGAGAATGAGTATGAAGCCCAAACCTGGGACCTTGCCGCCGCAGCCGTGGAGCGTAACCGACAGCTGGGATGGAATCTCCTCGACATGCCAGGCCGCCTGCGAATTCAAACCATCGATGGTTTCTGTCGCTATATCGCCAGTCAGTTTGCCCTGGAAACCAAGTTTGGTCCTATTCCAGAGCCCAGCGAACAACCCCAAATTCACTATGAAAGCGCCGCCCGGGTGCTGCTGGATAAAATCGAAGAAGCCGGACCGGTCGCGGAGCAGCTAGCCGTTCTGCTGGCCCACACGGGCAATGATATGGCGCGCTGTGAAACCCTGCTCTCCGAGTTACTGGGCAAGCGCGAGCAGTGGCTGCCGCTGATTTACGATGCAGGTAAAAACAGCCAATATTTTCAACAGGTAATCGAACAGGTAGTGGCAGACAACCTGCTGCAACTGGATGAGGCCCTGATGCCTATTGCTGGTGAGTTTGTCGAGCTGATCGATTTCGCCGCCCAGCATGTTGCCCCCAAGGATAATTTCGCTCTCAGCGAGCTGGGAAGCTTTAGTGAATTGCCCGAGATCGGTCTCGATGGCGTGGCCCAGTGGAAACTGATCCTCGGTCTGCTGGTGACCAAAGGTGGTGACCCACGAAAAACCATCAATGTTAAGCAGGGTTTCCCTAGCGATCAGAAAGAGGTCAAGGCACGGATTATGGTGCTGCTGGACTGGTGTCGCGAGCGCCCTGAACTGAATGAAATGATCGCCAATGTGATGCATCTGCCGGACGCGGAGATCAATCAAGCCCAGCAAAAAATGCTCGATGCTCTGGGCTTTTTGCTGCCTCTGTTAGCCGCGCAGCTAGATGTTATTTTCCAGCAGCAGGGCCAGTGTGACTACCCTGCTATTACCCTCGCCGCTTTAAACGCGTTGGAGCCTGAGACAGAGGGTGGCGTGGTCTCGGATATCACCCTGCGCCTGGACTACCAGCTGCGGCATATTTTGGTAGATGAGTTTCAGGACACTTCCGCGGCACAGATTAATTTACTTGAACAGCTAATTGGTGGCTGGCAGCCAGATGATGGTCGCACGCTGTTTTTGGTTGGCGATGCCATGCAATCCCTCTACGGTTTTCGCAATGCCAATGTTGGCCTATTTCTCAATGCTCAGCGCCATCCAGTTGGGCCAGTGCAATGTACGCCCCTGACACTGAGCTCTAACTTTCGCTCTCAGGAAGGCATTATCGAATGGGTTAACAGCGCCTTTACTGAAGCCTTTCCAGCCCGCGCCGATATCAGCCGCGGTGCAATCCCCTACTCTCCGTCGGTGGCAGTTAAAGCAGCGGATGATGCTCAGGCCGTTCATTTTCAGGGCTTTGCTGGCGACGACCACAAAGTTGATGAAGCCAACTATATAGCAAATCTGTGCACTGATTTGCGGGATAATCATTCCGGTGAATCTATCGCCATCCTAGTTCGCGGACGCGGCCATTTGCGCAGTATTATTCCAGCACTTCGTGAAGCCAAACTCTACTGGCAGGCCATAGATATCACGCCACTGGCCAGCAGAATGCCGGTGATTGATCTACTCTCCTTAACCCGCGCCCTGCTTTCGCCAGCGGATAAAATAGCTTGGCTTGCAGTGCTGCGAGCCCCCTTCTGCGGACTCAGTCTCGGGGATTTGCTGGTAGTCGCCAACAGTGCTAAAAGCGACAGTGGCAATCGCTACCAACAAAATAATGCAATCTTGGCGCCACTGATTGAATTGCTTAATAGGCCTGACGCGTCAGAACGCCCAAGACAGCCACTTAGCCAACATGGAAAGCAAAGCCTAAAACGTATTATTCCTCTGCTAGAAGGCGCTTGGCAAAACCGTGGCCGGGCTAATTTGCGCGCCACCGTCGAACAGCTGTGGATCGATTTGGGTGGCCCAGCGACCTTGCTAGACAGTGCTGATCTCAGTGATGCCCGCAGCTATCTTGATCTCTTGGAGAGCTTGCAGACCGGCGCAACCCTCAGTGATTGGAACAGCTTTCAACTGGCCGTCGACAAACTCTATGCAGCTCCCTCTCCGGATGAGGCCGATTCAGTGAATGGCGCTGGCAAGCAGTCGGTTATCCAAATAATGACGATCCACAAAGCCAAGGGTTTGGAGTTTGACCATGTGATTTTGCCCGGTCTCAGCCGTGGCTCCGGGTCGGACAAGAAGCAACTTCTGCGCTGGCAGCAGCATATAGATGAGCAGAGTGAATCTTCGCTGATCATGGCACCGCTGGGCGCCCACGATGAAGAAGACGATAGCGTCTACCGTTATCTAAAGCGCGAAGACAGCCTCAAGACTCGCCTCGAGAGCACCAGAGTGCTCTATGTTGCAGCGACTCGTGCGGTGCGCAGGCTCTATTTGTGCGGTGCGGTAAAGCAACTTAAAAACGGTCAGTGGCAACCTACAGGCAAGACCACATTGTTGACGCCTATTTGGAAAAGTATCGAGACAGGGCTGGACTTGGGCATCCACTCAGTCAAGCAAAGCGTCACTGAGTCAACGGATGATGGCAATAAAGAGGTTCCCAGCCTGAGTCATATTCGGCGCCTCGACCAAGAGTTTCAGACTCCCCAACGGCCAGACAGTAGTGCCAATTTGGGCACCCCGGAAACCGCCGCCGAGTCCAGCGGTGAAAACGACAGTAGCCTGTCAAATCGCGCCCGCTCTATGGGTACAGTGCTCCACAGAACCTTAAAACAGTTGGCCAACGAGGGCCTGGAACAGTGGCCGGAGTCGCGTATCGTGCAGCTGCCCGCAACCTGGGGAGCGCAGCTTAAAGAACTGGGCATGCTCGCCAGACCGGACGAGGTAAAGAGCCTGATTGAAGCGGTTAATAGCATGCTCGCCGATCAACGTGGCCGCTGGATTTTACAAAATCATGAGCAGGCTGAGTGCGAGCAAGCTCTAGGCTATAGATACAGTGATCGAGAACATCTGGGCACCTCGGTAATCGACAGGACCTTCGTCCACGATGGCACCCGCTGGATTATTGATTACAAGCTTTCGCAACCTGCCGAGGGCGAACCTGAGGCGCAATTTATTCAGCGCCAAACCAAGGCTTACAGCGCCCAATTAGGCCACTACGCAAAGCTCTACCGGAGCATGGAGACAAATCCTGTTCGCTGCGCGCTGTATTTCCCCCAAATCCCTATGTTTATTGAGCTAGAAGCCGAATAGCCTTCAAAAGCCAGTAGATTTAAGTACAATGGCTGATCTTCTGTAAAACACATTTGTTAGGAACTTGAGCATGGATTCACAGGCTGTAGAAAATATTAATATCGAACCACCAGTGGTTCTGATTACCCCAGCAGAATTAAAGCGTGTAATCCCGCTATCCGACGCTGCTCGCAAAGTAATCTCTCAGGGTCGAAAGAACATCGAGAATATTCTCGAGCGCAAAGATCACCGAGTGATCGTTGTAGTGGGTCCCTGTTCGATTCATGACCTTAAAGCAGCCCATGACTATGCCAACAGACTTAAAGCGCTGGAAGAAAAAGTCGGCGATACGCTGCTGATTGTTATGCGCGTCTATTTTGAAAAGCCCCGCACCACCACTGGTTGGAAAGGCTTGATCAACGATCCGTTTATGAACGACTCGTTCAAAATTACTGATGGTCTGCATATTGGTCGTCAACTGCTGCATGATATTTCAGAAATTGGCCTGCCCACTGCTACCGAAGCCCTGGATCCTATTTCGCCTCAGTACCTGCAGGACCTGATTGCCTGGTCGGCGATTGGTGCCCGCACCACTGAATCACAGACTCACCGTGAGATGGCCTCTGGCCTGTCGAGCTCGATTGGTTTTAAAAACGGCACCGATGGCAGCTTAACTGTCGCCATTAATGCACTGCAGTCGGTGTCTAGCCCGCACCGTTTTCTTGGCATTAACTCAGACGGCAATGTCTCGATTGTGACTACCAAAGGTAATCCCTACGCTCACGTGGTATTGCGCGGCGGCAACGGTAAGCCTAACTATGATTCAGTCAGCGTCTCTATTTGCGAACAGGAACTGCTTGCTGCCGGTATCGATGCCAACATCATGGTCGATTGCAGTCACGCCAATTCCAATAAAGACCACAATCTGCAAACTCTGGTACTGGACAATGTTGCCAACCAAATTGTTGAAGGCAACAAGTCAATTATCGGTGTCATGCTGGAAAGTAATATCAATGCTGGCAATCAGAAGCTTTCAAGTAATCCAGATGATATGGACTATGGCGTATCAGTGACCGATGCCTGTATTGATTGGGAGACCACTGAAACCGCACTGACTAAGATGGCAGACAAGCTACGAGATGTATTAAAAGCGCGGTAAGCTTTGCTCGACAAGCGTAAAAAAGCCCCAACTCTGTAAAGATCTGGGGCTTTTTTGTAGCCGTACTAGTAACATCACAACGATTGGCCCTGATTTCAATAACAGGGTATTGTTAACCAAAGTCTGAACTAGTATTTACCAACTATTAATTTCCAACTATTGTTTGCCAACTATCAATTTCCAACTATCAATTTCCAACTCTCATTTCCAACTTTAAAGAGCACTATGATTAGATTACTGTTACTCGTCGCGATCATCTTTTCAATCTGGTACTGGTGGACAACCATAACTCGTCTACCCCAGGAAA
>Ga0307488_10002914_pt1 | contig 14400 bp, 13 predicted proteins | sample SB02metaG_FD_202248 | JGI IMG/M metagenome (GOLD analysis project Ga0307488, IMG submission 202248) | Sea-ice brine microbial communities from Beaufort Sea near Barrow, Alaska, United States - SB 0.2 | ecosystem: Environmental > Aquatic > Marine > Coastal | place: USA: Alaska | collected... | reverse complement strand
AATGAATCTTCTTCCCAACAAAAAATGCATTAAGTTATTTTATTGGGTATCTACTTATATGATGATGACATTTTCTGGCTATAGAGGAGGCTAGCGGTGCAGGCACAGATAATCTTTAATCAGCAAGCACTACGGTTCTTTAATGATGGTAACAGCCCTATGAAACTTTATTTATGAAACGTCTTTCTCTCTCCACACTTCAACCGTATTGGGAGCTGATGCGCTGCCATCGACCCATTGGGATCTTATTACTGCTATGGCCAACCTATTGGGCGTTATGGCTTGCGGCAGAAGGAATACCCGACTGGGATATTTTATTCATCTTCACGGTAGGCGTTATTGCCATGAGAACGGCTGGCTGCATTATCAACGATATTGCTGACAGGCATATTGACGGGCACGTAAAGCGGACGCAAAGGCGACCACTTGTCAGTGGTGCGGTCACAGTAAAGTCTGCTTATTACTTGCTGACGGGGGTCACTACAGTGGCACTTGCTGCGGTATTGTTTACTAATATTCTTACTATTTATATGGCTGTTATTGCGGTGGTGCTAGCCTTCAGTTATCCGTTTATGAAGCGCTATACACATTTGCCGCAAGTCGTATTGGGTATGGCTTTTTCCATGAGCATTCCTATGGCGTTTGCCGCGCTAACGGGTGAGCTCAATTCAGGATTATGGCTTCTTTATACTACCAGTGTACTATGGACTGTGGCGTATGATACTTTTTACGCTATGGCTGACCGAGAATATGACAAACAAATTGGTGTCAAATCAACCGCTATTTTATTTGAACAAAATGATCGTGTTATTACTGCTAGCATTCAATTGTTAGCCATCGCTGGATGGCTCATGGTAGGGCAACGTTTTGCATTAGGTCATTTTTATTATGCCGGTGTCACCATAGCGCTTGGCTTAATGGTTTACCAGCAATGGCTCATAAGACATCGTCAGCCTGCGGCTTGCCTCGCTGCATTTATCCATAATCAATGGGTAGGTATGGCAGTGTTTATAGGCATATTGCTACATTTTGCGACGAATTAATGATTTCCCGTCAATAGGATCTTGCTGCAGATAAATATAACCCGCTATTTTCTCACACAATAGGTGTGGTTGTTTGCAATATGCAAACGCCTGTATCTAGGGCCCTATCGGACTTAGACAAAAACTGACCATTTTCATTTGCCCTCGTAACGAGTCATTTATGGATAGGGACCAATTATGCGTGTGTGACTGTTAAAACGTAATTGTAACAAAACTGTAACGCTGGCTGTATTTAATGACCCAATCATGTAGAGACTAATCTGAGCTAAAAAAATATGAGCGAAAATAAAACCATTTTGATCGTCGACGATGAGGCAGCTATTCGCGATATGTTACGTGTAGCATTAGAGATGGCAGATTACCACTGCTTAGAGGCTGCCGATACGCAAACAGCGCACACACTAATTATTGACCAAAAACCGAGCCTTATTTTGCTCGACTGGATGCTGCCAGGTACCAGCGGGATTGATTTAGCACGTCGTTTAAAGAAAGATGAATTTACCGCAAATATACCCATCATCATGCTAACCGCAAAAGGCGAAGAAGATAATAAGATTCAAGGCTTAGAAGTCGGGGCCGATGACTACATTACTAAACCTTTCTCCCCTAGAGAGCTGGTTGCGCGATTAAAAGCGGTATTACGCCGCACTGAAGGTATTTCCGCCGCCGACCCGATAGAGGTTGAAGGTTTAAAAATGGACCCGGTGAGCCATGTCGTCACCATCGATAACGCACCATTGCAGATGGGACCAACAGAATACCGCTTACTCGAATTTTTTTTAACACATCAAGATCGAGTGTATAGCCGCGGACAGTTGCTTGATCATGTATGGGGAGGCAATGTGTATGTCGAAGAACGCACTGTTGACGTGCATATTCGCCGGTTACGTAAGGCTCTTACTCATCACGATAGGCTTATTCAAACAGTGCGCGGCGCCGGATATCGCTTCTCTGCCAAACTAGCCGTGCACAGTTAATTTTAATCTTTGTCTTGTCCTTACCTTACATTCTTATCACTGCCGAAGACAGCCACAATATTTGCTATTCAATAGCCGATAGTCTCGGCTATACTAATTGGACTAAATCGGTGCCAGCAAAAATTGCTGTTATGGGGTGACTCATTAGCCTGCCGCCCTAATAAATTATCCAATCCCCTAATATTGAGAGCGTTCGTTTTGCACGATAACTTTTCTGCCGAAATACAACGACTGTTTTTCCTTACTCTGTTTGGCCTTGTCGTTGGCTTAGTGAGCGGTGAACTTTTATTGTCATTGTTCTTTACTACTCTTCTCTATTTGTTTTGGCATTTATATCAGGTCAAAAAGTTAGATAAATGGCTGCGTAATAACAAGCTTCCGAATATACCTGACGCAGACGGGATATGGGCTGATATTTTTGACTGCCTACGTCGAGATAAAAAACGCCAGTTAAAAGAAAAGCGACGCCTGAAGTCTGTTATTAATCGTGTTGAAACCATGACTGGGGCACTCAATGACGCGGTGGTTTTACTCAATCCCGATTTCACCATCGGCTGGCTAAACAAACCCTCTCGCAACTTACTCAACTTACGTCGAGCTGACGTAGGTCATCCTATCACCAACTTTATTCGCCATCCTGTTTTTGTCGACTACCTACATCATGGTGACCACGATGTACCTCTGGTTCTGTCCGCCTCCAATAACATTGAGCAACGCTTAGAATTTCGCCTTAACCATTTTGGGGAGGGCGAAGGTTTACTCATTGTGCGTGATGCATCACGACTGTATAAATTGGAGCAAATGCGTAAGGACTTTGTTGCCAATGTGTCCCATGAATTACGGACACCGCTCACGGTTATTTTGGGATATTTAGAGACCCTAAGCGATTCCCAGCAGGTCGACGACCCTTGGAGAAGGCCGGTGCAACAAATGCAACAACAGGCCGCACGAATGAAGACCCTCATCAATGATTTAACCATGCTTTCCAAGCTTGAGACTGATGAAATAAGCAAGCAACAAACTGATGTTCACATTAAGCCACTACTCAATATGATCGTTGACGAAGCCAAGACCATTTATCACCAACGGTCTGTTGATATTACATTAGATTGCCCACCCAAATGGAGTATCAGCGGCTGCGAAAAAGAACTCCACAGTGCTTTTTCTAATCTTGTTATGAATGCAGTGAAGTATTCTCCACCTGGAAAACCAATCAATATTAGTGTGAGAAAAAACTTTGTTAGCGGTATTGACGTAAAAGTTGAAGATAACGGTTATGGCATTGAGCGACAACATATTGATAGACTCACTGAGCGGTTTTATCGTGTTGACGCTAGTCGTTCGATAGAAACTGGGGGTACCGGACTTGGGCTAGCGATTGCTAAGCATATTCTCGCCCGCCACGATGCCCGCTTACACATTGCTAGCCGCATCAATCAGGGCAGTACTTTTAGTGCTGTTTTTCCAAAAGACCGAGTGACTATTGCCGATAAAATATGAGCCACGACACCGCAAAATCTACCCATTCGATTAACGTCGGGCGAAGTACATCGTTTATGGCTACCTTTCATTCTTCAATTAACGCTATTGCTGAGGAGGACTGGAACACCCTTTGTGGTGTCGACTATCCATTTTTACGCCATGAGTTCTTTTCCGCGCTAGAAAACAGCGGCAGTACGTCGGAAAAAACAGGCTGGCAACCCTACCATCTTAGTTTATCGCAACCATCCAATGGGAAAATAATTGCGGTGATGCCGCTATTCCTCAAAACACATTCCTATGGCGAATATGTCTTTGATTGGGCTTGGGCGGATGCTTATCAACGGCATGGTTATAACTATTACCCAAAATTGATCAGCGCTATTCCCTTTACGCCTGCGACGGGTATGCGCTGGGGAATTGATCAACAACTTGACGAAGACACTATCATTAGTGCTTTTCAACAAGCCATCACCACAGAGGCAAAAAACAAGCAGCTATCTTCTTGTCATATATTGTTTCTCACTGATGAAAAAAATCAACAATGGTGTCGATCTGAATGGCAACAACGAACGGGTTACCAATACCATTGGTTTAACCAAGGCTATACTTGTTTTGACGATTTTCTAGCCAGAATGACATCGCGTAAACGTAAAAATATTATTAAAGAACGCCGTAAAATCACTGATCAAAATATTACTCTTGTTACCAAAACAGGCGATCAACTCTCACTTGAAGAGTGGCAACAATTTTATCTCTTCTATCAATCCACCTATTATAAGCGGAGTGGTCATCAAGGGTACCTATCAGCCGCGTTCTTCCCTGCATTAGCGAGTGGCCTAGCTGAAAACCTAGTGATGATCCAAGCATATGCTGCCAACGATGATAATAATAGCCATCGCAGTCAAGATCTTGTTGCTGCTGCACTGTGTTTCAAAGACAGCAAGACCTTATATGGCAGGTACTGGGGATGCCTGGATGACTACGACAGCCTACATTTTGAGGCTTGTTATTATCAAGGAATTGAATATGCGATCGAAAATAAATTAATGCGTTTTGATCCCGGAGCCCAAGGCGAACATAAAATTCAGCGAGGCTTTACCCCTATTACAACATACTCCTCTCATTGGCTAGCGAATGATGAGTTTTCGCATGCCATTAGTCGGTTTCTAACTCAGGAAAAACGAGAGGTACAACAGTATTTAACCGCAGCAGCGGAGCATCTGCCCTTTAAGAAAAAAACAGACATTCCATAAATAACTCTTACGGCTGATACTGCCAAACTATTAATCGATTGTTAGCAGGCATAGCGTGATCCACAACAAATTGCAGACCATTGTCTACGGCTAACATATTAATCCTTTCGATATCTCTAATACCTCTACCCGTATTCGATGCACGTAAAAGCTGATCAAAACGCTGATTACTTTCACTCGTATACTCTCCGTCGTAATTGAAGGGACCGTAGGCAATCAGTAGTCCTGAGGGGGTCAATACATGAGGGACTTTGTTGAAAAAATGCGTTACATAATCCCACGACATAATATGTAACGAGTTTGCCGTAAATATTGCATCCACAGCATGCGGCAGCCATTGCTTATCCGCGACATTGAGAGAGATCGGGGCAAGACAATTTTCTTCGCCAGCTTCAGTAATCCACGCATTGATGCCTTGATGATTTTCGTCAAGATCACTGGTTTGCCATGTTATATCCGGCAAGTGTCCAGAAAAATAAACTGCATGCTGGCCAGTACCACTACCCACCTCTAACACTGACTTTGCATTGCTCAGTAAAGGCCCTAGCTGCTCTAAAATAAAGTCGCGGTTGTTGACACACGCTTGGGAAAAAGGTTTAAGCATCGTTTGTCACTGCCGCTATTGGTGAATGTAAGCTTGAATATCATTTTGAATAATGACCCACCCGACATAAATAGTATCTTAATTGAATCTTTTTTAGTACAGGTTATTGTTTTAACGCATTGTGCTTCGGGTATTACTGGGCCAATTCACAGATAACAAAAAACGGCTTAGTGATCACTAAGCCGTTTTTTTTGTTACCCCCTACTGTTTTACGAAAGGGATGGGGGCATTACTAATCGATTATTCGAAGTCTGCATCGGTTAACGCAATAAGTTCTTTTGCATTTTTAGCATATTTAGCACGAAGCGTATTTGATAAAGGAATCATCCCACGCTCAGTTAAGTAGCCTTCTGGTCCCCAAGTATTTTCATTAGTAAACTCGTTAATATATTCTTCTATACCAGGTACAACACCTACGTGATTTTTCTTAACGTAGAAGTAAAGTGGGCGAGCGATCGGGTAACTTTTATCTGCAATCGTATCAAACGTTGGAGAATTTCCTTCGATCACCGACCCTTGCACTTTAGACGAATTTTCTTCTAGAAAACTAAAACCAAAGATGCCGAACGCTTCTGGGTTTTTGGTCAGTTTTTGCACGATTAAGTTATCGTTTTCGCCCGACTCGATATAAGCGCCATCTTCACGAATGTTATGACAAATACCTTTATATTTGTTTTTAAGAGATTTTGATAATGCTTTATCACCGGCTTTTTTGGCTGTCTTTGACTGTGACTTAATATCTTTGATCCAATCCACTTTCTTACAACCGCCTTCCATTGCTAGCTCGGCGAATGCATCTCGTGTACCTGATGTTGGAGGAGGACCAAATACTGCAATGTTTGTTGCAGGCAATGTAGGGTTCACATCTTTCCATGTCTTATATGGGTTAGGCATTAATGTAGCAGAGCCGTCCGTGTTAGGAACATCTTTCGCTAGAGCAAGGAATAAATCTTTACGGCTTAACTGCATGGGCTCATTAACTTTTGCATTCGCAACAACGATACCGTCGAAGCCGATTAGTACTTCAACAACCTCTGTTCCGCTAGCAGTACATTTTTTGAACTCAGACACTTTCATACGACGTGATGCATTGGTAATATCTGGGTGCGATGTACCGTTACCAGAGCAAAATAACTTAGCGCCGCCACCTGAACCCGTAGATTCAATAGTCGGCGTCTTAAACTGTGTTGTTTTACCAAAACGCTCAGCAACGACTGTGGCAAATGGGTAGACGGTTGATGAACCAACGATGCTTATATTGTCACGCGCCGATGCATTCATGCTTGTCATAGTTAGTGCTGAAACGGCAACTGCCGCGGCTAATTTTAATGTTTTCACATTGACCCCCTAAAGGACATTATATTGATAGATAATATGGTAGACAAGATGGGTTAATAAAAAATACGTTCTTTTACAAAACAATCAAACTCTAGTGGGAAGTATCATAAGTGCCAAAGATGACAATTATATGACAACGCTTTCTTATGTTGCAAAACTTCGGAATACTTTCAAGTTATGCGGGTAATGCCCAGCAATAGTTTCGGTGGTATACTGCTGATGATGTTTTGATGACTATGCCCACGTTAAACGGCGTGTCAGCTCATCAAGTCTTGATCTGTTTCATTCACGTATTTAGGCATAGTGGCCTACAATTTTTTTATCCTTAAAATTACCGACAGGAAAGCATTGTGAAAGCTATTTTCTCTACCATCATCTGCGTACTACTTACCAGTGCATGCAGTAGTAAACCTACCCAAATTGATGATGTTGTTGACACAGCGAAAATAAGTGATGACAAGGTTGTTTACAATACCGTAGACCCTACCTCTTATAGTGAGTACCGCCAATGGCGCAAACAGAATGACCCTGCCAGTGAAGCCTATGCAGATTACCGAGAATGGCAGATTAACTACCGTAAGTGGAAGCTAAAACAAGAACAACTTTAACACTCCCCGTTGTTACGCCCTAGTTCGCGCCAATATCACTATTAGAATAGACAGCGTTTTTTTATCAAAAAGTTCTTATTGTTCCTCTCGAGTAAACACCCATTCTTTATCGTTTGATTGACTAGCTTGGTAACGGTATCCAGCGGCATCAAATTTCTTTAGACCGTCGGCCTCTATCAATTGATTTTTAATGACATAAGCAGCCATCATTCCTCGAGCTTTTTTAGCGTAGAAGCTAATTATTTTATATACACCGTTTTTCTCATCTTTAAAAACTGGTGTGATGACCCTAGCGTTAAGTGCCTTAGTATTCACCGATGTAAAGTATTCTTTAGAGGCTAAGTTCACTAACACCTGACTATTGTTCTTTTTTAGCTGGCAGTTAAGTTGTTGAGTGATTTTATCGCCCCAGAACGCGTACAAGTCTTTTCCTTTACTATTGTTAAACCGAGTACCCATTTCTAGGCGATACGCTTGCATAAGGTCTAATGGCCGTAACACCCCGTACAGGCCGGATAATATGGCCAAATATTGTTGTGCGAACGTTAGCTCTTGCGGCGTAAACGATTCCGCTCCCAAACCCACATAGACATCGCCTTTAAAGCTCAACATCGCTTGCTTGGCATTCTCTTTAGTAAATGGCTGTTGCCATTCTTGATAACGGTCATAGTTCAGTGTGCCCAGCTTATCGCTAATGTGCATCAATGCAGACACATCCTGTGGCGCTAACAATTTGAGCTCTTTTATCAGCTGCCCAGCCTCTGCCAAGAATTGCGGCTGGGTACTTTTGGTCACAGCTGTTTGGTTTTCTGTATCTAATTTTTTCGCCGGTGATATGACCATCAACATATAATAAACCTTTTACAATCAAGTGAAGTTACCACTGTGGGGGAGTATCGCACGTGTTATTCGGGCTGAAGAATATCGAGCCACCAGTTTAGTGGGGTGACGCCATCTTCAGGATCGTAAACATTGCCGTAAATCCACAGACCACCTGCACTGGTGACGTATTGATTTAATAGGCTTTCTATCGCCGTAAAACCACAACTAACATGAATACTATAAATAAGAAAACGCGCTGTCTCGGTATCCAAATCCCCCCCTAGTTTTTCAAGCTCAGGGGTTAATTGCTCACTTATTTCTGCCAAATGACTTTTAGCATACACTCGAATACATAAATTACCGCTGCGCTGCTTAATTTCAAACTCTTTAGAGTCCTCCAATAACGTCACTTCATCACCGCCCGCCAATCCCTTAATGAAGGCTGGGGACTTAATCAGTTGAAAGCTTTCGTCGCCATTTTGGCGTACTGATAGACGCTCAACGACTGGATGACCCTGTGGATCGTTACCTGCAAATAGTTCAATGACTTGGAGTGCTGAGGTCATTACCGCTGTTACCTTTTGTGAGTGGCTTTGTTCTTATTCGTGTCCGCTGCATTTATCCGTACCGCTGACCAAATGGCGTGTTATCTTTGTATCGAGCCTTTTTTATTATACGATAATTAGTAGACGATCACATGAGCTACAGACCATATCCCTTTATCAAAATAATACTAATTGTCGCTATCGTTATCATTACTGGGTGTGGAATCAATCCTGTAACCGGCAAAAAACAATTTTCCTCCGTCAGCTGAGTGCACGCAATTGCTATCTGCGGGCAACAAAATGGATCTCGCCAGCCATCACAGGGAGAGCTTTTACTGTTGACCCTGCGCGTAATAAATATGTCGACAATATTAGTCAAAGATTAGCCGATTTAAATGGTGAGTCTGACCGGTCTTATTCGTTCGTAGTACTTAATAATGACATTCACAATTCTTGGGCGTTGCCCGGTGGAAAAATCTGGATTAACCGCGGTTTGTTAGTGTTATTACACTATGAAGCTTAGTTAGCTGCCTGACTAGGCCATCAAGTGGCGCACGCTGCAGCTCGTCATCGCGCTAGCCAAATACTGCTTGAACTAGGCACTCAGCTGGTAGGTCAGGTATCTGACAATAGAGCATATATCTCTAGTAGCGGGCTTGGGCGCTTTTGCAGTGCAGGCTCGCTATGGTCGTCGCCAAACACTAGAGGCTGACTTCTTCGGGATTAATTACATGATAAATGCCGGCTGTACTTCGCAAGCAGCAGTAAATTTACCACAAACGTTTAGACGTCCATCGCAAATAGCTCACAAAGGATTGGCTTGACGACTTATTTGCGAACCATCCACCCTCTTCACAACGCGTCCACAAAAACCAAGTACTCGGCTCACGCTTAACTGATTGCAAACGCAACAAAGCCGCATATCAAATAGCCATCAGCCAAATTATAAAAGACGAAAAAGCGTATAACATACGTGAGAAAACCATGTACTAGCACAGATAAAAGCCTATACAGGCTCCTTCACTGAGTCACCTATCGACCAGCAACTTGAAGCAGCGCACTTTTATGTCACAAAACGCCGACTGTTAACCGAAATGGAAAGTTCAGTGGACGCGCTAAAGGCATTTAGCAAAGTCACTACGCTAGAGACTGGTGACTTTGATGGATTTTAAACGAGGCTTAACCCAGCAATCTTTAAAGCAATTATAATGCGGCCGAGCAACTTTTTTTAGCGACTGGCGTTACAAACTATTATTTAGGTGATATTGCTCGCTCTAAAAACTAACGGGCAGCACAGAGTTAGGGAGATATAGCGGAGGCGGCAACTAAAAAACTGCCAACACCCAATATTCATCAGTGGTAACCCTCTGATGCTTCAGACAAAAAATGCCAACATTACATTTCTTTATTAATCTGAATGGCCATTTCTTCTGCTGTTTTATGCCGAACATCCAAGCCTTTCACTAAATAAAATACTTGCTCAGCAATATTACCGGCATGATCACCAATTCTCTCCAGAGAACGTAGCGCCCATATCACATTCATAGATCGACCAATATTGCGCGGGTCCTCCATCATATAAGTGATTAATTCTCGCATGGCCGTGCCATATTCACGATCAATTTCTTTATCTTTATTAACCACTTTTAGTGCCATATTAATATCGTAACGCGCAAACGCCGTTAGCGTATCATTAACAATTTGCTGTACATGTCGACCTAAATTACGTAATTCACTAAAACCATGCGGTAGATCATTCAATTCTGAAATAGCCACCGCCATTTTAGCAATTTTATTCGCCTCATCGCCAATGCGCTCTAAGTCCCGCGTGGCTTTAGAGATTGCCATGACTAAACGCAAGTCAGATGCTGTAGGCTGACGTCGAGCGATAATTTGTGTACACAAGTCATCGAGTGACATTTCTCTTTCGTCGACTTCTTCTTCTACACGCATGACCTTCTGTGCTAGCTCTACATCGACATCAGTAATAGCAGTTACTGCATCGACTATTTGCTGCTCAACAATCCCACCGAGCTCTAAAAATTCTGTTTTCAGGTCGTCTAACGCCGTGTTGTACTGTTGCGATATGTGACGATCGATATTTAACTTGTCCATCTTTTGCTCCGCGTATGACCGCTAGAATAATATTGCATGTATAAAAAAATATTGCTTGTCCTTAATCCGTTAGCCAAATCGACCTGTGATATAGGCTTCAGTTAAATCATGATCCGGATTAGTGAATACTTTCTCTGTTTCGTTGACTTCGATCAACTTACCCAAATGGAAGTAAGCCGTACGGTGCGATACTCTAGCGGCTTGCTGCATAGAGTGAGTCACGATCGCAATGGTATAATTTTGACTCAGCTCATCAATTAACTCTTCAATTTTTGCTGTTGCTATGGGATCTAACGCTGAGCAAGGTTCGTCCATTAAAATTACTTCTGGGCTTACAGCAATAGTTCTGGCAATACATAACCGCTGTTGCTGTCCACCGGATAAGCCAGTACCTGGCTGCTGCAAACGATCTTTTACCTCGTTCCACAGACCCGCTTTTTGTAAACTTGTTTCTACAATTTCATCTAAATCTGAACGCCGATCAGCTAATCCATGTATCCGTGCGCCATAGGCAACGTTGTCATAAATAGACTTAGGAAATGGATTTGGTTTTTGAAAAACCATACCAACGCGTGCGCGCAACGGCACAACATCCATTTTCTTGTCATTGATATTCTGATCTTCTAAAAAAAAATTTCCCGTCACTCGGCAAGTATCTATGGTGTCGTTCATACGATTTAAGCAACGTAGAAATGTCGATTTACCGCAACCCGATGGACCAATCATAGCCACTACTTCATTGGTCCCTATATCGAGATTAACATCATAAATGGCCTGTTTTTCACCATAAAAGACATCTACATTGGTCATAGACATTTTTGCATTTTCGCTAAATGCTTGGCCAACGGTGGTGTATGCATCACTATTTTCTTCAGTGATTTTATTGGCTTTTACCGCTTTTTTTTCTCTTTTAAGCGGAGGCGTGGATTCTGCAATTGCACTATCGTTCATGGAGCATACCTAATTCAAAAAAATGGGTTACCAGCGACGTTCAAGGCGACGGCGCGCCCAAACAGCTAACGTATTCATCACAATTAAAAACATCAATAATACTAAAATAGCGGCCGATGCTTTTTCACTAAAGCCCGCATCTGCGTTTCTAAACCACTGGAAAATTTGCATCGGCAGTGCCGTTGCGGGGTCAGTGAAACCAGTGGGCACTTCAGGAATAAAGGCTGCCATACCAATCATCAATAGCGGTGCACTTTCACCTAACGCTTGCGCTAAGCCAATAATGGTACCCGTCAGCATTCCCGGCATTGCAAGCGGCAGAACATGGTGCAATGTCACCTGCATTTTCGACGCGCCCAGTCCATAAGCTGCCTGTCGAATAGAGGGTGGGACTGCTTTAATAGATGCTCGGCTAGAAATGATAATGGTCGGCAACGTCATAAGAGACAGCACGAAACCGCCCACCAAAGGTGTTGAGCGAGGAAATCCAAAGAACGCTAAAAATATCGCTAAGCCCAGCAAACCGAATATTATAGAGGGCACAGCCGCCAGATTATTGATATTTACTTCTATTAAATCTGTCCATTTATTTTTAGGCGCATACTCTTCTAGGTAAATTGCCGTAGCGAGACCAATGGGAAAAGAAATGGCTAGCGTTACTATTAGCAGATAAAACGAGCCCATCACTGCACCGCGAATGCCAGCCTCTTCTGAATGTGCCGAATCGCCTGTTTTGAAGAAAGCCCAATTGATTTTTCGCTTTAGCTCTCCAGAGTCAACTGCATTATGTATCCACTGCAGCTGCCTTTCGCTAAACTCATGTTTCCCTTGTTCACCTGGCTCATTGATTCTTTTTAGATAGAAATCAACTTTGTCATCCACTAAGGCCCAAACGGTTGTTTGGGTATTGATGATCGTTTTAGCGTCTATTTTAAATCGATCCTGTAGTAGATAACCTGTGCCATCAACGGAAAACAGGTCACGCGCTTCGCTCTTTTCTTTACGTGTCTGCACATCGAAATGGCCATAAATACCTTTTTTAACGACGCCGGAATAATTAGCCGCTAGTATTTGATTAAGATTATCGACATCGCTAATACCCAGTACATCCGCACTGAGCTCTACCGGTATTTCTATATAATGATACGTAAAGCCTCTTACCCCTTTACCAATAATATTAGTAAAAAGAAACAATACGCATAACAAACCAAAGGCAACGGAGATGATCCCATAAAAACGAAAACGCTTTTCTGCCCGGTGGCGTTTACCTAGTGTACGATTGACCCTATCAATAGTTTTTTCTATCGGCTTATTCATATTGTTCTCGATACTTCTTCACAATATTGAGCGCTAGAAAATTAAGCCCCAATGTAATAATAAATAACACTAGCCCCAGTGCAAATGCAGCGAGTGTTTTTGCACTATCAAATTCGTGATCGCCAATTAACAATGTCGTCATTTGAACTGTTACTGTTGTCACCGACTCTAGGGGATTGAAGGTGAGTTTAGCAGCCGTACCGACGGCCATCACCACAATCATGGTTTCACCGATTGCTCTAGATATAGCTAATAATATTGCACCTACAATACCGGGAAGTGCTGCGGGAAAAATAACTTTTTTAATGGTTTCCGACTGCGTCGAACCGAGCGCATAAGCGCCATCTCGAAGTGATTGCGGTACTGCGTTGATCACATCGTCAGAAAGTGAGGAAACAAACGGGATGATCATTACACCCATTACTAGCCCCGCTGCCAAGGCACTTTCGCCTGACACGTGTAATGGTCCGAAACTAACACCTAAAAACGCCAAATCAACACCGATGCCATGTAGAGTACTTTTAATCATTGGCGCTATTGTCAGTGCAGCAAAAAAGCCATAAACAACGGTTGGAATACCCGCTAGTATTTCTAGGATGGGCTTTACAATGGCACGTACACGTCTACTCGCGTATTCAGACAAGTATATCGCTGTCATCAAACCAGTAGGGACTGCCACTACCATAGCGATGGTCGATATGAGTAGTGTGCCCGTAAATAGCGGGACAGCCCCAAACGCACCTGAACTACCTACTTGATCAGCCCGGATGGAAAGCTGTGGACTCCATTGCGTGGTGAACAGAAACTCTGTTAGTGGCACTATCTGAAAAAAGCGAATGGATTCAAAAAGGACAGAGAAGATAATGCCGACGGTGGTAAAAATAGCCAGTGTCGAACAAAGCAGCAGGAACAACATAAAAGCCCGCTCTACATGTGTTCTCGCGTTGGTTTCTGGTCTTAGCTTAGAGAAGGCCCAAAAACTTAAACCAAGAAAAGTACAAAGCACCGCGACAGTAAGGGCTGTACTACTGGTTTGACGCAACTCACTGATACGCTCTGCAACCGCAATTAACTGGGGACTATCAATGGATGAAAACCCTACTCCGATACCTTCTATCGCACTCAGCAGAAGCTGCAGCTCACTTGCGGGCAATGCACGCTGCTCTGGGGTCAAATATTGTGCTGCTAGCTGGAGAATAACGACATCATCGAATATCGTCCACAAACCAAAAATAATTAAACAAGGGACTGCGCACCACAGTGCAGCTTGAACCCCATAAAATACAGGCAAGGAATGTAAGTGGCGTATACCACCAAGATTTTTGGCTAAGGTAAGTGAGCGCTG
>Ga0307488_10002913_pt1 | contig 14401 bp, 21 predicted proteins | sample SB02metaG_FD_202248 | JGI IMG/M metagenome (GOLD analysis project Ga0307488, IMG submission 202248) | Sea-ice brine microbial communities from Beaufort Sea near Barrow, Alaska, United States - SB 0.2 | ecosystem: Environmental > Aquatic > Marine > Coastal | place: USA: Alaska | collected... | reverse complement strand
ACATGTTGTCCTTGTTCCTCTTGTCAAAAGCTATGCCCTTGGCCATCTTGATCTCTTTGTCTGTGACTGCTGTGTCTGTGCCCTCTGACATGCCATCATCATCGTAGGTGCCTGCCTTTGAACCTGCTGTGTAACCATGTACACTCTTGACGTAGTTTGATGCTAGGTCGATCTTCTTGGCAACCCAAGATTCCATCTCCTGGCCGTCGTCTATCATGTTGTGTAATCTTATTGCGTGTGTGCCAATCTTCAGCAGTTGGTTCTGTGCCATGCCTGCTTCGTATGTGTCTGGCTCTGGTTGCGGTTTCTGTATGTGTTGTAATTCGTTGACTTTCATTTTATACGAAACTCACGTGTGTTAGTTCTGGATATTCTTTCTTAAATCTCATAGCTTCGTCATGGTACATTTTTGCTTCTCTGTCATTATCGTGTTTACTCATTGCACCTATAAATTTATTAATTTCCATTGGACCTGAGTTTTCGAAGTCTGGATCAAGACCTACTCTACTTAAGAATTGTCTTACTGCCATGTTGCTTCTGTGTGGTGTTTCTATTTCAAAACCTTTTGGGTAAGTCCATGTGTCACCTTCTTTCTTGTAGGCCATGAAATCTGCACCTTCTCTTATAATTTCATTTACTTTCATATCAATATTTATACGTCACAGGCCTTGCAACTGCACTGCTTACATACCTCTATTTGGTGTGTTTTTGAACCTTCTGATGCGTATCCTTTTTCAGTCCTGTTGCACGTCTCACCGCAATGACTGTCGCAACCACAATTATTACACATTATTGGATCTTTAAGGATCAACGGTTCCATTATCTCTTCACCAACGGTCCGCCCATTAGGTTCACGCCAGGTAAATTGTGTGCACCTTTTGCCGTGCCATCTGGATTCTTTGGTTGCACTATCTTTGGTAATCTAGGTGCTCTCGTGCCTGATCTTCCTGGAGTTCCTGTGTAGGCCTTGTTACCCCTGTCCTTGCCTATGGCAATGTGCGGAGATGTCACAGTTGCTATGTTACCTGCACTCGTGGCCCCTGCAGTTGCCTGCTCTTTGATCTTATGTGTTAATATCTCATTGATTTTCATTGTAACTATTTATCAGTGGTTCGCATGTAGACAACAGTGTCGCGATGTTGGTGGTCATGTGCCAAAATCCGATAGTGTCTTCATTGTTACTGTGTAGGTATTTCAATTTATGTTTTACTTTGATTGGTAAAATTATCTTGAATGTGCCACCTTGCCAATTTTCACAGGGAGGAGTACTCAGCCAACCAGGGAACTTGCCCTCTGGCATCTCTTTGTGTAGATGTGAATTTTCAAAGATAGGTGAGTAATTAAATATTGCAGGCCAGCATACACGGGATGGTATCTCTACTCGTAGCGATTTGCCCTTTCTATTTTTGAGCCTATGGGTCAGCTCGGCTTCTCTGAACTTTTTAGTAGTGTCAAATAGTTTTTTACCATTGTCTTTTATCATGCTTTCCGGAAACATGGCAATAACCTGGAACCTAAGTTTTGAACTTTTGGTCATGAACCCATTAGTGTAATTGTTATTATTGTTTTCCACGCTGATCACTAGATTATCAATCAACTCAGCTTCTTCCAGTTTATATACTTTGAAGAAACGTGGCTGTTCATAGAGCAGTGTTGGAAGACGATCCTTTAACTTGGGTAAAGTGTCCCAGGTGCAAAATACATCAAAAAAATCAGGCCATCCAATTTTGCCTTTTGATTCTGATCCTGGTAAATTTTCGTCAAGATCAAATTCATCGATCAATCGTCCTCCTGCGGACACTGAAATTTTTACTGGTTTTTTATATTTTTGAAATTCTATTCCAAGTACAACAATATACTTCATACAGAAGTAATTATTATTTCTTCTTACGGCCTGACTTCATGTTGGCACACCAGTGATACATCTTGGCTTTCTCACCGCTGGCCTTCTTTGCTTTGCTACGTAACGACGTCACTGATCCGTTGCAACTTGCACCTGACTTCTTTACTCTACCTGGTCTGCTCTTGCCTTTCTTCTTGCCATCTGCGAAGTTCTCGTTTGCTTTGTTATTGCCTACGTTCTTAAAACCAAATCTGTTGTTTGGGCCTGTGCCTGGTTTGTGTATCAACCCCATGGGCTTGATGCTCTGTGGCATTATTATGAATTCGTATGCTCTCACTTCTTTGCCAGTCCAAGTTTCTTGACGTTCATGTACTCGCCACCTACAGGAACATCCTTGGTTGCGTTCTGTTTAGTAACTATGCCAACCCCTGCGGCCTCTTCTTGCACACTGTCGCTGAAAGCGTAATCAGTTTCTCCACCAACCGAACTTACGTCTACTGTGCCGTGCCTTGCGTCTTTTGTTGGGTTTCCTTCTTTTAAAACTCTTGCCCATGTAGACATATTCACTGCACAATTTTTTACTTGTTCCAGCGTTTGTTCGTCTTTTATAATTTCATCCATGCCTTGTGCTTTAGATTCGATGTTACAACTAGGTGGCACAGTGAACCCTAAGTTTGTTGCGAAGTTGTAACAGTTTCCGTGTATGTGCTGGAAACCATCTCCACCGCCTGATACCAGTGTACCAAAAACTTTGTTGTAGAAGGGTTGATATTTGTTGTCTTTGCCCCAACTGTATATTGGATCCAATCTCTGGAACATCGACTGTATGTGAGAACTGTGTCCGCCCCACCATATAGGTGTTGCAAATACTATCCCATCGCTTTTAAATATGTCCATGATGTGCGGTTTCAACTCATCGTCAACATCTTTTGTAGAGGGGTCATAATTCAGATCTCTCATAGTTACGATTTTACACTCATCTCCTAGTTTTTTAAATGCCAGTTGCAACATCTTGCACACCGAAGAAGTGTTTGACTCTGCATCGGGTTTTAAAGTCCCGTTAAATATTATAAATTTCATTATTTCATTGCCTGTTTAGTTGCTGTGGCATACATCACTGCTTCTGCATCTTTGCCATATCTCTTTTTGAATCCTGCCTTGTCCTTCTTCATGCCTTTTACATTTTTCTCTCTCTTACTCTTTTCACCTTTGGTCATGGATCTTCCTGACGATGTGTGTGTTCCACCATGTGCTTCTGTCATCTCTTCTGACCTAGCAACGATCACACCACAAGCAAGTCTATCACCTGCATTGCCTGTCTTCTTGCTTTCCTCATCTCCACCCTTGCCTTGGTCGTCAACATCAGAGTGTACAACGAATCCTCTGCCTACTACAGAACGTGATCCTATCAGTTCTACTCTCTTTGCCTCTATTGTGAATTTTGCTATGCCGGAATCATCTGCTGTAATATTACCAAGATCACCAACATGTCCTTTGTTGATGTCACCGTGATCAACTCCGTCTGGGTTGTAGTGTCCGCCCATTGATTTGCAACCATCTGACATGTCTCCAAACTCGTGTATGTGGAATCCGTGTTCTCCTGGTTCTAGTCCTGTGACAGTGCCTTTTATTAAAGTGGCTGTTCCTGGTGCCTGTATAAGCAGTATAGTACCCTTTACAGCGTCAGAATGCTCTAATATGCACTGTGCTACCATTGTGTGTGAATCCTCTGTTAACCTGTCAACAGACTCGCATTGGCAGGTCTCTGCTCTAGTCCTAGGACAACTCGTATCTATTTGATTGAATTCCTGTATTCGCATACAGGTATTTATTTTTTAGGCATTGGGTCTTCGCCCGTCTGGTTGGGTCTTGCGAACCATAGTTTGAACCATTCGTCTGACCCTCTCTTGATGTTGTGTTTTCTCTCGTATTCTGCTTTAGCTGTTCCTGTGTATGAAAGATTCTCGCCCATTGAATTTTGTGTTGCATGAGGATTGTCATACAATCCTGCTAACTTCTTTATTCTTTCCAGCTCGTCCATGATCTAGAAGCTCCAGTCTGACACCTGTTGCTTGGTAGGTTTGTGTGCCTTCACCTTCTCCACCTTGCCGCCCTTGGCCAAGAACTTTTTCATCTTCTCGTCTAGTTCTCTCTGTAATTCCTGTGGCGTTTTAACTACCTCGCCTGCTTTGTATGGTCTATTGATTCCGCTGAACTTTGACATAGTTTTCCTTTCTGTTATTTAATGTTTTTTTAAAACTTTGCAGATGCACTTGCATTTCTGGGATGACATCTATTATACTGTTTTTTCTAAAATTGTCTCTCATTGTTATCTCGTTGCAGAATGCATTCCAATTTGTTAGATCTGATTGTTTACACATTTCTATTAAATCATCTAGTTTTTGATTACAATCGGTAAGCACAAAGTTTTTGTCTATATTTTGCATTCTTTTGCTGGCTATGTCAAGTAAAGATTGTGGCAAGTTTGTTGGCCTATAATGTATTGGCGTGTCTAGTATATAGAAGTAATTAAGGTATCTGTTTTCTTGGATCCAATTAAAAAGTTTATCTATAACCATTATGTTCAAGTTACTGATCACTGTGTTGATAAGGAATTTAACATTTTGTTTTTTTAATACTTCTATGGTTTGTAATATTTTAGACCAGTTACTTGGATGTCTAATATATTGATTGTCGTCACCGTATGCGTCTACGCTTACATTTACTTTTGTCCTTTTGAATTTTTTGAATATATTGCACCAGATTTCATCAGGTACTATGTTTCCATTGGTTTGTATCTTTAAGGTAATTTTTTTTGCTTTTTCCTCACTGATGTTTTGTAAAATGTTTTTAACCTCGGGGACCATTAATGTTTCTCCTCCCCTTAGGTCGAGAAAAAGTAGATTGTCAGTAATGACTGAATCAATTGCATCTAACATTCTTGATGTTGTTTTACTGAAAGTATCGTTGGGAAATTCACTATTGCCCAGTGTTTTATTTTCCGCATGAAACTTACTGCTATCTTTGTCATTGCAACTAAGACATTTTAAATTACAAAGATTGCTTACATGAATATCACTGTATAAAGGATTTTCCAAATCAGATATCCTTAATTTATCTAACATATTTTTGTAGTAGTCAATTGGCCGGTCGTTTAAAATGTTGTAGTATTTGTTGTACTCTATCCTTTGGCTATTTTTAGATTTTTCTTCTTGATAGTGGCATAGTCCACATTCAGTCAGTTTTTCTCCGTTAAGTATCTTCTTCCTAAATTCATTACGGTATTTGGATCTAAAAAAACTTGCTGGTGTTTCGTTGTCGATATGGCTGTCGGACTTTCTTATGTTACAGCATATATAATTTGTGCCGTCTACCCGTGTTGTGCTGTTAACAAATGGCTGTATGCAGAAATGCCTATTGATCTTGTTGTCCATATTTTTCAAGTGCTTGTTGTACTTTACTTAATGGATCTCTGTTTGCTTGATAAAGAATTCCGTATCCTCCGGCAGATTGCCATTTTTGGATGTTGACTGGTCTGTCGTCAATCAAGATGTTTGGAGTTCCTGATGCTTTGTCTTTGGCGTAAGTTTCTTTCCTGCCGGTCACTACAATCTCATTTGGCTGTTCTATGTTGTTTGAAATCCAAACTTTTTTGTATTTGCCAGAGTTCTCATGGTCTCCACGCAATGGTGATGTGTTTATACTGAAATTGCCGCCAGTGAATTTCTTAACCATATCTATCAACCCATCTGCTGTGGGAAACTTAGGCAATGTTGCAAAGAAGTCTGTGCCAGTTATCCTATCAATAACTTCTTTCTTTAAGTCTTTTGTTTTGTCATTGGTCAATTGTTTCCAGTGTTCCACACCATACAGTTTTTCTACACCACCGAAGAAGTCTGCTAGGACTCCATCCATGTCAAGATATACAATTGGTTTTCTGTCTTCCATACTTTCATTATACAACTTATTGTTGTTTTCGTCAACTTCTTTACCAAAACGATCCTGTATCTTGTCGTACAGCACTTTACCTTTGTCACCACCCATTATGATCTTGCTGAATTCGTGTTCTTGTCCTTTCATGGCAAGTTCTCTGGCCTTTGATGCGGACACTCCGGTTATGTCATCTGCGTCAGGATCTCTCTGTCCTGCACTGATAACTTCTATGCTGTCAAACGTGTACTCTACATTACCAGCTTTTGTTGGTTTGCCATTGTATTGATTCAAAAGTGTTTGGAATTGCATGACCCTGTCATCACCAGCAATCATTATTATTTTTGTCCTGCCCTCTTGTTCAAGCACTTTCATGACCTTGATAATTGTGTTTGCCCTTATGTCACCGAATGATAACTTAGGGTCTGACTGGAAGTGTTGTCTTAGGTATGAAAGTTTGGTTGTTAAATCAATTGGGTCTTTTGCTGTGCCACCTGTGTGTGAAAGGAACACGTACCCCTTGCCATTAACTTTGCTGGCAGTGGATTGTACTTTCTGTATTAATTTCTCATGTCCTATTGTGGGTGGATTAAATCGGCCAAAGGCAAATACTGCTGTTGAACGATCGTCCTCCCTAAGAAACAGTTCCCGGAGGTGCATCGTATTCGCCTTGCTTTATGTTTTCTAATTCTCTGTCTGATATCACTCTCGCAACCTGTTGTCTTGTTTCCTTTGGAAACATGTTGCTGACATCATCCTGTGTAGATCCAAATTCTTTTACATACTCTTTTGCGGCATCATCTACCAGGTACATCCATAGTGTCTGTGCCTTCTCGTGATCATAAACGTTCTTTGCTAGTTTTCTCTTGATGTTCGATATAATTGGCATGAATCGTCTACGGTACAGATCCTCGTTGTTCATGATGTATGTGTCCAGCTCGTTTACTGCGTCTGAATCTATGTTCTCTTTGATGAATTGTGATGCTCTCATATAAGCATATTTATTAGTAAAGATTCTCTAATAGCCACATGTAAAATGGTGACTCGAACGAGAATGTCCATGTACCATTGTGTCCCATCTGTGTGACGTTCTTGAATGTCTTTGGCAGGTCAATACCGTCTTGTTTCTGCTGTGTTGCCCATGGTTCTGGATATTGTGGTTGGTATATGCCTTCGTAAACCAGTGCTCCAATGTCGATTTCGTCGATCTCTATGCTTTTTATGTTCAATAGTTGATCTTTGAGGATGTCTCCCTTGTCGTTTACTATTGTTTCATTTCTTCTCTTTCCTGATCTTTTAATAATAAAGTTATATGCTTGACCTTCAGTGCATTCGTGCTCAAACTCTATCACATTTGGTTTTTGTTCGGTTCCTGTTATGTCACCATTAAAATAGCTCTTGTCATTGATCAGAATCTCAGCATGCGGAGGTCGATCCCACATTGTGGCATGTAGTTCTAACTTAAATTTTAATTTTTCGGTTCCCATTCAAATTCCAATCCGGCTGTTCTACCAGTGTATGGAATATTTACGTCATCCCTGAACATCTCGATGAATAACTGAGTGCCTGGTATCTGCACCTTCATGTATTTGTCATTTCTCTCCAACACTTCTGCTTCTTTGGTCCTGTCGTTGTTGGTGCATGTGATTTCTATTGTGTTCATAGCACCGCTCCCATCAATGTGGCACCAAGCAAAAAGAATAAAGTGTATCTCGTGTATAATGAAAAGGATTTGAATATTTTGTATCCGTTGTCCTTAAGGCAAATAACATGGGCATCTATTGATTCCGCCGTTATATCCACATCAACTGTGTTGATCTGTTCTAGGTCATTGTCGTTCATGTTACTAGTATAACACGTATTTTCGATGTGTCAAGTGAAGTTGATCTTGCTATTATCTATTGTTTATGCGAGTTTTTATCTGTAATTCACATGCCTTTAAAATTTTATTGTAAAGATGATCACGTGCCCACTTGCTATTGTTCTTAAGTGTTTCGATATTATCCTGCCATGCGTCATTACAATAGTTGGGATCATCAAACAACTTGGAATTGAGACGTATCGCCTTTTCACAACGCACTATAGGATTTTCAATATCGTCATAGTCATGATTAATAACATGCCTACAACTGTTCCATCCTAGATCTTCTAGCAATCTCACAGTGCCGGCAGGACCGTTCATCACTATAAAATTTAACCCAACAACGGCATTGAGGAACTTTTCCGTGACAAATATTGGATCATGCCCGTGCCTTGTTTCATTTACCACTTCAAGAGTTTTGTCTTTGTACAAGTGAATTAAATTTCTGGCAAAGTTAGCGGCATTGTTATTTTGGTTTTTGCCTAGTGCATCATACGAACTATAAAGGAAAAGAGAACTGCCCCACCATTTTCTTTGAATCAGTTCTTCATATCCTTTTGCGGATTCATTAGATATATCATTTATTTCGTGTGTCAATTTAAATTTGTCTTTCACATACAATGGCAATGTTTCATTGTCAGGGGCGTAATCGTTGTCTGACACTGTCTTGATACGCAAGTCTCCAGTCTTATCAAGACCCAAGCCTTTGAGTAACGATGCGACATAAATCCTGTGAGGACGAATTCCTAAAGAGGTACTAATCCAGTGTCTTTGTTTTGATGGATCTTTTTCTACATTGTCGAATTTTCTATATTCTTTATTTTGCAATAACATATCTGCGGGCCAAAACACACAATTGATCCTAGGATGATCGAACGGATCTTTTTCGGCTCCTATCCACAAAAGTTCTGCATCTTTATTTTCTTCCATTATTTGTATAATCTCTTTCTTGTTATCTGCGAGGGTGAAGTCAAGACAGAAAATTATTGTTTTTCCAGTTTTTGAAATAATAGTTTTCAACTTTATAATTTTATTTTTGATAAGATTCTCGTCACTGAATGTCCATTGTCCGTACCCAATGTAGTGTGCAGTAAACCTATCACCGGCATTCTTCAAGTCTGTTAGTAATGAGATGGCCCACGCATGGAGCTCTTCGTCGTTGTGCCTTCTTACTTCTGTAAGAAACATTGCTGTTATGAATTGATTAAAACTGAACTTATAGTACCATCAGTGACCGATGTGGCTTTTGCCCTTACCCATACGAAGTTGCCAGTGAAATTAGCAGTTGAGATCACCGTGCTTTGGTCTGCTGTGAAAGTGGAACCTGTTATATCAAACCAATCATCTTCTGTTGGTGTCGTTGCCAATGATCCCTGCATCTTGATAGATCCTGTCATTGTAGAGTTCACTTGGTATGCAACTGTGTGGACACCGTCTGGTTGTGAGTAGTAGCCATCACCTTTGGACTTATCACTGACAAACCCTGTGTGGTCCAATGTAGTTGATGTAGAACCATCTGATGTTTCTGTTGTGACAATCTCTTCTACAATAAGTTCATTGGCAGAAGTTTCTGTTTTCACAGTGAAAGTGCTATTGTTGTTTGTAGTGCCTGTAACAGTGATCAGATCTCTTACATTGAATCCGGCCAAACTTGTACTTGTAGAGGTGATCTTGTACTCCGTGCCTGTGGCTGTGAAACTGATATCTGAACCAGTCACGTTTGATATGTGCGATTTAGACGCTAGTAGTGTTGTGCTTGTCTGTGCCATCGTTGTTATTTATTCAGTATTTTTTCTTTTAAATCTTGCTGTCTTTGGCCCTAGTCCGTACACAGCGGCCAACTCGTTGGGTTCTTGTCCATCTACAGTAAGAATATTGATGTATCTGATCTTGTATGCTTTGCCATCTGCTTCGCCTAGTTCCTCACAGACGCAGTTGTCCTCATTCACTTGTTTTACTCTCAATAGGCTTCTTTTTATAACAGGCTCACCGAACCAATTCTTTTGTATCATGCTTTCAACAATCGATTGGCTGTTGAATATTCCTTTATCTCGTAGTTTTTTTATTGCTTCCATTTTTCACCTTTCTAAATTGTATTACTTTTTCTATAGCCTGCTGTGCCAACATGTATATGGGTGTCAAGAACTTCTCTTCTTTGACATAGAAGTATCCACCAAAACAGTATTGAGACTTGTTCTCCAAGAAGTCTATTATGTTATAGTTGGTAACCAAACAGTCATCAACGTTTCTCTCCAGGAACTCCAACAGGTTTTTCTTTTGTGTTTCATTTATTAAACTCTGTGCATCTTTTTTTAAGTATACTTGGTACTGGTACTTGCCATGTGGTAGTCTTGTACAACCTACTGTGTCTTTTCCTAAGTCCTTAAATTTAGGATCAACAGTCTCAGAGCCAACCCAGAAATCCCAGAAACGTTCTATTAACTCTTGCGACTTGTCTAAGTCAGAATAAAATATGGTCTTTCTATCTTGCATACGGAACTTAACCTTTTTTCTGTTCGCCATAATAAAACTGGCAAGGTGATTTATGTCAGGTGCATTTGCGTATTCTTTCTTTAACCACACTAGGTGTTCATCCGTTGTTGGGTAGAACATTAGACTTCCAGGCATTTTAAAAACTGTCTTGTGACGGTACTTGCCGTAGTATAATTTATTATGATTTTTTCTCATCAGAAACTTCAGATTCAACTTTATCTAATGATGTTACCTTCTTTGCCTTAAAGTTAACTAGCAGTTTTGGTACGACTTCATCGGAAAGTCCTACTTCGACCATTCCGCCTGCTGTAAGCTCACCAAACAATATCATCTTAGACAAAGGTTTCTTGATCTCATCGTCGATTACCCTTTGTAACGGTCTAGCACCTAGTTTTGCGTCAAACCCTTTAGACATCAAGAATTCAATTGCTTCGTCTGTTGCATTAACTTCAACATCTTTCTCCATAGTCATTGTGTTAAGTTCTTGCAAGAACTTCTTAACTATAGAAATCATAGTTTTTTTGTCAAGTTTGTCAAACTTAATGACTGCGTCTAGTCTGTTTCTAAACTCTGGTGGGAAGAACTTCTTAAGTGCTTTGTCGTCTTCACCTGATCTCTCACTTTTACCAAAGCCAATATTGTTTCTTTCATTCTCTTCTGCACCTAGGTTAGAGGTCATTATCAATGTTATGTTCCTGCAGTCTGCCTTCTTACCATTGGATCCAGTCACTGTACCGTAGTCCATTACTTGTAGAAGCATGTTTGATACATCTCTGTGTGCTTTCTCTATCTCATCAAATAACACAACTGCGTGTGGATTCTTCTCTACTTCGTTGATGAACATACCGCCACCCATGTTACTATCTTCATAACCTACGTAGCCCGGGGGAGATCCTATCAATTTAGATATCGAGTGTTTCTCTTGGTACTCTGACATATCAAATCTGATCAGTTCAACACCTAGTGTTTTTGCTAGTGTTCTTGCAGTCTCGGTCTTACCACAACCTGTTGGCCCTAGGAATAGGAACGATCCAACTGGTTTAGTTACACTCTTCAGTCCTGCTCTAGCAACAAGTATCTTGTCTGTGATATTGTTAATTGCTTTATCTTGTCCATAAACCTGTAGTTTCATCTTCTCTTCTAGTGTTTTCAGACTGCTGGTCTGCTTCTGACTCAACTGTTCAATGCTTATTCCGGTCATGACTGATATCTCGTGTATAATCTCCTCATGATCTATCCTACCGTCTTTCACTCCATTTAATCTTAATCTTGCACAGGCAACATCTATTACGTCTATGGCCTTGTCTGGTAGTTTTTTATCTGCTATAAACTTCATTGAGTAATCAACAGCATCTTCACAAGCTTCATCTGTGATTGTACATCCGTGATGTGCTTCATAGTACTGTTTGACACCTTTCAATATTTTAATTGATGTTTCTTTCGAAGGTTCTCCTACTTGCAATCTCTGGAATCTTCTCATCAATGCTCTGTCCTTCTCAAAATACTTCCTGTATTCTTCCCATGTTGTGGAAGCAAGTACTTTGATAGTGCCCTTCAGCAACGCAGGTTTCAACATGTTTGCCATGTCCATGTTATTGCCTTGTCCTGTTGCACCAGCACCCACTATCATGTGTGCTTCATCTATGAACAAGATTGACTTGCCTTTTTGATCTAATGCATTAACTATCAGTTTTAATCTTTCCTCGAAGTCTCCTCTGAATTTACTTCCTGCAATCAAACTGTTAACATCTAGACTCCATACAATATGATCCTTTAAATATTCTGGAATGTCGTCTTTGTTCTTTGCGATCCTTCTAGCAAGTCCTTCTACAACTGCTGTCTTACCAACGCCTGGATCACCTACTATTAATACGTTGTTCTTGTTTCTTCTTGCAAGTATCTGCTTCAGGTCTTCTGTTTCTTGTTCTCTGCCTATCACAGGATCTATCTGCTTATCGAAATACTTTTGGTTCAAGTTCTCACAGTAGCTCTTTAGTATTCTATCTGCTTGGTTCGGTCTAAGTTTTTGTTCAGGTCCTACAGCTTGTGGTCCACCCATTCCGGCCATTCCTTCATCTAGTATTGTTTCGGTGGACACTAGATCTATTAGATCCTGCTTGTTGACTTGATGCTTCTTAAGGAAGAATGCGGCATAGCTCTTCTTCTCTGAAAATATTGATATCAAAATATCTACAGAACTAACATCCTGTCTACCTTGGAATAAAGCCTGTGTGAACGCTCTGTTCATCAATCTCTCCAGTGATGCAGTCTTCCTTGGGGTCATTGGATCTTTGCTTTTGGTTACAATGTCATTGCACTTGGTATCTAGGTAATCTTCTACATCCTTAATCAATGCACCTACCTGTATTTTGAAATCATGAAGCACAGTACCAATAGATTTGTCCTTGATCAGAGACAACAACACATGTTCTATTGTCACGTACTCGTGTTTCCTCTTTTCAGCTTCTTTAACTGCGTTCTCGAATATGTTCTCTAGTCCTTCATTTGCTTCTAACATTATCTATCCTTTGTTTGCCATGTCCCATCGTAGTTTAGAGACTCTTTTATTAAATGTAATACCGTCAAGGTGATCGAGTTCATGCTGAAAGCATTTTGACTCCATTCCGTCGAGTTTTGCGAATCTTGTTTTTCCTTGTGTTGTTTCATACTGCACTTCTATTTGTTTTGGTCTTTCTACTTTTACAAAGGTACCTTTGAAACTTAGACACCCTTCCACATCGATGACTTTATCTTCACTGAAGTTTATCACTTGTGGATTCCAAATTATAGCATGTTTTTGAAATGTGTCAAATGAGTCATGCCCTATTGCAAAGAATCTTTTGGTAATTCCTATCTGGTTTGCGGCCAATCCCATGCCACGTTCTTCTAGCATAAGTTTGATCATGTCTGATTCAAATTGTTCAACGTCATTATATCCTTGTATGCTGTCTGTTTTGGTCCATGGTGTGCTAGTCTGTAGCAGGGTCTCGTGTGGGTATTGGAATACTTGTATCATAGGTCCTTTATCTTCTTCAAGTCAGCGGCACTCAGTTGCGGAATCAACACGTGTATCTTGACGTAAAGATTACCTCGTATGCCTATAGTTTTATGTACCGGCATTCCCTGTCCCTTTATTGCCAATGTTGTGTGAGGTTGTGTTCCTGCAGGTACCTTTACATTAATTATTTTATCTTCCAACGTTTTCAAATTGAAATGATGTCCCCTTATTGCCTGGAAACAATCTATTGTTTTATCTGTGTAAAGGTCATTTCCCTTACGTGTGTAACCATCGGAATCTAAAACACTCATTATCACCATAAGGTCTCCACGTGGCATATTCCTGATCGAATCATCACCCATGCCAGCGAATTTGAACGTGACTCCGTGTTGCACTCCTGCTGGAATTTTTACTGTAGCAAACTCCTCCCTGCCTGATGGTAGTTTGTAGTTTATGGTTTTATCATTGTTAAGCATGACTTCTTTTATGCTGAGTGCCATTCTCACTTGCACGTTTTTGTTGCCATGTGGTTGCGATCTAAATGTCCTGGCTCGTCGAGGTCCCTGTGTGAAATTGAACTTGCTATTAAAGTCCATGTCCCCACCCTGACCCTGTTGGAATCCTGAGAAGAAGTCTCCGAATATATCTTCATTAAAGAACGGGTGTTGACCGCCCCCTTGCTGTTGACCACCAAACTTCCGCATGGTATCGTAGTCGTGTCTCTTTTGTGAATCTTTTAAAGTATTGTGGGCTTCGTTAGCCTCTTTGAACACAGCTTCATTGCCACCCCTGTCTGGGTGTTCTTTCTTGGCTATATCCTTGAATGCTTTCTTTATCTGTTCTTTGGTTGCAGTCTCACCTACACCTAGGACCTTGTAATAATCTTTCATTAGCTATATTGTATAACAGATTGAAGATTTGTCAACAGGTTGTAATTACTTCTTGATGTCTGTCTTCTTGCCGTTTACGTACAGACCAAACCAGGCCGCACCTGCACCAACAACAACCGAAACAAATCCAGCCTGTGCGTTGTTTGGATTCTCTAGCATCATGAACCATTGCATGGTGTTGTAGAACACTAGGCCATAGAGTCCCATCATTATTCTCGGAACTGTTCTCCAGTTTGATAGGAACTGCGGTAATTCATCTCTCATGAATACCCAAACGATCTTGATCAATGCCCAACCGTCTTTGGCACCTTTCTTGACTATGTTGTCGTTCTTTACAATCAGTTTGTCTTCTTTTAACTGTTCAGCCATTATTTTAAACCTTTGAT